>Ga0209700_100406_pt1 | contig 78538 bp, 23 predicted proteins | sample SiratroredBW_FD_187528 | JGI IMG/M metagenome (GOLD analysis project Ga0209700, IMG submission 187528) | Root nodule microbial communities of legume samples collected from California, USA - Siratro red BW (SPAdes) (version 2) | ecosystem: Host-associated > Plants > Roots > Nodule | place: USA... | reverse complement strand
AAATTTACCCAAAAAGAGTAAAAATTCATTTACATAATTTGTTGTAAAATCCAACACACATTCATGTCCACTACTAAACAAAATACTTTGATGATCTTATTCGATATCTGAAATCTTATATACTTCCTCTAACATTCTACTCCAAAGTTGTCCTTCTATATCTAAATTAAACAAACAATTCAAATAAAACACACAAACACAAATATGTCAATGGAATTGTCGAAATTGTATAAATTTCTATAAATTCCAAATTCTTTAAGCAAGTCTTGAAATTGTATATCCGGAAGCAAATGTATAAATCTTTAAACTTCCAAATTGTAGAATCGGGAAGTTATTTGAATTTGCTTTTCACTTTCAGATTTACAATATGAAAAACAATTCCTCTACCTTTGACCGCCTACAACCGTCGCCTTCAACAATTGCAAACAAAGGGAATGCACCCTTCAAGCTTTTAAAATTCTTCAGCAACAATTTCCGAAATGCTTGAAACCTATTTTCTAATGTACCAAAGGGCATTGCAATCTTTTCCTAAAGTTTAATTTTGGAAGTACAAAAAACTATGGAGGTGCATGATGATATCATAGAGGTGCAGGAATAAGCTCTCTCGCTTTTTTCTCTTGTTGGGTTGTATAGTTGGACTACATTTTCCTTTTTAGACGAATTTTTCTTGCACCTCCATGAGAACAACAAATTGACCATTATACCCTTAACTAAAAATAATTAAATAAGTCACACAACTGCTAAATTTTTCTGCTCCGGATTGGAAAATTTGGAATACAAAAATTGTATTTCAAATTGAAAAATATAAAATACAATTTTTTTGCATTTTGGATTGTATAGTCCAAAAAGGACATTTTTGGTATTTTGGAAAAATATGGTGGTGCAAAACGGAACTATGAAGGTGCATGAAGAATGCATCTCTTTGTGTTCATTATGTTTTATTCTTTTGCTTTGACTATAATTTTATATATTTGTATTTTAAATGTTTTAATGATTTAAATTAAGCATTTTGTCACAACACACACAAGTTCTTTGTAGGTTACTCCATTCTTTTTTGAATTTCTTTTGTTTCATGAAAGTTAAAAAAAGCAAAATGATACAATCCTACCTTTAAAATTATAGACAACAAAATAGAGATTATTGAGTTATAATATTGATTAGAAACTTATCAGAATATTGAGCTTAATTATACTTGTTTAGGCCTTCAAACAAACTTTTGTGTATAAGTTCAAAATTAAAGAAAGGACTTGGAGCTTTAAGACAACAATAACTCTATTTATTCAAATTATATAAAGTATAATAAGATTTATTTGGGTATTGTATTTTGGAACAGGTAGTATAAGAATTAAATTTTTTTTTGCCCTGTATTCGAGTCAAAGAGTATAACAGGTTATCTTAGAATTCTGGATATTGTATATGGGTCAAAACTCTAACCCTAAGTAAAGACAACTAACTCAAGAGTAAGAGTTGAAATGGTGTCTATACATGTTTCACATACTCCTTCCCACTTATCATCTTATTAATAAAAATGATTATCTTCATTTATGGTTTGACAAATGTCATTTTCTAATTAAAGAGTTTTTAATAAACTTGTCATATAAGTCAGGATTATAATTAGTTTTAGTTTTCTCTACGTAACTCATTTTTCAATTTTGAATACAATTTTGAATAAGTAATAAAATATTACCGATCTTTGCCTCAACTTATTTAATAACACTAAGAGTAATCTCTTTCCTAGGATAAACGATTACTCCCTCCTCCTAAATATGTTGGTCAAACGTTACGCATATTTTATTTTCAAACTCAACATCTTAAAACATAAAAATAAGACAATTGGCGCAAGTTAGCATCACTAGAATTGCGTCACGAAGTATTATCTCACACTCTTTTTTCAAGCAGAATATCAAGCTTTCACTGTTACAACTTATTCCAATGACTAACAATTTTTTTTTTCTATGTTCATGTTACTGGTCTTTTTTTAGTAAAGAGCAATAATTAAATTGTCAGACATATAACTCTAAATTTAAGCTTCCATAAAATGAATCAAACAGATCGAGATCAATAATTATATTGTACCAAAAAAGTTACAAGTTAATCTCTTCATTTACTTTCTTTTTCAACGATAGAACAGTCCACCAATATCTTCATGAAGACAATAAAATATGCTAACTTCAAAAATTTTATCACGAAACTCATTATGTTAAACATATACACTTCAGCCTAAAGAAAAGTGTTAGAGCTTCATTTTTGAACCATGTTTAACCACACAATTGGGTTACATTTTCCTTTTGATTCATTATATTTTCATTTTTTTCCGACCTAAATCTTATATATTTTATTTTAATAACTAATTTTAATACTATAAATAATAAAACACATTTATATTACAAAAGGTTTTATGAACAGTTAATTGTTACACAAACTTATTACAATATCATTATTTCATTATGACATTTATTAAATTTATAAAAGTAAACCGTCTTAACTCATTCAAATTAAATAATAACAAAATAAATAATAACAAATTAAATTTTAAATTAACTAATTTTCATCATATAATAAATTATAAATATTCATTTTGGATTTTACTCAATGAAATAGTATACTAACTTATAATATTTTTAGAAGAAATTAAAAAAAAACACTTTATTAAAATGTCACATTTTTTCTTCAAAGCATTTAATAATTCAAACATAAATAAATAATAAATAACAAACCAAAGTAAACAAAATTATTATATATAAAGTATCAAGTAATTCATAATTCAAACCATAAAAAAAAAAAAACACAACACACTTTAATTAAGATATTCTAAATATCATTATCTAACCAATTAACATTACCCTTTAACAGTGAATTAATCCTTCAAAATATAATAATAGCACGTTCAAACGTTGCTTAAACTAAATTAGGTTGACTTCATGAAAATATCATAAAATTATAATTTTTTAACTAGACATATATAGACACTAGGATGAATTGGGTTAGTTTATCACGTTGGGACTCACTTGACACACATCAAATTACGGTAAAGAATTATTTTAGGCCACAATTGTGATTCAATAATAAAAAAAAATTGAACTTTTATAATAATAAAGAAAAAAGTTATCCCAAAAGATATCAAATAAAAAGAATATTAGCAATATCAGGATAATTAAAATTAAAATTTTAATAATAAAAACAAGACTGTGGAATATCATGATCGTATTATTTATTTGAATAAAATCATAAAACTTATTATTAGTTTAGATTATTTCTTATACTAACAATTCTTTTAAATGAATGTATTCAATTTAAATTTAATTTTAATTAAAAATCAATATAATTAAAATTTTATCTTAACATGAATACTACTTAATTATTAATACAATTAAAGTTTTAAATAAATTCAAACAAACCCAATCTAAAAAATCAGAAATCTTTTATCAATCACATTGAATTAAATTAATTTGAATTAAAATAAAATTAAATTAAGTCAACTTTAACCTGACATCCGTTTATTTTTTATTTTTTATTTTTATTTTCTTGTAAAACACCAATCCATCGTCGTTTAAGTAGAAGTGAGGAAGTGCAGTGTTTAAGAGGCATAAACCACCGGTACTTCCCCTTGGATGCGGCGTAGTGAGGGGTACGATATTCCCTTTCCCCTTCTTCATCTGCAAATCTCAAAACCCTAGTTAGCACCTGAAAAAATGAATGACGATGAGAGAGAGAGGCTTCTGGAGAGGGAGAGATTGCAATTCCAGATGATTCGCCAGCTCGATCTCGAGCAGCTTGAAGTTGAAGAAGTCGATTACTCCGATGAAGACGAAGATGCCGAGTCCGAGGTCGACGAGGAATATGCGATTTATCTTTCACAATTAAATTCGCCTAGTTCTCCTACCTCTTCCGCTGAATTCACTTTTGACACCTATATCACGCCGCTGCATTCGTATCTCGGTGGTACGCATTTGTATTGCACTCGTATCTTATGTATCTGCGCCTTTTTTTCTGCAATGCATTCGCTCATTGCTCTGTTTTTGCTCGCAGATGTCGAAGACACGCGCCACAGGACTGCGTTCTTGGACGGGGGAGCTGTATTGAACATTCCGCTCTTTTGTCTCCGAGGTATTTGTAAATTTGATATTAAATGGATTTTGAAGTGAAGTGATTCATGTTTGTGTGTGTATTTTTTTTTTCTTTTCTGAAAGCTGAGTTATTACTGAAACTTAACATAAATTTGTTATTCAGCACAAAAGTTACTATAATTTCTTCAACTCAATATCGAGTTTGGATTCAGTCAATTTGTCAACATGAAACCAAGCATGCGAACATTGACCTAGAATCTTGTTAGCTGGCATTTCAAAGTGATTTTGCATCATTCAACAAGATCTAAACATGCACTTATCTTCTGCTTTCTTAGACGGTGTTTTGCTTGTTGATTAGACAAAAAATGAAGAATTCGCGAACAGTTTTTGGAAAGTCGTACCCTTACAAGGTGGAAAATGTGTAGAGAATTATATATTTATTTTAAGGACCGTCTTGTGCTCTACTCTAATTATTGTTTGAATAGCAGGATTTTTCCTCTGTAAATTTTCGATTTAAAAACAGGTTTCAGTTTAGTCTCCGCCATTTTAGAATCGCTTGTGTCTGGATAGAATTCGAGGTTTGCTGAGCCTTTTTGTCCAGCTGCACTGTCTTGTGGTGTTTTTGGAAGTTTTATTTATTTTTTATCTGTATGAAACTTTTGAATATCATTTTGAAAAATGTTATACAAGTTATTTCCTCCTAGCTTCAAATAGGCAAAATGTTGTCTTCTCGTATGGCTTGCCTTTGTATCCTTCTTAGGTTCGTTTTATAATTTTTTAACTCACGAGTTTAACTATTCCTTGCAATATTCAGGAGTTGTACTCTTTCCCGGGGCTACACTTCCCCTTAGAGTTATTGAACCTCGTTTGGTGGCTGCTGTGGAGAGAGCTCTAAATCAAGATGATATTCCTCATACCATTGGTGTGGTAAGTTAACTTCTTGTGATGACTGTTTACAGTTTATTCATGCTTGAAATTCGGTTTTAATCTTTCTCTTAAACATAAGTGAGGTGTGGACATGCATTTGGCTTTCAGATTCGAGTCCACAGGGATACCGCAACACGAAGGACAAAAACAGCAAGCGTTGGGACAACTGCAGAGGTATTACACATCAACTGATGTATCAATACACATTCATGCCTAGATGCATTTGCCTTCCCGCTGGTCAATAACATGTCTTTTAAGAAACATTATAAAACATTACCAAATCACTTTGCTTCAGAAATTTAATGTTGGCACAGCTGCACTATATATCATTCTTCATTTGTATCTGTGCAAAAGCTGTTCTAATGCAACTGTGGATGTTGAGAGAAGCAGAGCTGAATTTATTGCTTACACAATTTCTTGTTCATTAATACAGAGCCTGATTTTTGCAATGCAGAAGTCATCAATTTCATATCTCTTAATGGAGGGAAAACAAAAAAAGAGTCCATCTATAACTACTAGTTGTAGTCTCCTTAGTTCTTTCTACAGTTAGACATTGGTCCCTATGTCTGTTGTTTTATATTGCTAGCTTAACCAATATCTACAGATTCGACAATTTGGGCGTCTGGGGGATGGTTCACTGAATGTAGTTACCCGTGGACAACAACGATTTCGCCTAAGGCGGTTCTGGAATGACGTGGAAGGGGTGGTTAGCAGAATATTCTTATCTTTACTACCTTTTTATTTTGATTAACTTGGGCATTAGCTATGTGACTCAAGGCTGACAAATCCCTTGTTCTTCGTTTGGTTGGGGTGCCTCCTTTAAAGCCTTATGGAGAGGTCCAAATTATCGAGGAAGATCTGCCAGTGAGAATCCCAAGAGATGCTTTTGGCAAATTAGCACCGTTGAGTAACATGCCCTATAGCCAGGCTGTCTCACACAAGGTGTCTTCACCTTATTCTCAAGCTAAAATGCAAAGGTCAAAAATTGAGGAAAGTGATTCAGAACCAAATTCAGAAGAGAGTTTCGAGAGTGAACTCTCATTGGTGGAAAGGAAAATCCATCTCTCAGTTGTTGGTTCCAGTTATGTGCATGATACAATGGATGAATCAGAAAACAGCAGCCATGCTAAATTCATGTGTAAGTCTGATCAGGAAATTAGATCCAATCCGGATTCAAGGACTGGGAACTGTTCCACTTCTGGAAAGCAGTCATGGAAAGAAGAGCTTAATAGATGTAAAAGTATATGTGGCTACTCATCTCATAAAATTTCGAAAGCATTTTGGCCCCACTGGACATATAAGATGTTTGACTCTTATTTGCTGGCACAAAGGGCTGCAGGTAGCTTTGCTTTGCTTCTTCTATCTCCCGATTAGATATTTCTTGCAAATTCCCCCCCTTCATTGTTATGGTATCACTATTATTGGCTAAATAAAAATTCTGGTTATCTTTTCTACTTGCTGGTCTGTTAGTATCGACTTTAAAATTCAAAAAAAGACATGAATGGAAAATTCATGAGCAAGCTTTGTATTTCTAGAATTTTCAGAAATGTTTTGGCAATATATAATAATACTATAATAATCTATGCTTTGTCCTTTTATTTATTATTATTATTTATTTGTTATTGACTGAAATTAAATAATAAAAGTCTTCATTTTCTTAGTGAAAACTTTACTATGGTATAAACAATTCAAATTAAATAAAAGATTAGTCTTGGAATTTTGAATATTTATTGTAAAACAAATATGTAGCCCTTAAAATAAAGGCTGATGGTTGTGTTCTCTTGATAATCTGTAGATATGTGGAAGCAAATAGTTGGGGTGCCTAACATGGAAAGTCTCGTTAAGAAGCCTGATGTTTTATCATTTCACATAGCTAGTAAGATACCTGTGTCTGAGTCTACAAGGCAGGAGCTTTTGGATATTGATGGCATTGCATACAGACTGCGTAGAGAAATTGAGTTACTGGAGAGCATTGATATTATCCGGTGTAAAAACTGTGAGGTAATAGTTGTCTTGTGAATAATATAGAGACAATTTTAAATGTGCAATTCTGTTTCAACTTTCATTAGATGTGGAAAGTAATATTTCTTACTCTTTTTTACCATCTTTAAATTTGCAGACTACAATCGCAAAACGAAGTGATATGTTGGTGATGTCAAGTGAGGGTCCTCTTAGTGCATATGTGAATCCAGGTGGTTATGTGCATGAGATAATGACTCTCTACAAGGCAAATGGTTTATCTCTTGTTGGACCAGCAGTAGCTGAATACAGTTGGTTTCCTGGGTAAGTGTCACTCCATTTCCATATTCGGTGATGTTAGGAACATATTTTCTTTAGGGTTTAGAAGAATTAGGTATGTCAAAGATGTTTTCTGTTCTTTAAATATGGTTGGCTGGATTCTATTTTCAATTATGGTTTAGAATTTGTCCTCTCTTTTTTCAAAGACATTTTCTGCCTGCTATCTGGGTTTCGAGCAAAGAAAAGGCAAAATTATTGTCAGTTTCGGCATGTAGTCCATTTTGTTACATGTGCATGGTTGTTTTAAAGGGGGCTTTTGTTAGATATACACAGAAATTGGAGAGCTCTCGTTCTCTTCAGTTAACTATTTAATTTCACTTGTTTATGTTTTAGATGTGTGCATTTATTATATGTAAATACGGAAAGATGGAAATATGTAAATAAGGAAAGATAGAAATAGTCCATTACTAGAAGTCAGGGATTTCATTGATTCTTTGTATCATTAATTGTTCGCTTATTTGATTATGAATAAAAACGTGAGGGTACAGCACAACATCAAATCCTTTCTACGATATGTGTGCTTCACTTTTGGGAAGATACACATTCTGAATCTCTCTTTTAACAAATTTTTCTTAACTAGAAAAGTTGATGTTGGGTTTAGATTAATTCAAGAGTAATAGAATATAAAAAACTATCTTGTATTCCCTTTACCCAGTGCCCTTTTAATTTACATTATTATATATATAAATTTATAGTTGATAATTGATATGCTTTTCATTTATTGTCAGAAAATTCTTTTGTTGTTACTTTTCTAGCTTTTGATCTAGAGGAGGTCTTGATGCAAAGTTGCTGTATTTATTGATTGAGGAGTACATGGGTAGAACGGAATGCCACTGTCTTTTAGCTAACAATTCCATTAGGGCTTAGGCTGGTATGCAGGGGGAGTGGAAACTCTCCATTAGCCATTTCTTTATTTAATTTCTGACTGCTCTATGGAAATTTCTATTATAAAGAATCCAGAAAAAATGGTGTATTCGCAACTTTTTTGCAAATGGCCCTTTTTTCAATGGCTTTCCATCTTTCAAAGGAAGTTCTAGTTTCTGAGTCAAGTATCGATTAACGTCTCTGCTATAACCAGCAATAAAAATAGAAAAAGATATAAAAAGGATGAGCAAGTAGTTCCCTATAAAGTGGACCTATTGTTTTTCGTGAGATTAGTGCTGAGGATGCTATATAATGTCTACATGTGTATGGCTATATAATGTTAACTGAGAAGCTTACGTTGTGCTATTTTTTGCAGGTATGCATGGACAATTGCTACTTGTGCGACATGTAAAACCCAAATGGGGTGGCTTTTTACGGCCAGGAGCCAAAAACTGAAACCCAGCACTTTCTGGGGGATTCGGAGCTGTCAACTTGCAGAAGAAAAACGCAAAAACCTATAGTTTGATATTTATGCTATCATCTATCCAAGCTTAATGAAAAGCCATTTTCAAGTAACTCGGCATGGCTAATATATATAATGCAGCTTTCTTGTAGCACTGCGCATGTTGATATTACATATATTACAAAATATATATTGTAACAGCTTGGAAGAAATAAAGTCACACATTAAGATAGTTTTAAATGAGAATCAGTGAGATCTCATGTAGCTGTTGTGTTTTCACAGAATAGATGAAGAAGCGCCTATTTGGTTCAAAATAGTTTGATTCTATTATAAGATTTTGGGTTTGCTCTGCCTACACTGCAAGCTAATGTTCGTTTTGGGGAATAATGTGCAGTGTATGAGTTTTATTTTTACATTTTATTTTTCTTTCAGTTTTTTAGTTTTAGACCTTACGTAAATGGACTTGACTCGCATGAGTACGGTAAATTTTTCTGAATCTGCCTAAATTTCTGCAACTCTCCTTGTATAAATATTTTATCAGCAAGTAATTAAAAATGATCTCTGCCATGATATTCAAGTGGTTATGTTTAGAAGAAAATCGAGTTTTAGTTTCAAGTGATTACTACAAGGTAGTTGGTTTTTTCACGATAAAAAAAAAATGTTTATAGTACTTAACAAATTTTTAATATGTCAACAATATCTTTATAATTTTATTTTAAATTAAAATTTATTTACAAATAATGTTTTTCTCATATTAAGTCAAATATACAAATAAATGTAATTAAATAAAAAGTTATTAATTTTTTTCTTTTTAATAAATATTAACAAACTTTTTTGATAAATAATAAAAAAAATTAATAAATATTAAGAAATATTTATATTTTTTTAAATAATATTGAATTAGTTATTACAAAATTAAATATTTAAAAATAATATGCTAAATTGAATTTTTAAAATTAATTCTATTAAGTTGTAAATATCTTAATAGCATTCAATATTCTTTTTATTATTATTAAAAAAATAAAATATATCCTTTTTATTATTATTAAAAAAATAAAATATGACAAAGATTACATAAATTTTAAAATAAAAATAACAAAGACATTGCTGACATATTGAGATTTTTTTTAAGTGTAAGAAGCATTTGTATCCAACAAAGAATGCCTTACTACAATAGTTAATTTTATTCTATGAAAAATATTGTTTTGATAACTGTAACAATTATATAATAATATACTTCTTTTAAGGATATTATAGTTATTATAAAAATAAAATTTTGTATTTATAAAAAAAGGAAATTAGATAAAAGGATAAAATGATAGTTGTAAAAAATTGTTGGATGATTTATATATGATAATGTATGATTGTGTAAAACACTACCAGTTTATTTATTTATTTTTTAGTCATGGTAAAATATGTAACAAAAAATTTAAGTAAAATTTGCAAAATAACAATAGGAATGACAAAGTGTGTAATTAAACCCAATTTTCATGAATTATTTTTTTTAATTAATATATTAAAAGAAAATAAAGATGAAAATGAAAGTAACTTTATTTAAAAATACTTTTACAATAATTTTATTCACGCACGCACTCTTGAAAACTCATCATTAGTTAAAGTTCATTTCACATACATCATATATACCAATTTTTAATTAATATAAATTTATTTGATGGCTTTTTAATATAGATAAAAATTGAAACAATGTATATTTTTTTAAAAACATTTTAAAATACATCATCATATTTCGTTAAGCATAAATTGGAATATATAGTATTCCCAGATACAAAATAAAATCCTTGAAGAATAAGCAACTATTAAAAGTTCAAATGGCAATGCCTTATACCACAAGCCTGACAAGCAATAAAATAAATCTGTTCCTAAGAAGCTTATTGTGTATTCAAAAAACTCAACGGTAGCTTCTGTAGCCTGGGCTGTACATGCAACTTTCTGCATATTTGACAAGATCCTTAGGTCGAGGCAGATGAGAAGCCAGACCTGTCCACCAAACGGGGAAGACAACATTAGAATAAACATCATTAACCAGTGTTGTCCAAACTGAAAACTTTCAAGAAACTCACCTAGATCATATGCCTTAGCTGCCACTTTAGCAGCAATGTGGGCTGATATCTTCCTGATGTTTGAGAATGGAGGGTAAATCAGTCCCTTATCATAGTTCTCCGCTGACACTTGTGCAGCCAAAGCTTCAGCTGTTGCAAAAGAAAAAAGGGTCAACCAAGCCATCTATTTCATCATTTTCTTTTTCTATACATTTTTTCACACTCTTCAACAATTATTTTTGTATAGTATATATTTATCATGCTTAAATGATCTTATCGCTCTAGTTTCTATGTACTTACAGGCTGTCAAGAGCATTTCATCACGCACACGGATTGCACCAGAGATGATCAAACCCAAGCCAAAACCAGGAAATATGTAAGCATTGTTGGCCTGAATTGTACAGTGGGAAAACATAATAGAAAGGTTAGCCTCTAACTTTGGTATTGTGTGTATGTTGGATAAGAAAATGCTTAGCGAGTTTTGAGTTAAACCTGTCCAGAAACAAAAAGTTTTCCTTCATATTCAACAGGATCAAATGGACTTCCACTAGCAAAGATTGCTTTACCCTGAAAATACAAGAGACATAATGTGGTAAGCAAGATTTTTGTTCGTTTATCTGCTTTATCATTTAAAACGCAATGTGTTGTTTCTTGGGCTATGTAAAAAATGTAACGAGGAAAATTTACCTTGCTCCATGTGTAAGCCTCTTCAGCTGTGCACTCAGATTGTGAAGTTGGGTTGGAGAGAGCAAGAATGAGTGGTTTCTACAAGCCAAGAAATATGACAAACATCAGAGATATTATCTTACTCTTCATGGGGTAGCAAAAAAATCATTAGAGAAAGCCAGAAAGAACCTCATTCAAGGATGCCATGGTTTCAACCACTTCCTTGGTAAATGTCTTCCCTACTCCAGATGATCCAATCAAAACGGTTGGCTTGATTGCCTGATGGAGTGAATTGTAAGTCAGTGTTCAAGAATCTCTTATAAAAATTAATTTTTTATGAAATCAAGAAAAAATCTGAGACACTTTCTTTACCTTAACAGCATCTAGAAGCCCCTTCACAGGTTCATGCTCATGGGCCCAAGGCTTTTTGAAGTGCTGAAGTGATTCCAAACGAGAGCTAACAATAAGTCCCTGGAACGGAACAAGCATGTCAAGAGAGGCTAGGGAAGAAGAACATGTAGAAGGAAAAATAGAAGATTACACTCTTCTTGTTTTCCAGAATCCTCAGGCATTTACCTTTGAATCCACAAGCCAGATCTTCTTGCGGGTCTCTTCCACTGGAGCTTTTGTCTGGCCAGCAAAATAGTATTTAGATACTTCATAAAAATAATAGTATTACTGAAGAAGAATACAAATATCAAGCTATATATATACCTGCTTTGAAATCTCAAGAGCAATCAGCTCCGCTATACCAGTTCCAGCCTTCACCAACCAAAAGATACAGTTTATAAGAATATTCCTCCAAAGAAAAAACATATAATCATGCATTACCAAAATGAAAAATGAATTTAGGCCTACAAGCTCTTACCTCTCCAGCACCCAAGAATAAGAAGGTGTGGTCAGCTAAGGTTCCCCCAACTAATTTCAGGGATGCAAGCAATCCTGCTAATACAACAGATGCTGTACCCTGCAATTAATCAAAGAAGGTGAGAATCATTAGCATGAATTAGAATAAGAAACCATGCACAAGTTAAAAACTTTCAACCATTCTACCTGGATATCATCGTTAAAAACAAGATGAGATGAGCTGTATTTTGCCAGCAGATCAAATGCATTATGATTGGCGAAATCCTCAAACTGAAAAAGAATCAACAAAATTAGTAAAACAATAAACTCAAGCAAACCACAGCCACAGCAGATGTTGAATCTGATACACAACCTGTATGAGAACTTTCTCTCCATAGTTCTGCTTTACTGCACGCATAAACTCGTCTAGAAGCTCCGCATATTCCTGAACCACAACAAACAATTATCATGTTAACGGAATAGAAACATCACACTCAATAACTATGGTTAAAATATGTGCATTTATTTTTATGTATGTAGTGCCAAGGATGATCAGACCTTCCCAGTTGCACGCCTTTGTCTAAGCCCAATGTAAAACTCATCATTCAGCAACTTCTCATTGTTTGTGCCAACATCAATGGTAATAGGCAAGCACTGAAATCATAGAAGATCACATATAGCAAATTAGTATTTGATAGACTATGAACGAGGGAAAGGAAAAGAGAACAGAAAAAAACAGCATTGAGTAGTTCTTACAGATGAAGGGCGAACACCTCCTAAAGCAGTATAGAGAGAAAGTTTCCCAACAGGAATTCCCATTCCCTGACAAAATTTTAGAGAAAAATGTTATCATAATTGTCTTTGTTTATAATGCAGATTTAAGAGACTAGCAGCACTTTATTTTATTACCTGGCAGCCAAGATCTCCAAGTCCTAATATACGCTCACCATCGGTCACAACAATAACTTGAATGCTCTTTTCTGGCCAGTTTTTCAGTACTTCAAGGATCTTGCCTCTGCATAATTCAAACACTTAGTATTTTCTCAAATGCTTAGTGAAAAAACATAAAGAAGCAGTGCCATGAAAAAAGGCTTACTTTTCTTTCAAACTGATATAAAGACCCTGAGGACGCCTAAAAATGCTTCCGTATTTCTGGCATGCTTCTCCAACCGTTGGAGTGTAAACAACAGGAAGCAGTTCCTCAACATTATCGATCAGAAGCTTGTAGAACAGCCTTTCATTCCTCTCCTGTCAATAGACAAATGTCAGAGACAGTTAGAAACTCCTTAGCAATAGTTCTTGGTTACATGTTCCTTACACTAGCATATTGTACATATATGTATTCATAAAATCCAATTTCTAAAAAGAGAGTACTGCATGGTATAATTCAGAAAGTACCTGAAGATCCATCATGGCCATGTACCTATGCAGAGGAACCTCATACTGGCGAAGATTGTGCATCAACCTCTTTTCCTGAACATTAAAATACCAAGGGAATTTAGCCAAAAATCCTCAGATTGCACATGATCTAGCATACCATTTGTATAAAGGATAAAGTTAGATGCAATTTCAAGTGTTTTGGTTCTGTTTCTGATCAAAATAGGAGTTTCATGTAAACAACATATGCAAATTTTATTACGTAGATTATTATTAACATGAAAATCACATTTTAATTAGAGAACAATACTGGAACACTTATTGAGTCCAAGTTTTTCCTTACGTAAATAAAGTAACTGAACATTATACTAAGAAGCAAGTAACCTGAAGTTCCTGATTCAAGATAGCTGGGGGCAAAAGGCCACGCAAGTAATGAGCATCTCTCTCTCCCTCAGTAAAGGCCAGCCCTTTGTTGTAGCGTGGATCTCTCAGCAAACTGCATCCACTGTACACAAAATTGCAAATGCTTGATTACCACGCCAAACTCTAAGCAAGTAAATCAAACATCTCATTGAAACACAAAAAACCACTCATTGTGCAGATCGCACATAACAAGTCAACAGAATAATCTCATAAAGAATTACATTATCAAATAGCCCCACTATCTGGTGATCTACCAAACCCAGTACTCCAAACCACACATAATCCAAGAATGCCATGAAATATGAAAAAAATAAATAAAAATCTCCCATTTTTTAGAGATGATTAGAAAACAAGTCCCCCATTTACAAGATGACATAGATAAATGACCACAGATCCAAATTTGAAAACTAAAAGCTACAAAAGACAAATTTGACGTTGTCTTTTTCTACATGTCAAATGTTAAGTAGTGGTGATACCTGGCCACAGAGAAGTTCCATGGAGTGATAAGATGGTCCTCTGTGGCACTGTCCTCACCATACAAGTCCCTCACACCCCCACCATTGCTATAATCCTTCGTCCGAGAAACCTCACCACCATTCTCCTTCAAGGAAACGCTCGACATGATCACAGCCAACAACTTCTGTACAACAATAAGGATTAAATTAAAGACAGGTTCATGTAGCCACATAAAGCAATGAATGCAGTGCAAGCAATGATTTCCACCTCTTACTTTGCACCTACGCAGACAAAAACAAGCAGCGGAAAACAAAAACAGAACGCGGTTTGGTATGTGTCTGAGAAAACCTTGTAATAATACCTATATATAAGCTCTGAAGCCAATTTTTTATTTTTACTTTTATACCTTTTTACTTTGGTTTGTTTTGTTACGTGACATAAACGAGTTTGATCTCATAGCATGCATTGTTAGAAAAATAGAAATTCAAAAAAACATTGAGAAAGGAAATTACTTTTGTGTGTGGTGGCAGAGTACTAATGTTGTGTCTATGCCTATTGAGGCACATCATGTTGACTTGGCGGAAGATGTAAGAGAAGATTTTGAAAAAACGCTTTGCAGATTCTCCGCGTTCGGTTGAAGAGTCAATATTGCCCTGCTCATCTAACCACTCTGCTGGGGCAAAAATGGTTAAGAGAGAGAAAAGTTCAGAGCTTTATTCTGTTCAATTTAATACAACACACACATTTCTCATTCTGCTCCACACATGCCATCCACCTTTCTCCCCAACCACAATACTTCTATTTTCTTTTGCAATAAACTCCAAAAATTAAAATATGAAATTGCTGAGACACCTGACTCATGATATTATTTTCAAATTAAATACTTTTTCAATAATTTTATGTCTTTAACTCATGATATTATTTTCAAATTAAATACTTTTTCAATAATTTAATGTCTTTAACTCATGAAGGGTCTGAATTCTTAAATGGGTCTCACAAAAAACTTACCTTTTTTCAGTTTATTAACTATAAAATATAAAAATTCCTTTTTTTTTTTTTCAAATTGTGACTCATTTCCTGACCCACAGTTTAATTTAAGACATGGCTTGAAGTACATTACTGTTCCAATGATAGCCTGAAACTAAGACAGACTTTTTTTATCTTTTTAATCTGATTCCATATATACCTATGATGTTGATGGTTTAACAAAACAATGCAAATAAAAAAAATTATTATTATTTTATGCTGTTAGAGAACTAATTATTGTTTTTGCTATTATTATTACTATAATTTAACTCAAAACTGTTAAAAGATTAATTGTACAAAACTAATAAGTTTTAAATAATAAGTATAATAGAGTTAAAATTTTAAATATCTATTTATAATAAAAGATAAAGTTTAAAAATCATTAAAACCAAATTGAAGTTTGAGGTGTCCTGTAGGGAGGATAAAATTGAAGAATTAATTAAGATTAAATTAAAGTTCCAAATACCTATTTGTGAAAAGAGTAGCTTAAGTATTTTATTTCTCTAAAATAATGTTTAGGTGCAATTTTAGTTTCATTTATAATTATGTCCTTTCAGTCTTTTATGTCAAAATTTTAACATCTAATTTTAGTTTATTGATAGTTTTGTTTTATTTTTTATTCTCTTTTTCTATGATTAATTAATATATTAAAATAATGATATCTACCAACACACGTTGATTCAAAGGATATTGGACTCGATATTTTAAACAATCGTGCGGGTGAAAAATTATTATTAAAAATAAAAATTCAATTAAAAATAACATTTGAGAATCTCAACATATTCGTTGGCTTTAGTTGACTTCCAACTAAAATATTAAATATTAATAACTTATTTACTAGAATACAAGGGAATAATAGTATTCCATGTCTCTTTAAACGGGCTCATTGCCTTCACACATTCACAGTCAAACTCACAAATTTAATAATTAAACAAATATAACTTATCTCTTCATAAGGTATCCTTATTAGAAATGAGGTTTCTTAAATTTATATTAATTCGAAGTTTAACATAAATAAAATTTATATAAAATATGGAAACAATCCTTTTTAATTAATAACTCAAATTTAACTAAATAACTCTTAAAAACTAATAAACATGATTTTAATAGTTTAATAAAAAATAAATATTTAAGAAAAGATTCAATATAACTTATGCAACAATAAAAGAAATGTATTATTTTAGACATTACATATACTTATAAGGACAGTGTACAGAAAAATAATTAATAATTTACTATATTTTATATTAACAGAAAATGTAATTATTTTCCAATTAAAATATATCTCTTTATTACAACATTCAAGTCTAAGTTTAATATTATATTTAATGAATAAAACCAAACAAGACAAATAATCATAATGGTCAATAAGACCTAAACAAAATATATTAATCAATAATGATATATCAATTATGTATACAATATTTACATATTAATTTAAAAATGCACCTAAAGAGGAACAATTTAAATAATCTAGTTTTTAAGATTACTTTAATTATATAATTTTTCATACCAGCACAAAACTGTTAGTATTTCATATATTTTATTAATTTCCCACTTTTAAAGTTTGATTTATTTGTTCATGCAAAAAGAACATGGATTTATTTAAGAGAGTATACGAAAAATTCTTTTAACTACCTTTTTTTTTCTGACTATACAATGTTTTTCTATTGTAAAAAAGTACTATCAATTTTATATTATTTGTAATCCCTAACATATTTAAAATGACAAAACAGTGATGGGGTTAAAAGTTACAATATGTATATTTAAATGTTCATAGCATAGAAGGAGTGGTTTTTAATGTAAACAATAAAATTCAAATTAAATTTCTGTAAACAAAACAAACTTTTTAATGTAAAAAAATAAAAAAAGAAAAAAAACTCTTCTCATGGTGTTATTGTTTGAAAAAAAAAAATGTTCACATTCATTGACAAAGGTATGTCTTCTATGTTCAACCTATTTAATTAAATATACTATATTTTTTTTAATTCAATTTTGTCGGAATTTTAAACGGTTTTTTGTCTTCAACCTTTACAAAGTCCGTACTCAAGAATTGGTCATCCATTTGAGACTTTTTTTTCTGCTTTACATTTCTTTGCTTTTTTTTTTCGTTGTTCACATTTTAGTACGCGTTTTCTGAATTACCAAAATAAAAAATTAAAAATAAATTAATATATTAAAAGACCTACACTGATATACAACACAATTTTAAGTAAAATCTTAAATGTACATGGCTAAAATAAAAAACAACTTAAAAAATATAACTTTCTAAGTAATATTTTCATTCATAAATTAAAAAATATCAAACATATCTACATTTTCTATTTATTTTACTATTATGTGTATAGAGAGTTATCAGCTGACACACATCTATTATAACACCTTGATAATCTAGATAATACAATTTCATGCATTAATATTATTTAATTATTATATTAATGTTAATTAGAAAATATTAATTATAGAAATAAATACTATTTTAATTAATCAATAAACAATACAAATTACTTGTTATAACTTTAATGTTGAACTTTCACAGCATCTTTATATATATTTATTTAGTAAACACTTCTGTAGGGACCACCCTAGTCTTCCATATCTTTCTAAAATTTAAATACATTGTTTAAGTTAGGTTAGTAATAGCAATGGCGGAAAACTCTGATGTTTAAGAAAAATATATCTCAAAGTAAATATTTCTGATATTTCTTAGAAGTTAATTAAAATATTTATAATACACATATAAATAATATTTATAAAATAAATATGTAATTATTTTTTAAATAAATAATATGTTTCATCGTATATATTTATTATTATGTAAATGAATTGATCAAATTTATCGGATTTAAAATGTGTTATCCAACTCATGATGTATTATATAAACTTAACTTAATCTATAAACATGTAATTGAATTGCGTCGTTTCTTCAAAATAGATATAAACTGCTTAAATATCTGGTTTTAATATGCAAATTTTACAATTAAAAGTGATTTTAATTCAATATATAATTAACCCTATGTTAAGATCGATAATAATATAAGTCTTTTATCTTCTTTTATAACTATATAAACATAAAAATATGTTTAGATTTTAAAAAAAATTAAAACACATGATTAAATATTTCAGAAAAAAAATACAATTTTTCTTATAAACATATTTAATATTTTCCAAATTTTACTGCAACAAAAACATATTTTACCCTTAATTCATTGTTCCCGTAAAAAAATTCATATAATTTTTTATAGAACTAAAATTCATATAGCTAGATTCTAATTTTTAACTTTAGGCCATTTCCTACTTTGACCTTTTTGAGGGGTTGGCAGATAAATAAATGTGAAAGCTTTAATCAATCTTCAAGAAAAAGTGGTAGCACGGCATTGAAATCAGAAGTTCAAAACTGAAGAACTTTCCAAATTAGACTTTTTTTTTTCTAGAAACCAAAAGAAGAGTTTTATTTATATCTAAAAATTTAAATTTAATATGTACTAAATCTGGCTAAACAACTATTCATAAGAAAAAATTATAAACTAAAATTGGCTAAACATAGTTAAAAAATTAATATAATTTTGATTGTTTGTAATTTTTCTCCTATTACAATATTTATAAAAAAATTTATTCAATCAAACTCGTTATATTTTTATATTTTTTTAGTTTTCTTCTTTGTGTTTGAAGGTTTGTGAATCATTGAAAAATAAAAGGGAAAAGAAAACCTAATAGGTACTGTATATTTAGCCACTCCACACCTCCCCAGAATATTTTGGTCACTAGATACACCTCCCTTAGATGTGTTCACCAAGGAGGTTCTTTAAATATTACCTAACATTCCTTGAAAAACTTCAAAATGATTTATGTTTTCAATTTTCAAAAATATATTGTTTATTTTCAACGTTTGCGTTTATAATATATATGACACATATTTAATTGTATTTTTCAAATATTATGATTACATAATTTTAATTTATCACATTTCAATGATATCAATTGTGTTTCTCTAATATTAAATTGCACTTTTAGCCTCTCAAGACTGGTCAATTGGGTTATTTTTATTTAATGTGATTGTATAATTTTAGTCTCCTACACGTTTTATCAATTCATGTTTGTTTGCATATATTTTTCAATTAATAAGGAACTAAAATTTTACTATTGTAATACTCAAATAATTCAATTCATGTAATATGTGTAGAACTTTAAAGATTTTTTAAATCACACAGTTAAACAGTGATTCAATTGTGAAAATAGGAATGTAAAATCATTACAATATTTAGAAGACTATAAGTGCAATCAAGTGTAAAGGGATGCATCTGATTAAAAGAAAGAAATTATTTTAGGAAAAATATTTCTATAAGTTAGATATTTATTTTTCTTGATTTGACCAAACAAAAATTAATCTAAAATCACTTTGAAAGAAATAATTATGTTAAAATCAAATATAACAACATACAAATGTTGAAAATATAGTCTAACCTCTCTAGAGTTACTAAAAATAAAATAAGCATGTGTGGGTTTCGTTGGATTTCCATGGATGCAATTCCGGTAATACAGTACTCACACATGAAACAAAAATTCAACTCCTACACCAAATGCCCTTTTGAACTTTGGTGTGACAACATATTTCATAAATATAGGTGTGAAAGTTTAAGTTAAATAGATGATAAATATTTTATTATTTAAAATTTACAAATGTTATATATAACATATAATAATTTTATTCTCTTAACTTTTAAATATTTATTTTTCTAAATTTTACAAATCTAAATTTTTGCATGTTTTTTATATATTTTTTTCTAATCAAACTTACAACTTAAAAGATAATAACATTATGCACAATCTTAGTCATTAAACTTTGATTTTTAACTAAATTTTTTCTTTCCTATTTTTTTTGTTTGTTTTGCATTAAAGGTTTATTTTATCATCAGTGGTGTGACACCCTCTTCCTCCATTTTATTTTCACTCTCCCTCTTGTTTCTCTTTCACACTTTCAAACTCTCTCTCTTCTTTTTACACTCTCATTTTTTTTTTCTTTTTTTTTTCTTTTCTCCTTGTTATGTTTTAAAAAGACACTCAGAATTTTAAATATTAATTCTTTCAATTTCGTTATAAGAGTGATTAAGAGTTTGAAGTTCTCCTATCAAAATTTTTAGAAAAGTTTGCTGATAAAAAAAAGGTTAAAAATTTCTTAATATTTAAAATTTTAAATAAGGCTAACATTAGGACGTAAGAGAAATTTAGATAAACTCACAGTTGTTATAAATTATTTATTAAAAATTAAAATACAGATTATATTTTAAAAGTATTTATTTATTATAAATTTTCCTTATGTTATCTATATATATATTTTTTTAAAAAAACATAAGTCTACATAAAATTGTGCAATATAGAAAATAAATTATAATTTAAAGTTATATATATATATATATATATATATATATATATATATATATATATATATGATATAGAAAACCATTTCAACAAAAATTATTTTTTCTCTGCACAACATAACTTTACACAGTTCTTTCTGTTCTCTCTCAAGAATCTAGCTTTCTTCTTGTTCCAGATTAAAGATAGAAAACCCTTATCTAATTTCTGATGTAGGATAGAACAAGCTTAGTGGATCATCATTTTGATTTAGGTAATTACTAATTTTCTCCTATTCTTGAGTGGTTTAGGGTTTTTGTAAAAAAAAAATTGTGTTTTCTTGCATGTAGTCTTAGAGATATCAATAATTATCTTTATTCATTTTGGATCCTAATTGTAGGTTTAGATTATTGATTAGGATTGTATGTTGCAGGTTGAGTTATCTTTGCAAGTGGTAGCTTGGAGTCTTTTATAGGTGATTTTTCTCTTAAACAGGTAAGGGAAGCTAAACTCACATGTCCACATTATATATCGGGGTTCTATGTTCAAATTGAGTTCTTAAGATTTGAGAAATGAATGTGAATGTGCTTGAAAAAATTGTGTAAATTTTCATTCGACAAGTCTGGATTGATTTTGAATGTGAAATGAGCGGAATTTTTTGTAGTTTTAGTTTGATGGTAATATTAAAAGTTGATATTGTGAATGTATGAAGATTTATTTCATAGTTTGAGGGTTGATTGGTTTTCTGTATGTATACAGGTAAATGACATGTAACTATTAAGAAAATGGAATCTTGAATGTGGTTAAACAGTAATATAATATTTTTCTCAATTTGATTAATCATGATCTAAAATTCATTTTGAAAATATGTAAGCATGAGTTACCACATGAGTTCATGACTTGTTTTTGGAGAGTAATGAGTTTTTGAAGGAAACTTATTGATAAAAATGATGACTTAAATTTGTATATGATTGTGAAATAAGGAGAGTAACAAATTAATTGGATGGTAAATTGAGTGAGCATAAGATGTTTTGAATTATAAAACTGTGCTGGGCTCAATTTTTGAGAGGGTGTTGTCAGGTTTGAGTGGTGTCGGAGCTATTTCTTAGGTCGGGCACAAGGCAGAGTACTGTTATGAGTTTTTAATGTATTTTACTTGTTGTTGATAATTTTTTTATTGTATTACAACATGTGTGAGTAGTAACCTGTGATTTTGATATGTTGATCACTGTTGTGGAATAACATTTTGGACATAGTATTTTTAGAAAAGAAAATATCAAATAAGAATAATATAGGATGTACATTGTTTAAAGATTTGTCGAGAAAAAGATATCCTAATTCTACTGGTTGGTAACTTATAATCACATAGATGAAGGGTATCAAGTGGTGAGAGTTGAATGAGATCCATTGAACTAAAACTGCAGTTTGAAATAGCTGGTTATGATATATATATATATATATATATATATATGGATTTATCCTGTCAAATGATCTTATGATTGGTTGAAAACTCTATGGATTCATAATTAAAAGGGTTATGTGATATATGTTAATCTCTGAGTCTAATTTAATATACAAGTCTTCCAAAAAATAGGATAATGTTTATGAAATGTTGAAATATAATTTTAATTTTTAATTATAAATATTGAAATATTTATTTTAAGCATGTTCCAAATAGTTATCTTTGTTGTATGGTTATTACTTGAGACAATGATGTTGTTACATTGATCGGAAGAGGATATATTTGAAATTGTTAATGAATTTATATAGATTAGTTATTTGATATCTATTTAATTATATTTTAGGAATTGGTAAACTTTTAAATATTTGGAGTTACATTTTGAATGATTCTACCAGATTATTTTTTATTTATGATTTTTTTTAACATTTAAACTTTATGTGGTTACGGATAAAGAATCTTATAAGATGTTATATATATATATATATATATATATATATATATATATATATATATATATATATATATTGTAGTTTTTATATATATTTTTTCCTATATGTATTTAGTTAAAATAAGATCAATTTCAGTTAAAATTTTATTTAAGAATAAAATTTAAGATTAATATTATAATCAAGATCAGTATTTTAGTTAAAATTTTAATTAAGATAATTATGATTTAAAATTAATATTAAATTAAGATTAGAATTTAGTGTTAAATTAAAATTAGTGTTAAATTAAGATTGTAATTGATGTTACAAATGAGATTAAAATTTTGCTTAAATTAAGGTTAGAATCAATATTAGAATTTTAGTCAATTATTGTTAATTAAATTAATGTTCAAATTAAAATTAGAAAGATGGGTAAAGAAGTTAAGTTAATTAAATTAATATCAGTAAAACCTAGTGTTAATAAAATCTATATTAGGTTTTAGTTAGATTAGAGTTACTGTAAGAAATAAGGTTAAAATTGTAGTTAATTAATTATTTTTAATTAACATTAGAATTAATATTTAGATTAATTTAAGTTAAATTAAGATTAAAGTTAATATTAGATAATATAGGTAAAATTATAGAATGTGTAAAAAGTTAATATTAATTATATTATATTTTATTATGAAAATATTCTTTATTACTCTGCAGTTGTTTTTTGAAAATAAATGTATATATAAAGAAAGTCCTTTCTTTTTGTTGGGAGGATTGAAAATTTTGAAGGGTAACTCTTTAAATAACACATTTTATTAAAACTTGACCACATTCTATATTTTCATTTCTTTAATAATATTAAATAATTAAAAGAGTTTCGTAAATACTATACACCAATCATTACTAGTTCAATTTGCAATGAAATATTTTTACCTTTTAGTAGAAATAGAAGAATGAGTTAGTTAAAAAAAAAGTCATCTTACAGGTTTTAAATTTTTTATTCAAATATACTTATTATATATATATATAATAAAAAAAATAATATAAAATTAAATATTTAATATAATAATTATACACTTTACAATGTTGTACATATGTCTTGGGAATCATTCAAGTAATAAAGAACCATTAACGTTGGATCTTGAACTGTGTGCCATAATAAATCAGTTACATCGACATTATCGCGTATGATGTGTCATTATCTCGAAGAATTGATAGAATTTATAAATAGATAAAAATATAAAAAAATATGTAATTCTTAAACACCTATATAGAATATTCTAGAACTAGTTTTTTAGCCCTTGTATGAAATCTCCTTACACAAAAGAACCTTTAAATGTAATTTGAAGTGAAGAGAGAGTATTATATGTATAACAAATCTTCAAAATACTTACAATTACTACATAAATTAAGACCTCAACAATCTTTTTAGTGAAAATATCATCTATAAAATATTAATTTATTTTCACTCATATTCTTAATCTCTAAAATTTCTAATTAATGTATCCATTACAAAATACTAAAATTAGATAAGTAGACATTTCAATACTATAACATCTTTTAAATCACTGGTATATTTCAATAACATAATATATTATAAAAAATTAAATAATTTATGTCATTATTATTAGTTTTATTTTAAAGAAATACAGCGTCGTTTCCACTTATTTAGACAACAAGAGATCATTAAAACCCATTTCTCCCCAAACAAAAAAGAGACCGAAAAGTTGCTAGGGTTTCACTGTATTTAAGGTTTCTAAGCCGAGAAATTTAATCTAAAGAAATTTGTTTTTCATTGAGAGGGAGGAATTTGAGTTCATGGACCGCTTGCGTCCTCGGAACCGAGAGGTTTTTTCTGGATTTACAAATGCAGAGGTATCATTATATTAGTTATAATGATTATAATTGTTCTATTTTTATTGTTCAACTTTTGTTCATCTTTCCTAAAAAATCATCAGTTTTTAAATGCGATAATCATGTTTCTTTGAGTCTGTTTAGAATTAGTTTAGTTTAACTATAATTATAAGATTTGTAGTTCAGGTTTATTGGTTAAAAAATGTCATGCATGTCTTTAGAATTTGTAAGTTAGTGAGTATTGAACTGATACATTGTACTGTTATAATCATATTTCTTGTTATTACTGGAAATTGTGGACAAATACCACCTGAGACAGCTATAATTGTGGACACATTGTAACTGTGGACAGTCTGAAAACTTTGATTGCGAACCTCTTTTAAACCTTGGTTATAGAATGTAGAGAGTGTGTTTTTGCATGTTCTGTTAATGATTTCAACTTGCTGTGTTCTGCCAAACAGATTGAGAAAATGGAGACTTTCTTGAAGGAACCGAAAGGAGTATCTTTGGGCAGAGAATTTTACCAAAAACTGGCTGGAAGTTTCAAGTGAGTTTTACTTTGCAATGATTTTTTTCATTATTTTCTAGTAAGAAATGAAGTATTGTCATTGAGAAATGTTGGAATGTAATGTTGATGCAGTCGTTCCACTGGTCGTGCTGGGAAGCCTGTCATTAAATGGACAGAGGTTAATGTTCTTTTTTACTAAATAGTAGATTTTACTTATTTAATGTCCTGTAGATATCCTTCAATTTCTGCTGTTTTTGTGTTTTTTTCTGAAGTAGTTTCTAATTGATCCTTTATATTGGGGAAATTCTAGATTGAAGATTGGTTTCAGGCAAGGCTCCAAGACTTGCCACAAGTCCCTAACAGTGAGTTGACGATTCCCAAGTCTAAGGAAGGTGAGTCTTCTGGTGGGCCTTATGGTTTTTAGTATAGTCAATAGTTATTTAGTATAATTGCAGCATGTGTCATTGCTGCTTTTTGTGATAGATTGTCTATTATATGTTTGATGTGTAGGGTGTCTATGCTGTCTTCAAGTATTCACATCAACATTGAATTATTTAATATAATTTCAGTATCCATCATTGTTGCTTAAGTTATGGCTTTTATGCTGCTTTGTTTTATTAGGACTTGTTTGGTTGAACAAAATATGAAACTGAAGGTGATGAAGTAACTTGACAGGAATGAAAGAAAAATGAAATTGATAATTACATTCCCTCCATAAGATCTTCTACACTTTCTATTTTTCTTCTCCCTTTTGGTATAGTTAGCTGCTGCACTTGGTATTTATTGATATATCTGAGAAAACTCTTAATAAAATGGGTTTATCTGGTGAGATTGTGCCTAAATTGATTGCTTTACAGAAGAAGTTATGCAAGACCTGCCAGAGATGGAATTCGAAGCAAGATCATCAAAAGACGGGGCATGGTAAGCACAATGCATATTATTTCAATTAGCTTAAATTCTCTTAGCAATCTGTGTTTATGAATTATTTTGAATTTTAATGTCACTGAATGAAAGTTTTCCATAGGTTATTTTGGGGTCCTTTAGTTGTTGATATTTATCATATATCTGTGTCCCTTGACAAACATCCCATGTTGGTAGAAATGTTGTTTGAAGTTTTCAATTATGGAATAAACCTCTAGTTCATCTTAGATCAGACTCACATCTCAGTGATAGTGGAACTGAAAACTAATTTAAATATGGACACACCAATATCTCTTCTGGATATCCTATTATAAATTAATTAATTATTGCCATTATCATAGAAGTAGAAACCATGTGTTTCTGTATGTGGCTAAACTTGTCTACTTCTTTCTTTTTGCATTTGCTCCAAGCTATTGTATTCTGAAGATAAAACTTGAGTAGGAGTTCCCTTATTCTTAAAAATCAAGAGGCTCTTATCTATTTAATCCTATTATTTTCCTTTTTCTAAGTTCTAATACAATTGTTTTCCCTATTTTTAATAGAGACAGTTTTGTAGTTGCTTGTGGATTGATCCAGATAGATTATTTAAATGGTGCTCTTTTACACACAAACAAATGAAATGATCATGTCGGTTCTTGTACCTGGATCATTCTGTCTTTTATCAATTTGTGAAATTCTAAATTAACTGCTTTTCTTTATTGCTTCTAGGGAAGGAGATTTAAAAGTTTAACCATCTATACCATATTACTATAATGGTTAACATATTAATCATGAGGCTTGGTCTCTATTATTCTTTCCCTGCTGAAATGTCCTGGGTAGTTTATTTTTTACTTTTGGTTGAACTGTACTTTTCGTTCTCTTTCTTTCTCACTTTCTATTCCTGAAAAAATAATGACTATGACTATTCTCATTCTCATAAATTTTACTGATCTGACGACGTAGAAGCACATTATATTAAACATGACTATTCTGATAAATTATGTAATTTCTAGATACTGTGTAATTGCAGGTATGATGTTGAGGCGTTTCTTGCTCACAGATTTCTTAGCACAGGAGAAGCTGTAAGTTTCAACAATCATGATTTTGATCCTCTGTGTTATAAGACTTGTTAATGGATTGATAAATTATTTTTCCCCGTAGAGGGTACGAGATTTTTCCATCTGAGACATTCTTGCCTTTTGTTAAAGGAAGTCCATGTCAGATTTGTTGGATTTGGAGCTGAGGAAGATGAGTGGATCAATATTAAAAGTTCAGTACGCCAACGCTCTATCCCATTGGAAAACGCAGAGTGTTTGAACCTGAATGTTGGAGACCCTGTCCTATGCTTCCAGGTGAATTAGGCTGAATATTCTTGCTGAAGTTTTGTTACAGTGCATCACTGTAACTGTATTTAACTTGACAGTTTCAATTGAAATTCAGGAGAGGAGGGATCAAGCAATTTACTATGATGCTCGGATTGTAGAGATCCAAAGGAGAATGCATGATGTTAGAGGTTGCAGGTGTCTCATCTTAATAAGATATGATCATGACAACAGTGAGGTGCATAACATATCTGCAATTGCATGTGTAATGTTTCCGCATGTAATTCACAAGTATTTAATGTTATGTTTATCATTTTCAGGAACTGTAATTTACAAGTATTTAATGTTATGTTTATCATTTTCAGGAGAGTGTTCGATTGAGAAGACTTTGTCGCAGAGCAAGACCTTGTATTTAGAATAAATTCTTTTTGACGTCTCAGGTGACTTTTCAGGCATCTATCAAACAACCTGGGTGCAGTAGCAGTAGGAAGCAGTTAGAACATGACATGGAGTTTTGATGGGAAATATATTGGAAATGGTTATAGTCAAATTGTTATAGTCAATTTGTTCTTTTTTAGCTTATCATTATTAGTAGATAAGGGCAGTGGGCAGTCAAAAGACGACCAAGCTTCAACTATGCATGTTTGGGGTGACTCATTGTTGAACAAATGTTTTTGTTTTCATTATGGTGCCTTAAGATAGTTTTCTTCCTGATTATTATTATAGTTATGTTCTTGAAACTGAATGATATGAGAAAATTATGAAGGTTAATGAGTAGAAATAAGGTTTATTCAGTGCATACATATCTTTACTGTGATCATACATTATAGCAAAAGAATTTGTATGTCCTGTATTATAAACTATGAAGTTAAGACATTCCTTTTTAAAAATCGCATATAGTGTTGAATACTTACCAGACAGACATTAACACATGTATGATATTCATATGGTAAGTATTGGTGAAGTGTTTAATTAAAAAAAAGGCTTTTAAGTATTTGTCACGTTTAATGTGATTTTAAAATAATTTTGAAAGAGATTAATACAATAATTTTTTAAAAATTTATAAATTTATCATAAAAATAAGAAATAAATTCTATATATAATAAATAATATTTAGATTTTATATATTATTTTTTTATTTTTTAAACTTTAAATAAATAAATTAGATTTATTTTTTGTTATATATGATTAACATTGTTCATGGATAATTTTTTAATCTAAAAATTTTGGATATCAATTTATATAATTATATAAATTCATAATAATATAATATATAAAAATATATAAATCCGTGTCTTATTTTTTTAAAATTTACAGTGTATTAATATCGTGTGCGTATATTTCGAAATTTATGCGTAATACCACATAGACGTCCATATCCCATAGGTGTTATACAATAAGGAGAAGAATTAGTAAATTTGATAGAATGTCTGATTGATTTGTCAGTCGGTTTTAGTTATCCTGAATAACATCAGACATATATAGCATCACATTATAGATATACGATGGAAAACATAAGATAAGAAATATACAAATAATGGGGTGTTCCAATACTCTGATTTTAAAGGTTTGGTCAAAAAGTTAGGTCAGTTATGCATAAGTCAAAACTATCTAGAACTGAAACTAATTGATCTTACAGTCTTGTAATTAACAAGCCAAACTTGCTAACCATTTATCCATTTAAATAATTTTAGTTAATAAAAATTTTGGGAACTCAATTAGAGAACATGTACTGTATTGAACACATTATTAATTCATTTATGTACACCTTAGTCTATTATATTATTTAAGAATTAGAGTTTAATTAAAGTAATCCACAAAATACAGAAATTACCTCGCTTGAATCAGTTTCTTTCAATTGTTCTATTTATCACCATACAGCTACTCCAAATTCATATTTGCATGTGGATGGTACAGAAAAGTACACCCAAAAATTAAATTTTATAAAAACAGCTTATAATAAAACTATAATTATTTCTAATTAAAAAAATAGTCACTTCTAAAGCAGGATTTTTTTTAGTAAAAAGATTACACTGGGTTATTTTATCAAAATATTATTTCAATTTGTTAAAAAAACAAAATTATGTAACTCAATTAAGTAAAAAATAATAATTATAAAAATATGTACTGAGCAATTCAACCAAAAACTACAAGCTACTTTCTTCACACAGGCATGTCATTACTTGAAAGGAACATAGCTGTTAGGTGGCTCGTTCTACTTGAATTGTTGGAAACATGACATGGCCTTATTGCATTGGCAAACACCAAAAGGATACTACAAAGATTAAATGATGATGACTGTTTACTCATCAATTATACATAACTAACTACAATTTATTATACATTATCTATCTCATTATCATACATATCCATATCGTTATCACACTTTTAACTACCGATTACTTATCTACTACACACCTTTATCCTCTCTTCTAAAATGATTGGGTTTAAAAAGCTGCAACAAAATAGAGCAGGCAATAAATCCCCATCTTCACACCCTCCATATCACAATTCACAGCTTTTCCAAATGTCTGAATCAAAAGTGGTACGACATTACAGTTTGTGCAATTAGCACTTTTGCCTCTGACTTTTAAAGGGGGACAGGGGGACATTTCAGTTTTTCAAGAAACTCAGGATTTTCCTCAATAAGTTTTATAATACTATATGCAACAATTCTCCTCACAGAACTTATATCTCCATATGTTAAAAGCAATAGATGTTCCCTTATGAAATAAAAAAAAGATTAAGCTTAAAACCCATGACATCTAAAATTAGTACACTAACTTGAGTTATACTTTATGTTTTTAACTGTCAAAAGCTGAGTCAATTCATTGAATAGTTCTTCATGCCCTAGAGAAAAAACTTTAGTTCTTCGTGCCCTAGAGAAAAAACTTTTAGTTCCTCACGGAAGATATCTAAAGTGAGATCCTCATTGTAATGAATGATGCTGTTTTAGATATCCTTTGTGAGTAACTAAAGTTTTTTTTCCACTACATGAAGAACTATTTAATGAATTCACTCAACTTTTGACAGTTAAGAACATAAGGTACAACTCAAATGGGCATACTACTTTTTAGATGGGAGGTCAATAACATCATGGGTTTTTAAGCTTAACCTTTTTCTGGATCTCATCAGAGAACATGCATTGCTTTCAACATATGGAGATATAAATTCTGTGAAGAGAATTATTACAGATAGTATTATACAACTCATTGAGAGAAATCCTGAGTTTCATGAAAAACTAAGATGTCCTCCCTTTAAAAGTCAGAGGCTATATCATCTTCTTTTCCAAAGGTCCATCAATTCGGACTTTTGCCTTTCACTTTGTCGGAACACCTAATCAAATAGATACTTAACATTATAATGACTTGACCATACAAAAGCATATGATAACTATGGCTTGTGTGTAGTCCATAATGTAAACTAAGGATTTCCTTTCCTGCAGGACACTCGTCGATACGTTCCATAGCCACCATCTTAAACCAAGTCAAGACAGCTTACTCAGTTTAGTGGATACCATTGCATCCTCCCAAATAACTAATACAGACAAACCATCAGTTGAAAGGTTGGTGTCTCTTAAGCAAAACATGATATTCATATTGTCAATAGATAAAAAAGGTTCTGAATCTAGAACATGATAATGTTTCATATCGCTGTGTAGTTAATTATTACATTTCTTAAATATTGCATTTGGGAAAAGAGAAGCAAATAGGAGGGAAGCTCTCCATTTCATCAGTTGTCAAAAGCTAACACTTAAAAGGATACTCTTACTAGCACTCAGCATACTCTTTTATAGACTATTCCTTCACTTCCAAAAAAATGAAAGATCACAACTTTATGAGAAAATCTCGTAATTCTTTTTTCTTTTTATAAAAAAAATTTGTTATTGAACAGAATGTGAAAAATAACCCAACAGGGTCTGCCTACGGGTTGGGGGCTGGATAGCATACAGAAAATCATAGGTTCTAACCTGAGTATCACCATTGTACACCAAAAATAAACTCAGGAAATCACATCTACTAAGCAATTAGAGAAACTTTAAACCTTAAAAAGTCCATAACCAAACATCTCATGTGACAACTATTTCCTCTTCTAGACCTTCAATAATTATAGCAGAGTGACATTCAACATACGACAAATTTGATATTATTAGAACATAAATTTAAAGTTCAATCCACCCCCTAGATTCCCCAAGAAAATCCAAATATTAAAAAAAGGAGAATAACATACAGCAAATAGTTCCAAAAAAATCAGTTCCTTGAACAGCTTCTGATTTCCTTGACCATATAGGTTGCTCCAGCAACATAACATTGCAAGGACCAACCAAAATCTGCAAGTTGCCATAGCCATGGAAGTTAAATATATGGTCCAAACAACCAGAATTCCTATTGAGCAAGACAAACGTGAAGCAATCTGGCAAACAGCCAATGTAATCAGGCCAGATGAACACTAAATGTTTCATTCATATATAGTATATCTAAATTAAACAAGCTATATGAATATTTCAGTTGCATGATATAAGAAGTTGAATAATAATAATAATAATAATAATAATAGCAGCAGAATTAAATACCTGCTTCACATGTCCAAGTAAATCAGAAAATATACAAATCATATTGAAGAGGTACAGAAGTTATCTTCCAAGATGTGCTTCCATGGCAGCTAAGAGAATCAAATGTGCACCTTGCAATATTTGTTGTTAGAACAATAAAATAATCACCCAGTCATACAGATCGACTGACCAGGAGAAGCCAATCATGTAGACTTCGGAAACCAAAAGAAGTAATTAGAAAAAATATAAGTAAAATTTTCAAAGTCATCATACATACACAAATAAATGGCAAATATTAAACATCTAGCAACTGAAATGATGCTTACTTAGCTTCCATTAATAAAATAGATTGAAAATGTATGAACCACAACTTTCTTAATGAAACAATCATAATGGTAAGGTATTCAAATGTAGCAAACTGATAGTGCAAAAACAATTTTCAAAAGCAAAACAGAAAAAAAAAAAAAAACATATTTCTTGAAAAGAATTGGAGCTAAAGCATCTGCATCTTCACTTCAGTTAGACTAATCCCATTTAAATTTCAATAAATGCATTCACAAATCAAACAGAGTTGGGAGTAAACTATGATAAAAAGAAAAAAGCAGCAGCAATAATAATAATAATGACAATGATTAAACAATTACAAACAGCTGCTAAAACATAAAACTTTCTATTGAAATATAAACAGAAGTAGATTTAAGTCAAAAGTGATTGGGATAAAGAGGGTCAAGTACAAGGCACAAAGCTTAAATGTCCAGTTCTCACTGGAAAATCTTAGTTCATATTTGTTAAATAACATCAACAAACAAAAGCCTAACCTGTGCACATGCCTTCAACATAGTAATTAGTGTTCAGATCTGTACAAACTTTGTATCAAAAGACTCTTCCCAATTGACAATCTAATTTTACTCATAACTCAAGTATTTTTTGACAGCTGAAATACAGTGCACAGGTTTTGCATCATGATATGTGACAGTGACCATAAAGTAAGTTTAGCATACATTAATGCTGAACTGCATTGTTCAGAAAATTGGTCAGAGAGCATCTTCAGTCCCCAACTAGAAGTAAGAGGAGGCAGGATTGTGCCAGTGGTCAGAATTCAGCCAGAAATCTCAATTTCATCAGGCTATGACACTGTTCTCCCATAACAAATAGATGCAATATAGAGATTCTTTGCCCATTTATCCTGCAGAAACAAAATATCAAATATCAAATGTCAACAAGTATTATCTTAGAATGGTAGATGCACTTTTTACCTTAACATGAGTGCTAGGAAAAGCAGATGTGCGGAGTGTCTCCTGAGTTTCATCAGCTGGTTTTCTTCTTGGAACACTAAGAACAAAAGCAGCCTGGTCCCATGTTGCAGCTGTTGAGGTGATGCGATAACCATTATCCCACCTTCGATGAATACCTTCACTGGGATACAAGAAATCAAGTTCCACAACCTGGCATTAAGCATGCAGAGTAGAATATAAATATAAATATAAATCAGATGAATTTCTTCAATGTAACAAGGATTCTTAATCACAATCGACTTTATAAAATGCAGGACCTGATCAGAATAACCAGCCCCACGTGACATAACAATTGCCCATCTAGTGCCAGCCGTGGCCATAGCAGTGACATAAAATCCTTCTCTCCATTTTTTGTTGATCCACTTAAATGGAAATGAATCACTGACTTTATAGGATTGCTGTAAGTACTGGGTACCTAAAAGATCAATCAATTAATAAAAGTAAGAATAGACAGCTTCAACACAATCAGTCAAAATGTGCAAAAGACATGATCCTCAAAAGTCAAGCCAAATACGATCCCAGATACACAATACACAAAATAATGACTTCAAGGATATTAACCTTTAGACATTACAACCAATGAGCATCCATTATGAGCTCCAGCTATGGCACTGATGTAATAATTATTTTCCCACTGTTCCATAATCCATTCCTATTAAAATAGATACATGAGTTTGTCAGCTTATAGTAAGTTCAAAACAAAAATAGCAAAATATAATACAGATAAAAGCATATAGTTACAAACATGATACTATGATATCAGCAGCATAAAATAATATCACTACTGAAACATAAAATAGCCAACCTTGTGAAGAAAGTAGGAAGAGAGTTCATAGACTTGTGCAGTGAAACCAGTGCCAGCATCCATAATGAGTGCCCAAAGATTAGAACAAGAAGCCACACTGCTGATAAATAAACCATCTTCATTCCCTTTATCAATGTGTTGGGCTAACCTCACATCAGCAACATTATAATGATACCTACATCAAAAGATATATCTTTAGGTTCCGTTTTAAAATCACTTGCAAAAACATATTTAACATCAGAAGAAAACCTTTGCTTCATTGGTCGACGAGCATTGTAAACACTAATCCATTGTGTAGCAGGCATTCCCATTCGAACCTTCTTTTTTGGTTGTTCATCATCATCCTCTTCCATGGTAAATCGTCCCCTCTTATGTCCAACCTGACATATAAGCTACACAATAATAGCCCAAAAAGGGTAGTACAAGTCAGATTTTAAAAGTGTAAACAATAAATAGTAAATTCTAAAGTAATAATAGCATGAAGTACCTTCTGAGCACCCTCGGTGTTTATTGGCCTGATATCTGGGTTTGGGCCCACAATTCCATCAAAAAGGGATATATATTTTGCATAATTTGGTTCTTCATCAAACTTCAAATTCACTACATATTCAACAAACTGCCGGAAAGGTTGAGGACAAAAGCAACACAAAGTTTCTGGAGAGGTGGCCATCTTTTTTTTGCAGACAAGAAACCCTTTATTTTCTCCCTGTGATAAGAAGTTTCATACGAATCATATTTACTATCATGGTACTAAAATGATTATGTTTGAAACAGTTATAACCTGATATCCTTGCCAGGGAAGCCGACCTCGAAGAAGGAAGACAAGAGTGTAAGCAAGAGATTCCAAGTCATCTCTCCTGCTACCTGTTCTGCCAAGATGTGCATGCACACTAGCATAACGAACTGTGCCCCTGTGGCAAGAATATAGCTCTCAAAATCATTCAAAACCTGCATGTTGACTAAGGTTGACTAAGGTTTATAGATATTTAACAATAATTTACCTAAACACATCTGGTCGTTGATCATATTCAACATGAAGGCCAGTAGAACTATCACGCCACCGAGTTGCTGGGTAGATAAATTGGTAGTACGATATGAGCATCCAGATTATGAGAAATTAGACGCATGTTCATTGACGATGGACATGTCAAGGGTAATGCAGTGTACTTACCTAATCCAAGATCAACCAGAAACAACTTCTTTTCATCTGGAGTTCCTGGGGGTCCAAGCAAAAAATTCTCAGGCTTTACATCACCATGCACATATCTGCAATAAGGACAGAGAATGATGAAATGCTCTTGCAACAAAATGTGATCAATATACTCAATTTTCAATTTAGTTAAACAACACAAGCATATACAAAATAAAATCTAAAGTTTCTAATAAACGTAAGAACAGATCCAATTTTATATTTCCCAAATCATTTTATAAATATAAATGCTGCTCAATCAGAGAAATAAGATGTTTCTCCATCATGTCACCAAAAGGTAACAACAAGCTATTGACCACGTTTTTCTAACATGATAAACAGAGAACAGCAAAACAATAACATATGGTCACATCAATCAGGAAGCATTCTAAACTGCAACAGACCTGTCAATGAAAATAAAAATCAGAAACAATTAAACATATTCAGGAAAAGAATAATTACCCTCTAGAATGCATCTTCTCTAATATGGAGATAGCCTCAATTGCAATACATGCAACCATTTCAGTAGACATGCTGAAATCCAAAAGGAAAAAGAAACAAAAGTTAGCTATTCAATAAAAGCTCCAACAATAAGAAGAATAGAATGATTACATTTCAATATTTGACATAGATACTAACGTGTGTGAGTTGTTATTCCAAACATCCCACAGACTAGGACCAAGCATATCCATGACCTGTAAGTAAAGTGTAGTTATAAAAACATTTAGACACAACCAGAAGCCTCCACCCATCAACTAAATATTCATGAGTACATACCATAATATAGTAGTCACCTTGCCGTCCCTTGAAATGTACTCGTGGAACACCATGACTACCGCCTAATGCACTACAAGACATGATCACAGAAAAGTTAGCACTTAATATCCGTAACAAAGTGAACACTACAAGACATGATCACGGAAAAGTTAGCACTTAATATCCGTAACAAAGTGAAACCACACGTGGGACGAAAAACGTTCAACTCACTTGTAAACCTGCCACTCGTATGGAGGTCCATAATTGCAACCCTTGCTGCTACTATGTTCGAATTTTAAGGCTACCTACAACAATTGAAATATGCATCAGTCAAATACAATTTTAAAACAAAGTTCACATGCTAATACAATACCTCAACAGCACCAGCACCAGTCCGTTCGCTACAATTCACAACTCCCATCCGCCGACCAACATAGACTTGCCCAAATCCTCCCTTACCAAGTTTTCTCTCAATTCTATACAACGGAGAGCCACCAACTTGAACCTGTTGCAAACAAAAATACACAACAGATTAATTTTCAACATCTACAAAAATCAATCCATATAAGTACCTTTTGTTTATAATTTTTAGTTCATTCGTCCAAAAAATAGAAACATAAAAAAAAAAAATCTAAGAACCAAACATGAGCTCAGTGCAGCAAAATAGGACTATTTAGCATGCAAGTTGTTATAAGATGTTTAGTGTTCCAAAACAGAAAACAAAATAACAAAGAGAAACAAGACATCTAAGAAGAACATCGAACAAATAAAGTTACATTAGTACATTTTTTCAGAACTCAAACTACAGAGAAGAGATGTGAAACTAAAATCACCTTCTCCGGAAGAGGAGCAGTGCTACCTTCGTCTTCAGCTCCCAGAGCCTTATCTGCGCTGCGGCCAGGGGTATCATCTTCATCCATGTCTTCCTCTTCAAAAACCCTAACCGAAACCTTATTACTGTTATTCTCTTTCTCCCCTAGCTCGTCTCTCAAATTTCTATTTCTGGCTTCGCGAACAGCACCAGCATAATCGTTCACGATTTCATCGGCGGCGGCGATCGCGTTGCTCTGTCTCCGGTTCCTCCTGGTTAGGGCAGCCGCAGCGGTTGTCTTCCTCCTTCGAGCTCTGGCAGCCGGCGGCGAGGTTGGCTGAATGATCGGGTTTGCGTTGTCTACGTGTCTGTTTCTGCGTGCTCGGGAACGCAGCTCAGGCATGGTAGGGATGGTGCTTGCCCATGAGGAGAGGAAGACTCATGAAGGTTCGAGAATCATCGATCAGGGCAGATTATGAAGTTTAGATAAAAGAATGGTATCAAAATATCCGAAAATGGAGTTGGGAGATTAATAAATAACGAGGGAGATAGGATCAACCCGAGATTAGGGTTTGACGAGAAGTAATTTTAGAGATCTGTGGAGGGAAACAAAAATGCAAGGATTCTTTGTAGTTCTAGATTTCAGGTAAAGAGACAGAAACATGGATACAGATTTGTTATTTCATTTTTCCTGATTTTTAAAAAATAACCATTTTATAGGGATTGCATTTCATTACATTGCCACTTATGTGGCAAAATATGGTTACACTTATTATTAATAATAATAATAATAATAATAATAATAATAATATTCTCGTAAAATAATAATAATTTGTGAATATTGTTTTATTTTTAGTTCGGATGTGTGGAAGTGTTATTTATTTGTCTGAATGTAAGTTGTTGTATTCTTCATAAAGAGAGTTGGAAAGTGCTCTGGTTTATTTACAGTTTTTTCAATCTAATTTCAAACTAGAAAAATGATGCACTAAACATTTATGGTTAGTTTGGTGGAACAGGATATAACCTACTCAAAATACTAATATAATTCATAAATGTTTGGAGTATTTTTTTTCCCTTTGTTTTTGTAATGTTTTTTCATGTAATTTGAGAGGAAAATGTAGTTAAAGGAAAAAAATATAAAGAAAATGAAAAATAAAAATTATTTGAATGAAGGGATGAAAATAAAAAAATAAAAAAAAGTGGAAAGTTTAAAGTTGATTTAATTGATATGAGAGAAAAAATTTGTACATATTTGAAAAACAATTTGTGAACTAAATTTTTAAAATAATTTATAAAACATAAATTAAAATTAAAATAAGTTTTAAATATAAAAAAATTATTATGAAATTTAATAAATAAAAAGTTACATTTTACAAATAAAATAAATTAATTTAAAAAATATCAAAATTTACATTAATAAATTTATTTTATTTATTATTCTAATATTCATTTTAATTATTTATTTTATTATAATAACACATAATTATAATTATATTAAAAATAATATATTATAGTAATAATCAATTGCATTAAAAACATTGATTATATATGTTTTCTGCAAATCTTCTTCAATTTCGAAAAAAAGATTCTTATTTTTGTTTTTTTCGCGATTTTAATATTCTAGGACCTTGTTTTTCTAACTTTACTTAATAGTTACTTAATAGAGTATCTTCACGTGTCTTCTGTCAGGAAACTAGTATTAGTTGGTAAACCTGAATGGATTGTAGCTATATCTATGTCAACAGTAATTGCTATAAAATGTAATTAAAATATTGAAAAGTTAATAAATAAATTACTTTCACAAATAATATATAAATTTTGTGTGGATCTTATAGAATATATCCTATAGTTATTAATTATAATTGATTTATCCGTTACATTTTCAGACAGTTTGTGTATCTTTCATATACTTAAAGAAAATATGTCAAAAGAAAATTAAAATACTCATCTCATCTCATCTGTGTCTGGATAAGGTGATTTTAATGTAGAAACTTGTGTTTTATTTCCTTCCATTTTCTAAAATCTTTGTATCCTTCCTCTTTTTTCATCTTACTATGCTTCTCAGATTCTATTTTTTTTTTAATTTAAATATAAAAAATAGGAATTATTTATTTCAATGGATGTGTGTTATATTTTTTAGACATAAATTAATTATTACTATAAATCAAGTTTGTCTTAAATTTTATTTAAATTTATCTATTTAGAGTTAACATATCTTTTTAATAGAGTTATTAAATGTAATTTATATAGTTGAGGATAAATGTTTTCAAAAACAATCAATATCCTATATTTATTGTTGATAGGATGAATAAAGGTGGACTTGATATGTGATTATATTTTTATTATTTTGATTGTTATAGTATATGTACTTTATTTTGTGTTGATATATTGTGATAATGTTATTCTAAAGGAATAGATGTTGTAAAGAGTATATAGAACGACATTTAATAATCTTTTATGTGTATTTGTTTTAGTTAAATATAGTCGAGTAATATAATATAAATATATACTAAAAATACAATTAAAAATGATATGTAACTTTGTATTTTTAATAAACTTAAAATTTTTGAGCTTTTTGTTATAATTATGATCTCAATATTTATTTTAAACAGACTGTAGAGAATTAAGCTAGTTAGAAAATTTTGTGTGATTTTATAATCTAATTTTCTTTTCTATTTATTATATGTGACATATAGATTTTAAATATTTAATATTAAATATAAGGTCAATTTATAATATATACATTAGTGTAATTCTTGTTTTACAACAGGGAATTAAGTTAGTTAGAAACTTTTGTGTGATTTTATGATCTAATTTCTTTTTCTTTTTATTATATATGACACGTAGATTTTAAATATTTAATATTAGATATAAGGTCAATTTATAATATATAGATCAGTGTAATTCTCGTTTTACAAGTTGATTTTGCAAAGATGTGTTAGACTTAAACTGACTTCCTAATATGATATATGAGTCATTAAAAGTTTATCCAGGTTAAGATTTTGCTTATTGTTTCACCCTCTATTAGATCGTTATTAAACCCACTTATATTAGTCTCATGCTCATCATCGACTATAAATAATATCAATTTACCAAAATATGAATAAGAACAATCTGACCTTTCAAGTCAATTTTGTGATAATGAATTATACTTAAACTCAAATCTGAATATCTTCTACTACAAATATGTTACAAATGGCTAGAGCCACTGAGATGAATGCTGCAACATTACAACATCAAAGTCTCACTATGACATAATAATAGAGTAGTTTGAGGGATCACAAGGATGTCAATGAACGTATCTCAGATATTCACCTACATCTTCTAGTCTATATGAATTTGTTGAGGCAACTTATTTTATGCCTTCTAGCTCTTAACCAATGAAGTAGAAATTTTGTGGATGTATGAGGTATATAATGAATATGAAAGGAAAAGTTATTTCACATGATACCTTCAAAGAATAATTATTACAAGAAACATCTATTCATATTTTATACTCAAACTATTGTTGAAGCCCAAAAATATAGAAAGTTTGGAAATTAAATGTGATATGAAATAAAAAAGACTCGATTATTCTTAATGAATATTAGACAGTTTCTCGCTTTGATAAAAAAAGTCAAATATTAAAGAATTTGAAGACCAATAACACGACGAAAATATCATTTGACTGGACATTTTAGTGACAAAGGGATAAACATTTAGAAGAAACCTTACTTTAAACCTTAGTCTTTGAAAAATAATACTTTTTTTTTGTTCACAATAACAATATCAAAGTATATTTAAAGTGTTTTAGACATGATGAGTTACAATTTGATAATTAGTGTTTCCCACCAATGACTAACATAAACTCTTTCAATCATCAAAATTTTAGGACATCTAACTAAAATTTGTTCATCAAAGAATAAGACAATTGTTATGTTCCTACTTATAAGGTATAACAAGTTGATAAAACCAAACCTATGACAATTTGGAAAGTTTTTGTTCATCGGTGAAAGATTTATGTTGTGCATCTTGTCATGAATTAAAAGTATTGTATGGTTATGGAACAACACATTTTTCTAATATTTTTTGATTGTGTGAATGCTCATGAATTAAAAGTGTTGTATGATCATGGAACAACACATTTTTCTAATATCTTTTGATTGTTTGAATGCTTTAGACTTTCCTACCAAAGAACTCCATTTTGAGTTGGTTTCTACCTCAACTTCCATTATAATGTCATTTTATAACATTTGTTAGTTATATTCAAGGTTGTTACTTTGACTGCTTATCACTAGACCAAAATTCATAATTAATTATCAAAACAAATATTTATATTTAAAAGTGTAACATTTCAAGTTTTACAATTCAATGTAATTTAACTTCATTCAGCCCATACAATGAGACATTTAATGTAACTTATAACATTTTTTCTTCTAATAAATGTACCATTAAAAATCAAACTGATGACTTTGATTCTGATACCAATTGTTGAATTGAAATTTTAACACTGAATCAAAAGCTAAGCTATAACTAATAGTTAAGAAATACTAATGTTTTTTAGGTAAATATCCAAATTATTTTTTTATTTTTATTATAAAAGTAATTATATCATTTTTTATTTTAAAGAAAATATTTTATCATTTGTTAATTTAAGAGTTATAGAAAATTACAACTGCAATATTTCATTATTTATCTTTTTTTCAAAATAGAGGATTGATAGTTTAAGATTTGAAATCTCTTTTCTGTCATTTTTTTTTAAAGTAATGGTTTCAAAAAACTCTAATGAGGGAAGAATTTTTATTCTTCAGTGCACTCAACTTCCTCAGTATTTTCCTAGAAAAATTCCTTAATCTCATCGAAACTACCGTATGAGCCATGATTAGTAGCACGATCAAATTCTCTTACTAATGGTGTTCCATCTTTATTGCAGAGTTCGGGTGGAATACAATACCTGCAAAAGTATTAAAATATTCAAATTAATTTAGGCTCTAGCAGTTTTGCAATATTTAAAATTATAACCTACACATGCATGTTTTATGGTGGATTTTTCTTGTATTTACTTTGGATGCAATGAGTTACCCTCAACTTGCATATTACTTCACTTCTTATAGATAACTTATGAAGCACTTCAACACGATATTAAGACCATAAAAGACTGTGCAGATGAACCTTTAGGATCCAATATAAAAAATTAACTTTAAAGGCTTTTTGTGCATAACATTGTGAAGCCGAAATAACTAGCGATAGTGTGTGCACAAAGTCAATATTTCAATATTCCATATGAAAAACAATGATTACAACTTTTTATTTATATTATTACTGAACGATGTAACTTTATCAAATGTGTTTCTTTCATAACATTGAGCATGCTTATGTGTCTCTTCCCTAAAGTTTGGCAGTAATAGTACATTTTGGGAACTTTCTGAGAAGAGTCCCACCCACAACTAACCAAAGAGAAGACTCTATTTTGGCAGAGATAAAGAAAATATCAACCCACAATAAAATATTTATGCGAGGGATTTAAGAAAAATTATAAGTTGACATTACATCTTTATGAAAAAAATACTTACCTAATAACTTTATTTTAATAATATGATAAAAAGTATATTTATATTTTAAATTAAAAATGAAATTAAAATATTAATATAATTGATTGCTAAATAATTGTTTTCTTAATCAATAGATTATCGGGATATAAATCGTTATCATTTAAATCAATTTTTTATAGAGATGATATATTAATCATCTTTATATAACTATCAGACTCCTCTTCTCTCGTATTTATTTAATAATTATTTTTTATTAATATATTATTATTAAAAGGAAATTTGCACTGGTTATATATGTTAAAGGAGTAAACATTATTTTTTTTAAGAAAATGAAGATAAATATCACACTTTTCGTTTATATATATAAATATATTTTTTATTAATTTAGATTTGTCTATAGGATTTTAATATAATTTGAACGTAATTTCGCATGAATTTATTGTTTTGAGAAAATAGTTTTGGATTATTTGAATACTTTGTTTTTTTAAGAAATATAACAAATCTGATATATCTGAAGAAACAAATTTTATAAATGGTACGTAGTAATTAACTAAAGATATACAAAATACATTTTTATTTATATTTAGGTGTTTCTATCTCGTTCTATTCTTTTATAACTATTAAAATTGTTTATGGTTAATTGTATTATTCGGTCAAAGGTACTGTTCAATTTTGACAAGTTGCTAGTCATGATTCAAGTCGACATATTATCGAATCAGAGCAGTTCTCTTTTCATCATTACACACCTTGGTTTATATGCCATCTTTTTAACAATTAACCAGTATTTTGTGTACTTTACTCTCTCTGACAAAAAACAAATTTTGTGTGATTTATATCTTCCTACTGACAAAAGACAAAAGTTAATTATAATGCATCAATCATCACTATCAATAATAAAGGATTATAAAAGAAAAGTATATGTTTTATTTGATTCAGTCAACTATAATCTCTGATATATGAGAATTGACTTTGACATCGGAGTGCCTTTTGTAGGTACTTCTCCCATTCGCATCAGCTGCTGAAGACTGAAGTTCGTGAAAGAGAACTGTTGAAGCTGGACTCAAGAAAGAATTGTTATCCCCTCAGGTCTCGTAAGAACAATTTGCATAAAACGTAGGATAGAGAAGGTGTTTAACATATACTTCCATGGTATCGATAGGAATAAGGTGCAAGACTAGAGGCAAGGTGATTTCGTGATGGCGAACGACCATATGACTATACTTGTTGCTCTACAACAGGAGATGGCCAAGATGAGACAGCGGAATGAAGAGAAGATCCATGCCCTACAAAGGAAAAATAAAGAAATAAGGGAAAAACTATACAACCGACCCCTCTCCACTGCCCAAGGGTGGCGACCGAATTAAGAGCCTTATCCCTTCCAACCAAACCAAGAACAACACAGTGGTGAATGAAACTGAACATGACTAGTCCAAACCTCACACATCTATCCATACCTCATACCAAAAAAGAAGCAGTCGTAGGCATTTCTTTACCGACAAGATCATGAGCATCGAGTTGCTAAGTACATGAAAAGGTTTAAGTATAAAACGATACGATAGAACCATAGATCCTGATGAATATGTTGACATTTATGTTACACAAATCAGTTTGTATACTGATGACGATATAATCTTTTACAGTGTAGTTGGTAAGAGTTAGTTGAAAATCCTCTCAACTAATAGAAAACTAAGGTTAAGTCGAGATTAGTATTAGTCTGTATCAATCAAAGAACAAATTTACTGAAAATAGAAATATGAATTAACACTATTAGCTTTAACTAAATCATTAGAATAATTGACGTTGAGAGTTTAATATTATTAATATTTTATTTTATATATAACACTCATATAAAAAATGTAATAAAAATAAAAATAAAATATTTTTTAATTGACAGAGTCGATCTGATAAAGCATAAGGAATGAAATATTAAAATAATGTCACTAACACCTTTTCTATCGGATTTCAAATCTTCAAACTCTATTATTTTTTCTCATTTTATAACACATCAATGTTTTAATATATAAAAAAAATTACAATTTAGATACCAAGTTAAATATAACAAACATAATAAATTAATAAATTAATCACAAAATATGTGAAAACCTTAAAACACTTTTACAAATAAACATAAAAATCATATCTTTAAATTATTAATTCACACACTTTCAACTCTACTCTAAAAATCTCTACACCCCAAGAACATTTGCTCTCACCAACACTCAATTACACATAAACTCTATCTTTTTATCAATACTCTTCACACAAATTTAGATACCAAATCACAACATAAATTAAGAATTTAAAAAAAACTCGAAAATTATTAAAAAATGCAAAAGAAGGAGAAGGTGAGATATCACGTACGGAAAACTAATGATAAGTTATCCTCAATAATTTTTTTTTAATTTTATTTATTTTTTCATTAGTGTCGGATTATACCAACACTACTTACTATTTTTTAAAAATATATTTTATTATCAATTTTCAAATCTTGCATTTAATTATTATTTTTTTTTCATTTTCATAGATTAAATCAATATTCCAATGTTATTATTTAAACTTTTAATTTTATATTATGGTAATTTTTATTATTTTTGAACAACATGATAGCAGTTTCTTTAACATTAGATTTAATAATTTTAATATTTTTTTATTAATTTATAGTGTCAGTGTAATGTTAGTTTGACCGATTTTAAAATGTTTTTAATCTATACTCAATTTGGATAATTAACCACAATTTTTTTAGTGGAAAATCAATATCACATTAACAGTTTAAAAAATAAAATTGACTTTTTGTTCAAAATAATATATGTTTGTGGTAAAAATTAAACTATGAATTTTTTAGTCAAAATAATATTATTTTTAATTGTTGAGAAACTCTTAAAATTTTAAAAATAGTAAATTATACTTATAAGGACATATGTACTTTTAGGAAATTAAGTTTGATACTGTTTACTTCAAAATAAAATAATTTTTGTAAAACTTTTTTTACCTATTTTTTGTAGTTTTATTTAACAACGAAGACCTATTTTTGTAGTCATTTAATGTATTTTAAAAGTTTTAAAAAATTATATTATTATGATTAGAAAAGTCTCAACTATAAGTTTATATGACACATAATCTTTTATTACAAGAAAATTTCGTATTAGTTGTCAAATTAAAACATCAGTCTAAGAGTGTGATGTGATGTAAATAAAATATGTTAAATTGGCTTCTAAACAGACCCAAAATAAATTTACGGGAGTGGACTAAAACCTATTATAAGACGGATGCAAAAGAGAAAATAGAAAAAAGAAAGCCATTTTGAATATAAGAAAAAAAATATTCTTTTTAATATGATTGGTTACTAAAGTGAGTTTAGCCTGTGCTAAGACATTAATAAAGAAAAAAAAAAAGAATTTGATTTTCTGTGGACTATTGAAACATAAGAAAAAATAATTTATACATAGAATTAGTCCACCCTCAAGTATATTTATTTATTTATTTTCATAAATTTAACATACGGAATGATATTTATTTATTTTTCCTCGTTTAGATATGTTCGCTTGATCCACATATATTTTTATCTTTTTATTAGACGAGAGATATTTTTTCTAATTTTAGTTTTTAATATCACTGTCCTCAGATTTTAGTATTCCTCTCCTTCCTTCCACTGTCCTTAGTCTTTACTGCTCCTCTTCTTCTTTCCATTGTCCTTAGTCTTTATTGTTTCTCTTCTTCCTTCTGTATGTCTTCAGTCTTTACTGTTCCTCTTATTCATTCCACTCCACTGTCATCAGTCTTTATGTTTCTCTTCTTTCAGTAAGTGGACTCAAATCTCAACTCTATTTCTTTGACTCTATTAAATTTATTACTCTAAAATACATTTTTATAATCATGAATAGAAATTAATAATTTAAAATTATAATAAAATTAATTTGACAATTTTTAGGATCTAAAATCAAATATATATTTAACAAATCTTTAATTATCTAGTAAACAAATTATTAAACTTGACAAAAATTGATTTATTAAAAAATATATTATTATTATTGTTATTCACTACATATAAGAACCATAGTAAAAACATAATATATATATATATATATATATAATTATGAAATTCAGAACATTGTAATTTTATAATATAATTTAAATTAAAACAGAAACATAAGATAAGAATTTCTCTTATATATTATTATCCATATTATTTATTAAAAGTGATTAAATTAATCTTAATTATATTATTTGATTATGGTTCAATATATATTCACAACCAGTATTATTTATTTCTCTTTTACAGAAACATAGAACAACAAGCTATTCAATGTGGGAGTAAAAGTCATAGCACAGTAATTACAGAAGACTCCTTGTATATTACCATCAACCATACTACTTGCGAAGTTATTCTATATTACTAAAATTCAATTTTCAAACTCCAAACAGAAAGTTGATTAATAAAACCACTTGCATAGTCCCACATCGAATGGTTTAATAAGAAATTATAATTAATAATTTTATATCTCCAAACAAAGTTAATTAATAAAATCACTAGCTTAGTCCCACATTGATTAGTTTAATATGTAGTAATGTTTAGTCACTATATACCATGAACCCTTAGAAATTGTTATTAGCATAAATTTTGGTCTCCACCCTTCTTATATAAAAAAAACTATTACATTATTAAATGTACAGCTCATCTCTGATTTTTATTCACTTTTTGCAGAGTTAGAAGATATCCCAGGATTAATTTCAAAATACTTGTGAGAAATCTCTTACATTGATAAACCTCTTACATAAAAACCATAGTAATAACAGTGACAAATCTCTTACATAAAACCATAGTTATAACATTGATAAAGGATCAGAATAATAATCTGATCTGACTAATAAAACCATAGTTAGATAATTTTGTTAATGGGCGTTGATTGTGATTTACAACAATATTATGTCTTTGTGTTATTCAAATTAGGGCCATTATCCTTTCACCACCACCAGATCTCTTACTGGCTAGGTTTTCCTTCTCAGTGATTCATTTGTTAATTCCATGAAAAATTACAAAAGATGAAGATTGTAAGCAAACTATTCTGGTACCAATTGTGAGATAGAAGGGTTGCAGAAACTCTTATCAAGTCTAAGTATTGCTCATCCTGTAGATAGAGGACGACATCTACATTGATGCTGGACAGTTAACAAATAACCAATTGATTAGGGATTCATTTATTAAAGCTGCATAGGGTAGACATATATATGATTTTGACTGTTAAAGTGAAATATATCTTTAGATTTTGCAAACTTAATGGATGCAGCCCAAGAACCCTTCTTAATTAACTGAAATAATTAAGTTGAAGAGTGAAGAAGGTAGCAACAGTTTGATTTGTTGGTAACATAAGAACTAGTAAGAACACCATCCATAACAGTAAGGTAACATACATGGAAGACTCATTAATTAACTACAGTTTTCACCACACATTACTCTGTACACGTCAGCAGTAGTGATCCAACCATTTCTGCAACCTCAACTCTCTGTAGAACCTTGCTATGAACTCCTCCGCAGCCTCGTCCACATGGAGATCCCTCTCCACCACGTCGTTCAGCATGGAAGCAGCAGAGTCCGCGATCTTCACGCGTCTCTCTATGGTGCTGTCGCAACCGGCACCGCCGCGGCACATCCTCACAGCCCGATGGGCCGGCGAGCGGCGGGAAGAGGGCGGGGAGAGCTTCCTCCGACTGGCATGCGAGAGGCGCGGCGGACTCCCGCTGCAGCTGAACTGATACTCCAACGGCGACACGAAGGACAGGTGAGGGTCACGCGGGCGGCATGTGAGGGCCTCATGGTGCCGCCATACGACGTCGTTGAGCGCCTTCCCGATGTTCTTCCCCCGCTTCATGACGTCGTTTTGTATGAAGAAGCCGAGGAAACGCACCGTTTTGGAGAGCTTCTCCGGCACAACCGGTGGGCCGTTGGGGTCCATGCATGTGATGTCTGCCACATGTGGCAGAGAGAAGTGTGTCCGTTTCATGAGTAGGAGAAAATTAACCTACAGTAGTGTGGTCCAATTACACAGACAAAATGATGGAAATGGTGAAGAGGGTTTGGTTTGTGGGTAGAGGGAAATTTATAGTAACGTAGGATAAGGAAGAGAAAACAAAGTTGGTTTTGTTTGACGTTGGTGTTTTGTTCAGGATAGTGAACCCTATAATCATTACAGTTTTATTGTGCATATCTCCTTTTTTCCTTTCTTCTCTTATTACTGGATGTTCCTCACCAATTATTGTGTTATTATATATAACACCTACACTTATTCCTTCACTTTTCTCCATACTTTATCTTCTTAATTAACTTTTATATAATCAAACTCATCAAGTCCCTCCGAGAAAGTTCAAATTAGATGAAAATTGAATTGATTATATATAGTTGAACATAATATGATATATAGTTATATAGCATAATAACAGCACCACCAACATCTAAAGTCCCAAACTGGCGGTGTCTTTGTGACCTTTGAGTGACCATTGTCTGTGTTGTGGACCCTGTGGCGTGTGTGCTGATACGCACCTTTAGTGAAGTAGAATAGTAGAATACTTGAGTGAGATTTTTCTTTTTCGTATTTTATTACAGTGATGTATATATATAATTATAAACCATGGAAAGCAATAGTACTACTGACTCACGGATTACGCACATATATAGTTATAAATTGGGAATATCAAATATGGAGGGGTCTCCAAATGACAACTTTTGGTTAGGCCTAAGTTTTCCTTTAGCCCTACATTATCCATATTTAATTCCCAACTTACATGTAAAGCCTATGTAAATTGCAGACTTTGGTTATTTTATTTTCTCCTATGGCCTACCATCATCATGATAGTATCAATTATCAGGAATCCTATAGAACTTTTATTTAGTCGGTGATCCAATTATGTATTATATAGTATTATATAGGTATCTGACAAATTCGATCATTTAAGCTAAAAATCTTTTATTTGTTCTTATCGAAAGTAGTCAGTCACAAATCATGTTTTGTTTCAGATATTCTTTCACTTTGTACTTAATGCTGGCCACTATTTTAATATTTCCAATTATCTACCTGATTGCTTTTTTCGGCGATGTCTAGAATGTATACTCGTGATATTTTTATGTCAGTACATAATATTTTAAATTATGATTTTAGTAAATGTAATGTAGTAACTAACACACATTTTAAAATAGTCAAAATTAAGAAATTGTAGAATAAGAAAAATATGAAAAATGATCTTTTAATAAAATCGTAAAAATATTATATGAATAGTGATAAACAAGATTACCAACATTCCAAATCATTTTCGTTTGGTCGTTATCGTGATTTCATTCATCATCAATTGCCTGGTTCCAATTTTTGTTCTCCCACATGCGAATACTTATCTCTATGGTATGTCGTTGTCATCGTGACCATGATTTCATTCCGCTGATTATTTAGGAAATTAAGTATATGTTTAAGAAATTATCTTCAAGACATATAGATTGACTGTAGTCACACACAATTTAGGAGAATCTTTTATTGATTAGTTATATATAATTTACCAAATCTTGATAAACTCGCAATAAAATCAAATACGATTATAATAATAAGTGTATTGCAATTGTATGTTCTATTTGTTTGAATTTTAAACCTAGATTGAAATGCATGGAAACGATATTCGGACAGTCACAATGTCAAAGTCTTACAACAATGTAAGTATTATTACATAATCATAATAGGTGAGGAAGGTGAGAAAGTCCCAACTTTCTGTCTTTCTTATCACTTTCTCTTCACTTGGAGGTCCCACATTGTACACCTAATATTGATCCTCTCTTTATCTAGTATAAGTAGAGAATCAAGTCTCAAATCCAAAATAAGGCTTACTGGGGTAAAAAGGAAGACACACTTTCTCATCTAGTGTAATCAACTTGAGGTAAGTCAATTTAACTCAGTTAAAATTATTCTGTATTTTCTTTCAATTATTATATAACAGAATATTTAAAATAAGGGTTTAGTAATGAGGATAATTTAGATGCACTTCGGATTTAGATAGGCTAAATGGTAATTTTCAATTCTTTATTTGTTGTTTTCTTAATTTGTATAAATATTTTATTTTAATCATTTTAATTAAAACGTTACATAAGTTAATAATTAACATGTATGTTAACATGGTTTTAATTATGGTTGTTTTTATAACTGTTCCTTTCGATATTTTATGTTTCCTTAAAAGTTATTTTGATCATTTCCTTAACTAAAACATTACTTAGGTTAACAAATACGCCAGTAAAGTTTAACTTATTTGACTTTTTTTGTACTAGAAAGGAGTAAAATAAACAATTTAAAAAGCATAAAATACCGTATTGAAATATTTTTTACAAGAAATATTTAAAATTAAAAATCATAAATCAAGAAATAATTTTTTACAAGAAAACTACCTCATCCTGACTTTTTATTATATCTAGAAAAATGAAGGAATGAGGTAAAACTGTTTGGACTAAAAAGATTAATAAAAAATATAATTCATTTTATAAAATAATTTCTCTTCCAAAAATAAAAATGCTCATGCAAACAAATCTAAATAAATAAATTTACTAAAGAACACTCAAGAAAATTAGGTAATTGGTAGTTTCACAGCACAGGTGAGGATAACAACTTTTATAGTGGAACTCACAATGTGCTACACTTTCTTTATGCAAAACGGATTCCTGAATCCTTTTCTTGATCAAAGTCATTTTCATGGTTGTTTTTTTTTTTTTTTTTTTGTTTTTTATGTTTCTTTTTCTTTATAAGCGTGTTTTCACTGTTATCATATGACATTTTGCCGATAAAAAAAATATGACATGACAAATATTATTGACATAATTCTCTAATTATATAATTTTTCATTAATCATGTAATTCTAGCATAACTTTTGCATGTAATGCTACTTAAAATCTCAAGCCTTGGGTTGTTTTTAAAGAATTATACGTTTATTTATTAGAAGATTGGTTTTGTCGTAAAGATCTTTAGTTAAAAGAAAGCAACACATGGGGTGAGGAGAAATAAATAACTTGACTTGTGCTGATACTTTAATGATCAGCACCAGATTCCTATTCCATTTCTATCATGTACAGTTGCACCTCTGCTTTTCCTTTATTTCTTTCAAAAAAATATATAAACATAGTTTTACTTTCTTATTTTTTTCACTTAATTTATATTATATTTTCCTTTTCAAATTTTACATCACTTTCTACATTTATTACTTTCTTTGAGGAATGATATTGACATTAACCTCATGTCTATCCCCACATTAAGTCTTTTTTTTTTTTCTTCTATATTTTCCTGTTTATAAATGGCATCATATAGTCTCTCCACTGATTTCTAATGACGTATAATTGTTTGAGTATAATTGTTTGACTATGTATATGTATCTCAAGTGTAGAATTATGGGAGAGGAATCTGATCCAAGATGGGAAGGTAAAGCAGTGGTTGAGTTAGCAGACACCAATGCAGAAGTAGCATGGAGTGTGCTAGAGGACTTCTGCAGCTTACACAAGTGGATCCCCTTGGACACATGTTACCAGCTAGAGGGGATTCTTGGCAAACCTGGTCTCATCCGCTATTGTGCTTCAACCATTGTTGATGATGTTGAGAAGACCTCCGTGGTCAAGTGGGCCAAAGAGAAGTTGCTTGCCATTGATCCTGTTGAACGATGTTTGACCTATGAAGTTGTTGAGAACAACATGGGATTTAAGTCCTATGTAGGCACGTTCAGAGTGCTGTCAATGGAGGGAGATGGGTGCAAGATTGAATGGGAGTTTGTTTGTGATCCTGTTGAAGGGTGGAGTCTGGAAGGTTTGAAGTCGTATGTTGAATATTCTCTGGAGTTCATGAAGAAGAACATCGAACTAGCCTACAACAAGGCACCCTAGGTTTTCACATCTGTAATGAATCTGGGTGTTTGAAACTTTTGCAATAAATAATCAAGCATACCTTAAAACTAATATTTGCTTGTTGTTGAACTTTTGTGCAAGTATTTGTTTGTGTAATGCATTCAAAACTGTGATTTATATGTATGGAATAAATGTTATGTTTTTTCCAATTCTGTTAATTATTATTTTTTACTTCAATGCTTTTAATAATATATATGACCAGTACCTGACATTATTTTTTCAAATGTGTTTTTACTTTTAATTTATTTTTTTAAATAGTCTGTATTTTATTATTTCAATTTTTTTAAAGTCAAAATTTGATAGGAAAATGATTTTCACTTTTAAAAGCAAAAGAAATTTAATTACAATTTTTAGTCATTATTATATCTTCAATTAAATTTGCCTATTACATTTTTAAATCTTTTATACATTTTTCAATTTAATTATAATTAAAATTATAATCCTATTATTTAAAATTATAATTTTATTATTTATGTCAATTTTTATTATTTATTTTTGTTCTTGTTAGGTAATGAAAGAGAAGAAGAATGATTTATATATGGTGATACGTGTCTTATGTCCAGATATCAAAAGTGTTATTTATGGAGAGTGGAAGTGTTTATATACAGTATATTGTACATACAATAATATATATCTGCCTTATTTAACATTTCTAATATTTTCCATAAATTAAACTTATGGTTGGATTTACAACAATAAATTTAGTTTCTATTTTCTTAAGATTCCTGTTTTTCTAACAGGTTTTGTCATTAATTAGGAAGGAAGATCAATCATATGAACTTTTTTTCCCTTAACACAGTTACACAAAAAGTGAAGATTTAATTTTAGAGTGCGTTATTGAATTTGAAAAAAATTTTAAATTATCATAATATATTTTTAGAACGGTGATAAGAAGTCGAAGATGGAAATGATTTATGTAAAAATTGCATATATGTTTTTATATTTGACTTTTGCGTTATTACGAGAAATCAATTGTCAAAATAATTTTTAAGAAAGTCAAGTATAATATTAGATCCATAATAGATAATAGATAAGAAGTAGATTTTTATCATCTATGTTAGTTTTTTGGTCTGCATTACTAAAGACAATAATGGATACATTAGTGCTATTTTGGATGAGAATCCTATTATAGATAGTCTCAACAAGATATCTTAAGATATGTTTTACAACACGTTAATGGTACACTAATGGTGTTCTTGTGGAGAATGCATGAACTAACAAATTTTATTTACTTCAAACAAATACTTTTCGTCTTATGATGACAACATACTATAGAGTATTGATCACAAACCTATATAATTGCGGATCTTGAATAGCGATTGAGACATCTTTAGTTAAACGTAAGCTAGAGATCATCAGCATTGGTTGAGGGTTGGAATGTTAGTACGCTTTAAGAGATCTCAAATGTAGCGAATTTGAGATAAATGAAGATTGTTGTTTAACGTAGATATGACACTTCAATTTTAAGAAAGTGGTGAAGTTATTCGAGATCTTTCAAAGAAATTTATTCCTTAAAAGAGAAATCAAAGTGTTAATATATTATGATGATGATCCAATTATGATTATATCTTAGTTGAGTTAAATCCAAAATGATACTTAACTTTCAAAACCAAGAGCGTGAGGTTTGCTTCAACTTGTATATTGCTTTGTTTAGCTTGTAAACAAGATGAAAGTCTTCAGTTTCAAAGCCTCGTAGTTGCTGCATATATACATTAAGAACCTATTTGTCTAATTTGTCATTAGAAGAAACAACATAGATAAGATAAGATGTATGTGACTTTACGACAAGATTAAACATATTTGTATAATCCATACCTTTTATTTGATTAAATTCCTTTGCAACTAACCGAGTTTACATCTTTGAAAACTACCATGTGCATTGAATTATTTTTAAAAATCCACTTACATCCAATCACATGTGCTCTAGGTGGTAGAATAGTGAGAGTCCAAGTGTAATTTTGAACAAGAGTTGCATACTTTTGTTGCATAGCTTGAAACTAGTTTGACGAAGAAATAGCTCCCTTAATAGTAAATGGTTAAGACTCAACCATAGAAGCATTAATAGTATAGAGTTTAGGTTTAAACACCCCGCTTTTGATTTGATTATCATAGAATGTAAATTCATATTTGTTTAATTACTTTGAAGATAATTTTGATTTTTTTAGGAACAAAAGTATGCACACTATCAAAAAAAGATAATTAATATAAGAGGAGTCATGAGAATAAGTGGAGTGAACAATATCAGATTGCACAGAGAATTTATTGATAGTTTGCAAAACAATATGGTAGTAGTAATGCATTGAGAAGCAGAGTTATATGTTTTGAAAAAGATTATTAGACTTAGAGTAAGGAAAATCTCATTTATTGAAAATCATATGCATTCAAATATAGGTTTTTCCATTTGAAGACAAACAAATATAACTTTTAATTTTGAGACTATATCCTTAAATAAATAACAGGATGACCAAAATTAAAGTTTATACTAGTATAAGGTATTAAGAGAGGATAACAAACACAACTAAACACAAAAAAATTTGTATAATCAAGCTTTTTATTAAATAACATTTCATGTGGTGTTTATGATGTAAAACAACACTAGGCATAACATTTATAACATGGACAACATTGATGAAAGCTTCTCCCTATAATTTTATAGGTAAAGAACAACAACAAGAATAACTAACCCTATTTCAGTTATATGCCTATGCATAAGTTCAATGGTTCAATTCTGCTTATGTGTGTAGGGGCATGTCAAACCGTGTTTAATTTCATTTTATTGAAAAACATTTGACAAAGTAAGAAACTCCTTAGAAATTATAGAAAACTTAGAAGTTTACAACTAGTTTAATTTTCCGAAAATATTTAAACTTTATAAAGGCAACATTAACTTAAAATTGGTGTGTATTAGATAAATCCAAGTATATTTAGAAAAAATTTTAAAAAGGAAATATAATAATCAATACCATTGAAAGTACTAATTGGAGAAGGACCTCATATATCAATGTAAAGGTTTAGTACACAAATACTTTATAAGTACAATATTTCTTTTATATCTTTAACTAAATTTTAACTTTTTTTCTTTGCTTTGATGTGTGAGGCATAATAGGTGTTCAGATGAGTTCACATCTGCAATGAAATATGAAGTCCAATCATCTTGACTAAAAACGGGATAGTTATGAAATAAAAAAGTCATACCATAATCAGCTTGTCCTGTTGAAAGTATTGTTTGTATTCTTAGATTTTAGGATTAACTTATGAAAAAATAGTTTTATCATATTAGGTTAAGACTTGATTTCTTTTAAAAAAAATAATATAATTTGAAATCACCTAACATAATAAGAATTTGCCACAATATATAAAAATTTTATCGTGAAGCTTAATGTGGATTAGTGAAGGAAAATATTGAGAATAGATAGTAGAGAAAATATCAGTTTAAGAAGCGATAAAAGAAAGGAGATAGTAGACATGAGAGAAAAAAAGTCACTCCTAATACCATGTTAGATAATGAGAGAGAAGAAGAATAATTTGTATTTAAAGAAACGTGTTTCATTATCAAACAAAATTCATTATTCATATATAAAAAAAATGCTTATATAATACCCAATTGTCTATAATATAACCGCCTATTTTTTTTCTTCTACTTCACTCTAAGGAAATCTAATTCTGTAACTCGTTAGACAAGTTTTTATTTAATGCTAAAAAATATTCCCACTTTGAGTAAGTTTTCAAAATATTTTTGTTTATCATCTACTTTTTTTTTTCTAATTCTTTTGCACGGTTTTACCAAATTATAGTCTTTTAAACTTTTGTACACTATTTTTTATTGTTATTTTCGCAACTCATAAAATAGCTCATCTGTCTTTCATCTTCATTCATAAAAACGAGCTTTATTTGTTTTTTATTTTCATTAACGAGAGATGAAAAGAAAATAAATAAAATCAATAAAAAAAAATTGATTATGGAAGTTTTCTCCATACAGTAGCCAGTCTATCCAAAATAAGGTGTAAGCTTTCCCATAACTATTTTGGCTTTCTTTTAACAAATGGCATCTGTGTCATTTTAATTGTGTGGTCGCAAGAGTTTGCCACTTCTTCTGTCATTTTAATTGTGTGGTTGCAAGAGTATCCCCACTTCCTCTGTCTTCTTAATTGTGTCATTTAACTCTCCTCATGCTTAGAACATTTTTCTTAGTATTCATATATACCTCTCAAGTCTCAGTCAAATAATTACACAGTTCTCACTCTAACCACCACCTTCACTGTCATAGGAGAGATAACAATGACAGAGGAATCTAACCCCAAATGGGAAGGTAAAGCCATGGCTGAGCTACCAGGCACGGATCCACAACTAACATGGCAGGCCTTGGAAGATTTCTGCAACCTCCACAAGTGGTTTCCCATAGACACATGTTACCAAGTAGAGGGAGTTGCAGGTCAACCTGGTCTCATCCGCTATTGTGCTTCCGCTGTTGAAGAAGAAGGTGTTGCTGATGATGCTGAGAAGACTGAGAAGACAACAACCATCAAGTGGGCCAAAGAGAAGCTGCTTGAGATAGATCCTCTACAACGATGTTTGACCTACGAAGTTGTTGAAAACAACATGGGATTTAAGTCCTATGTAGCCACGCTCAAGGTGTTGCCCATCAACCAGGATGGATCCAAGATCGAGTGGAGGTTTGTCTGTGATCCTGTTGAAGGTTGGAGCTTCCAAGATTTGAACTCATACATTGAGTCTTATGTGGAGTTCATGGCCAAGAAGATTATGCTTGCATATAACACAAACTTAGCAGATTGAAATCATAGTGCTTTTCTCATCATTTCATCTTTGTTATGTTTCAGTTTCATCTCATTGGATCTAAGTAGTGCTGATCCACGAACAGGGTAGAATTGGAAAAAGTATGTTTTTGTCAATTCTGGGTTAAATCGAATCTTTTACATTATGGTTTAAGGTTTGAGTTACCTCGTAATTCATCAATAATAATTTTTTTTATCATATTTTCATTATAATATTGCTTTAATATAACCCGCGAAACTCTCGTGAAACTAAAAAAAATTAATCACGTAATTGTTTATTGATATATCGTGTATTGCGCTGCTTTGTCCTGCTGTTTCTGCCGTTTTTGTTTTTATTTGTGACAGATGCAGCCCATGAATGTATCTGGACGTTTATGTCAATATGTGTCATATAATTAGAGTTTCCTTCGTGTTCGATCTTCTTTGGATACAATAATAATATTTCAATTTTAGGTAGTTGTATACAATACTAATACGGAGATAAAATAAAAACAAAATAATACAGGTAGAGAACTTAGATTACTTTAAATTGATAATATTATGGCAAATCCTATAAAATAATTTTTAGAAAGAGAGAGTAGAAATAATATCACTAAAAAAGTTGGTTACAAAATTGAATTAGTTTGATAAGGACATGATAATGACATTTTGTATGTCCTTCCTATATTACTAAAACTAAAGTCTTGAAAGGTACAAGTAACTTAGGTTGGTGATATTTGACATCACTGTGTTACTCTTCTGCTATGGTATTACGCCTTTATATATTATTACTTTATTATTATAAAATATTTTACTAGAAAAGATGTTTCAAATGGAAGTAAATAATGAACAGGTGTCAAAGTATCTTTATTTAACTTCTATTTTTTTAGTGTACTTGGATTAGTGGGAGCAATAATTTACTATTATTTATCTAAGGTGATAAATAAATTTAATTGTTTTCCTAATAAGATTATTGTATAAAACAATTCCTGCTAGAATTTAGATAAATAAAATACATCTTCCAAAAAGAAAAAAAGTATGTGCAAATAAATCGGTTAAACACTATTTAAAAATGAATAGTCTTAATGAATTACGAAGCAAGAGAGTAAAGAGAGAAAAAGAGCTTATAAGCATTTTTAGAGTTAAATATAAAATAAAATTATTTATATTTAAGTTAAAAAAGAGAAACATGATTTTTTTTTTATTTTTCTTTCTGTGGCTATATGGAAACCATAAAAATATTTTGAAAATGTTTATTTTATATATAACTACTTGAAAAAAAAAAAACAAGGTAATAAGTTTTAAATATTATATTGTTATACTAATATAATAATAAGGTTGTGAAATATCACCTTATTTTAATGGTGACTTTTTCTTAAAAGTTTTTTTAGCAACAAGTATTGAACTATCCAATTTACAACTGAGCCTAAATTTTATAATAACGTTAATGATGTAAATGTCTTTCTTTTTATTGTGGTTGATAAAATTAAATATACTTAATTTCTCTAAATTTTGTGATAGAGAATATAGTCTCGGATGTAACATTTTACTTTAATTAATTCTTTCTGTAAAATATTAATTTAAAATTTAGGAATTGAGAATGTAAAGTGTAAATTAAAAATTATAATTATAATTAAAATTAAAATTAAGTAGATCAAAAGAGATCAATCTACATATTTAAAAATTATAACACATGCATCTGTGCTCTTTTTGTCCTTCTTTCTTCATACTTCTCTGTTCCTCTCAAAGTCAATGTTAACCTTTGCTTGTGCCCCGTTTCTCATATACTTTGGAAAATTGGTGTGAATTTTCTGATCTCTGATTCAAATGTTGTCCAGTTATTTCTCATGCTACAACTGGTTGGACACATTTTCTCATATCATTTTCACTGAAGTTCATTGGGAAATGAGAGAAGAAAAAAGATTCCACTTTCCTCCTGCGTTCATGTTTGAGTTACTCTAGTTTCCAATTCTATTGATTGCGTCCAGTATTTAAACTTAATCATGAGAGAGTCTCTTGATTGAGAGTACTAAGATTCTTACATTTAACAATTTAATGCAATTTGTTATTGTAACATACAATTTTTCTCTTTTTTTTCCGGAGAACTTCTAATAATTTCTTTTCATCAACTCAAATTCAATTTTTTGCCCATTTTTATTTTTAACATTCTTACATACATTTCTTTCAATAAATTATGTGACAATTTATCTCTTATTATTTTCGTGTCTTTGTCCTATTGACTCAAAAGAAAACATAATTCAATCATGAAAAAAAAAACTTTTTCAGAAGAAAATGTGAGAAGACGTCTACAAAATAATGTATACATAATTTAATATTGATTTACAGAAAATTTTATTATTCTTTTTATTGTCTTCTCTTTCGTGTATTTTTAAATAAATTCAAACAAACTTAATGTTATAAAAAGCTGGGAACTGTTGGAAAACTCCTTTTGAAGTAGTATTTTTAAACCGATTTCTTAAACGAATTAATTTTAACTTGTTTGAAATTATTAGTTTATGCATAGTTGAACATTTCAAAGAATAAAAAAAGATTACTAACACCATTTTTTAAATTATTATGCACACAATCGGGTACGTAGCTATGGATAAAGACAGAAAACAAGGGAGTACATGATGGTGTTATAAAAAAATCTTGGATTAGTAATGATAAAGGTTAAGTAAATATAGCTTATTATTTAACCTAAGTGATCATAAAATTTACGTATATTTAATTTGAATTTATCAGCAAAGAAATATTATAAATCAAAATGGAACAAGAGCTGAAATTGACACTGTTTTGAAATTGTTTTTAATGTATGAGAGGTAACCTACTTAGGATTTAGAAAAATAAGTTACACATTCGATTGAGATTTTAAAACACATTGTTATATAAAAATATTATAATTTTTAAAAATATTTTGTAAGAGTAGAAAAATATTGTAAATTTTTAAAATACTTTTAAGAATGTAAACATATTTTAGTAGATTATGATCACAAATAGAAATGGTGTGGTCCAATGAATCTTGGAGTCATAACATAAATTTAATAGAAGGAACTAAACTACAATATTATTAAAAAAATAGTGTAAATTTTAAAAGATTTTTTAAGAATATAACCACCCGCTTTAGTAGACTATGGTAGGTAATTAAATCCGACATAAATAATGACACATGTGAGACACATATAAAACCTGTTACTCGACCTAAATAATGGTCACGAAAAGTAGGTATATTTAATTAAAATTTCAAAAGAAAGTTAGACATATTTAATCGAGATTTCAAAATATTTTTTAAGTTAAAAAATATAGATTTAAAAATATTTTTGTAAGAATATAAAGATGTTTTAGTACATTATGATCAGAAATATGAATGGTGTTGTCCCACTAAATCTCATATTCATAAACATAATTTACTAGATTGAATCAGACTATAACACACAACTAAGTTCAACATAAATATGATATAAAAGTTAGACACATATAACCTACAATCCAACTGAAATAATAAGAAAACTTAGGTATATTTAATTCAATTCTTCTAAAAAAGTTAAGTATACATTCAATTGGGATTTCAGAATACCTTTTTATATAAAAAGTATTATAGATTTTTTTAAAACACTATTATGATTAAGATTTTGAGATTTAGATTTTAAAAGATTTACTATTTACTATTTCCATTTCCTGTTTCAAGTGTCGTTTAAGGTCCTTCAACTTTGAAAATATAACTACGAAGAAACTAAATCTTTAAAAAATATAACACTTACAAAAAAGAAAGAAGTATAAAATATGATGAAATCATAATATTTGAAAGAATTTGATGGATTTAAAAGATTTCGTACATTTTTTTAAGAATAATAAATATTATGTATCTTCACCTTATCCATGGGTATCTTCATAGTCTACGATCCATAGTTTTCTTTTCTTTGCCTTTTTCTTATTGTTTCCAGGTTGAATTCCTGTTTATTATATAATAATAATAATATTATTATAACACCAAATTAACACACATAAATAAGAAAATAAAAAAATAATTAGAAAATAGTAGAAAACAACAAAAATATAAGAGTAAGAAAAACTCATAAAAAAGAGAGCACATATTTAAAAGTTCTTTCACCACCGCTTTTCATTCAAAATAATACATAATTTATCTAATCACTTTATTAGTAACTCATAAAATATAAATAACCGTACACCACTATTTTCATACTTTATTTCTCTATTTTGGAAAAAAAGAAAACTTACGAAATAAAAGTTGTTTTGTACAATTTAAATTTAAAGTGATGCATGCATTAACCAACTATTACGTATCTACAAATAAAATATTTGCAGTAATAATATTCACTATATGAGCAAACAACGGCAGAAACATCAGATAAAATAATATTAATATTTAAATAACGGAGATAAATGTTTGTCTGACACAAGGATGAAACTGTAAGCATGTCAGTTTAAAAAATCAGTGTCAAACATTTCCATTCTGTGAGGATAAAAACTTATGTTAATAACGAAAAGTTACGTTAAATCATCACGTATTAATTTCTTAATTGCATGGCAAATATTTGTATGCAACAAATTTATATGAAACCATATCTGGAAAAAACTTGAGAGATGAAAACACTACCAATATTTAGGTCTATTAAATTTACAGGTTTCTTGATAAAACAAAGATGTTGGCAGAATTCATATATATATTTATAGAAACCAAACAACCTAAAACGAAAGATTAATAATGCTATCTGCATTCGCCTCCCCATTTGCCTGGGCGACTTCAATTTTCTACACTTATCAAAGTTGGCATCCCTTGTGTTCATAGATATCAAACACAATTACATTTTTTATTTTTTTTTTAACATTTTCAGAGACTGAATAGTCTCTTCTCCATCCAGTTGATAATGTCCTGAGCAATCTCTTCACGCTCAGGCTCAAACAGAAGGTCGTGTAAGAAGCCATCATAGAGCTTTATGTCTTTGAACTTTGAAGCTGCTTTGTCATACAGATCTTGTGAGGCCAGTGGGTCAGTTACCTTATCAGCAGTTCCGTGTAGGACAAAGAATGGCACAGTCACAGAGTTGAAGTTTCGCATTAAGTACGAGGATATCCGTAGTATTTCATGCCCGGTTCGGACCCTTATAGGTCCTGTGTACACCAAAGGATCCGAGTACTTCGCCACCAAAGCTGCTGGATCCCTTGAAACTGGAATGCCCCTTTTGTTTGCTCCTTTGAATTGGAACCTTGGAGCCACCAGAGAAAAAATTGGAGCCACAGCCTGCATCAACACATCAATAAACAAAATGCATCAAGCACACTCAAATAATGGTCTATGGCCATTTAAAACTTGAGATTGTAAATGAGTCAATGATTCTGTGTAGCTAGATATCATAAAAAATATGTACTAGTTTTATACCGAACATAGCTAGCATCGTTGTAACATATCAGAAACACGTTGATTTCAATAACAAGTACAACCTATGAATGCAAAACTTACACCAACAATTGGATGAGCTGGCTTCACACGTAAAGCTGGCGAGGTTAATATAATTCCTTCCACCATTACTTCAATATGAGGATGGGAAGCGGCCTACACCAAATTTGCAGAAATTAAATTTCCAAAATCAACAAAGACAAATTTAATCTCAAAAGGTATGCAGAAGATTTCAGCCCTTACTTTCAAGACCACAGCTCCCCCAGTGGAGTGACCAAAGAGAAAGCATGGTATCCCAGGATTATCCGATCTGATCTTTTCTAGGAAAGCCCCCTGTTCAAGGCATCACTATCAGTAAGCAAAGGACACAGCTACAAACACCGACTGACATTTGAATTGAAATATATCTTCAAAGGAAAACAAACAAAGAACAGCACAGATATTTGTAATTGTTGTATGAAAATTACTACAAATAACAGTTACAATGAAATTGAACAAAAGATGCAGATTTTATATTAGTAAGCCAACGCAAGAAATAAGCTAACAAGTTAACTTGAATTTGTTTCACGGAATCTTTTTGCATTTCCACGAGTGAGAAAATTTATTCTGATACTTATTAAAAAAAATATTCCTAGATATCTTTTGTTTCCAAGAAAGTTATAAGATAACGTTGCCATTATAGTATTTGTGGAAAGATTCCTGAGAATATAATACCATAACTTGAAAAAACGCTTAACATGTATTCCAGCTTTACGCAATATCTCTGTCCCCATGGTTAAAATAGTACAAAAATTAGTGTGCGGAAAACGGTTTTCCATTCCAAGAACTACCACAAACAGGAACAAATACAAAAAGTCTATATTCAAACAAGAATGATTTTTAACTTAAGAAGGAAGGAATATACATACTGTGTCTGCAACCACATGATCAAGAGAAGGAACATAACCATGCAATCCATCACTGCCTCCATGGCCTGTAACAGTAAAACAAATCACTCCATATCCATCACAAAATGATAAGGACAGAATTTTACTGATACCAAGTCTAAGGTAGATCCACTTGATTAAAAAAAAGTGCAAACAAATGAGGATCACAACACAAGGGACCGAATTGAAAAAAGAAATCTTAATTACCTATCCAGTCCATTGCATAGACAGCAAAGTTGCATGATGTTAATTGCCTTGCAAATTCCGCATATCTTCCACTGAAAAAAAGGAGTACTAAGTCAGAAGAGATAGAGGGGATGGGGGATATTTCTTATTATCTTATAAATGTATGTATTTACAATCACTTGAAAAAATCAAATTTTGCAAAAACTAAAGGCAGACTAGTCCCACAATGAAAAACATTCATTAAGTCCTGAAAGATAGCAATTTAAAAAAGAAAAAGACAAAGAAATTGAGCAAGATTACCTGTGTTCATTAAGGCCATGAATGATGATCAGAATGCCCCTGAAAGAACAAAGAAAATAAGTTGAGCCAAATGTTACAGAGAGTTGGCTTTACATGCTATCAAGAAAAGAGGCAAGCAATAAAATTAAGAAAAGAAAGCACAATCAATAAGCAGGAGCTTTCTAACTATACATTCGTTAGACTGTCCCATCTATCATGTCGGAAAAGGACACAAAACTGAATCCTGTGAACACGACTGATAAGAATCAGCGAAGCTTAACGTTTGCTGTTTACAAACAGTTGAATAGTAAGCCTACGACTCAATAATATTGTATAGCACAATAATGCACAAGCAAATTTCATTCCATTCAACATAGGCAACAAAATAATTCTACACCCTGTTTCTTAAAAGAAATTCAGTTCAAAATTCACTTACATCTTTCATCTCTCTTTGTCCAATTACTCTACATCACCCAGAGAGGACTCAATTCTAGATACACTTAATTCACCCCAATTCAATTCCGAGTAATCTCACAGGAACGACAGAAAAAACTAAAACACCCCCAGAATGAAACCACGAAACTTGCTTGCAAAATTTCCTCTCTTCAACGCTAATTACTTCAATCAAGCTACAATGACACAAATCATTTTTATTTTTAATGTTTAAGCTCATTCTCCATTTACCCTGAAACAGAATTACCGAATTTTCATGTGTCGAGAATTTGAGCTCAATCTCTGTCTCTAGAGTTCTCTACGTGTACACACGAGGCTAATAAATGAAGAACAGTACACAGAGACAAGAGTTCGTTAAGCAACAGGGTTTGACAGAATTCCGTTAAAATAAACGGAGAAGACGTGTTGAAATGAAATTGCCAAACGTAAAGTGAATGAAGGAGTGAAAGAAAAACTGACCTGACATCGTCGGAAACCGGGAACCAAGAGCGGCAAAACAAAGCGTTGTTTCTAACCCCATAGAAAATGGAAGTGCTCCACCGGTACCACCCTTCGTCGCGACCCATTCCCAAGTAGTCCTGCGCCAAGGCTCTTCGCCGGCACGTGTCCTCCTCCTCGCGCACGAGCCAGCGCTGCCTCAAATGCTTCTTGGGTGAGGGTGGCCCCGCCGCGGCGGAGAGGCGGCGGCGGCGGGGGAGGATGAAGAAGAGGAAGGAGAGGAAGAAGGTGTAGACGAAGATGAGGGAGGCCCTGAGAGCCTTGAGGAGCGGAATTATGCGGTTGCTGGCCCCCGACGTGAGAGGCTCCATCTCCGTCTCGGCGGAAGACATGGCTCCCGGAGACGATTTCGGAAACAGACACGAACACGCAACACCGAAGAACAGGAACAGAACAGCTAAACACACCACAATGCAAACGCAAACTGGTTTGACGTAGTTGGGTGTTTATTTATACTTGTTTCGGATCCGTTTGTTTTGTGGGTCCTGAAATCTGACGGCTCAGATTGCTTGATAGAGGAGCTGGAAAAAATGTAAATGCTCATAAAATTTTGTTGGCATCGGAAGTGGAAATAATCAACGACGGCGATTTCTATGGTACAGCCAATACTCGTTGCACTTGCTCAGATGATTGGCTGAGATTCTCCACGTGGCGTCTTTTCATTTGGTAGACTTGGCGGGCAAAAAAACGCGTAGTCGCGGTGATTGTGGTTGGCTTTTCCTACCGGTTCTAGAAAACTGCGCGTGCATCACAATCGCTTCTATTTTCCTTTTCACCTAGTTCAGAGAGGGGAATATCAGTCAACAAGGAAATTCCATTTTAATAAACATTTTACAACAACAATAAAAAAGCTTCTAAATTTGTGTGCTTTTTTATGACAGATTTTAATTAAAAGTTTTTATCGATAAAACAAAAATTCTCCAAATAATTTTAAAAATATAAATTTTTATGTCTCTTTCAAAATTAACGTTATAAAATATTATATTGTCGTCACCAAATTATTAATTCTAATAAAATCATCATCGTTTTATTATCTAATTTCTTGATGATTAAATTAAATCATCCAGATGACTAGTATTTTCAAATATACTGGTTAAAAAGAATAAAATACAAAAATCTGGTTTGAATTTACAATAAGAAAATTTTTCTAGATTAAATTGTTGAAATAGTAACCAAAGGGAACATTTATTATTAATATTTTCCGTTGCACATTAAGGAAAATGTAATCTGATATGTGACGGATTCGTTAAAATTATCATGTATACATTAATTTTTTTATAAGCTATCTCAAGATTATTAATGTAATAATATATATATATATATATATATATATATATATATATATATATATATATTACATTAATTTGCGAGTTTATTTAGTAAAAAAGAATCTTGAATTTGGATTTTAGAGATATAACAATAATTTTACCGAATATGAAAAGGTTTATCTTTGAGAAAATAAACGTGATATTTATAATAGATATATATTTGCTAAAGTTAATAGAAATATTTATTAATTTTAGTGACAACAAAAATTACGACCACTTTGTCTCGTCTCTAAACACACAAGACACGTTTAAAATTTTAAAAAATAATTAATTTAATTATAAATATTAGTAACACGTGATTGAGGTATATTGTTATTACTAAAAAAAAAAAAAAAACTTGCTTATAGAAAGCATTTATTGCGCGAATGCTTTGAATTGGAATAGTCCACACTAGGCTCCTTTTTATTTATTTTTGTTTAGTCTAAACTAAATAAATAATTTGAGAATTGGAGACGGAAATTTCGAATCGCTTTACCTATGAAATGCACGACGTGTGTTATTGTATATCATGATATCGCAGTTAGGTGGCAAAAACTAAACTTCTTCGTGTTTTCGTGTGTGGCCTCATTTGCTCTTCAACTTTCTCTCTCCTCCTTTCAAAATCCTTGTCGATATCTTCTAATTTTAAACACTCCGATTCAATCCACAAATATTCTATTATTCCAAGGATATCAACAAATTCATACGTTTCTTCGCTTCAATCTTCAAAGTGTAAATAAAATCAATAATATATACGTCATTCTTTACCATGAAAAGTGCTGGTGATTTGGGTTACAATATTTGTTCAAATCAAAACATGTCTAAGAATAACAAAATATTTTTTAAATTAATTGCATATCATTAGAGAGTACCAAATTTATAACAAATATTTTCTGTGTAATCGCTGCAAAGAACAACCTGAGTTCAACGAATAAGGAAAAAGTGTGCCGAATAAAGACACAACCGACATGTAGAAAACAAGTGAAAGGATAATGGAACATTTATATAGGAAAATGTGAAATATATACGTATGTGTATGTGTGATATTTATTGTTTATATTAGATCTAATTTTTTAAAATTGTTTCTTGTGTTATCAAAGTTGACGTGAAAGCTTTGTGTATGTGCTACAAAGGGATATGCCTTTTCCAACTAGAAGCAATTTGCTCAACTACTACCTATAAACAGAACTCCTCCCAACTAAATTGTAACAATAATAAAGAGAAGTATTTCCAAAAGTTGTTCAATTCAACCACTGGCCTCAAGTTTTAGACAAACTTGTAATAATTATTATAAATTATTTACGATGCAAGACAATTAATGTAATAATCAATTCGATGATTATGCAATTCAGAGCGGAACTAAACAGTGATCCACAATTTTAATTGGGTTGACCAGATGTAAAATGTTATTAAAATTTATTTTATCTTTTACTATGAAATTTTATACATGGAATGAAAATATTAGGAATTCAAGATTGTTTTTGAAGTTTAAGATTAAGTAAAAATAGGAAAGGTGAGTCATGTATATATATAAAATGCATAAATTTGTTATTTAAAAGTTTTAAAATGAAAGTAGTATTTTAATATATAAGTTTATTAATAATTCATTAGCATGAGATATTGGTTAAAAATTTGTAACTAAGTACAGACTATGATTGTTTAGACTCTGTATGTATAAAAACAAATATTGTTTTGTGTAAGACTCAATTTTTATGTTTAGAATGGATTATTTTATATGAAATATATATTTAATCTAAGATATGTTTAATATATGTATTAGAATTTTAATTATTTAGTTTTACTTATAAAATCTTACAGTCTTTCTAAAGTTCTCTTTCTTTAAATTATTTCTATCTTCTTTATAAGATTTTAAAGTCATTATATTTTTTGTTCGATCATAAATCGCAGCTTAGAGATGAAAAATATATATATATATATATATATATATATATATATATATATATATATATATATATATATATATATATATATATATATATATATATTAGGAAAACCTAAATTAGTCTTATATTTTTTAGTAACTTTTTATTTTCCTTAGATCTCTAATTTTAACTTTTTTTTTTCTTCTATGACTTGTATGTGTAGAACTTTTTTTTCATGTGAGATATGAGCCTAATAGATTAACATCTACTAATACATGATTACAATATAATATGTTTTAATCATGATTTTTGTGAGCAAGTTGAAATTATCATTCTTTGATTGACTTTTTTTTTAAAGAGTATAAGAGTTAACCATTCTGATTTTAATTGAGTTGATTTGGATATTAATTTGTGTTCGAACTTCAAAATTGGATTAAAAGTACAAATAAGAATTAGAAAATGTAAAATTATTAAAATTAAATGATCCAAATAATTATAATTGGATATTGTAACAATGAATAATTTAGTTGAAATGTACGAGTGTAATTAATGATTTTATGTAAAGTTGCTTGATTTATAGATTCATAGGTGTTATGTGACTTTTGGGTTTGGAATATTTATGTTGAACTAGATTAGTGTTACGAGTACTGAAACATTAATTTTGGTTGATTGTTGCTAGGAAAAGGTTTTAGGTATGTTTTGATAAGTTTAACTTACTACATAATTTGGTTTATTATACACTTTCCTTCCATTGAGGTAATATTTTTCAAGTGAAAATGAGATAAAGAGAGACCACTTACTTGTTGTTTAAGCAAGAACAAAACAAAAGATAATATTTGTGCTTTGTATAATTTTCGTTATAAAAAATATTATTTGCTTAAAAGACATTTTTATGATGAGTTTATACATGTTTGAAGTTTTTATCTTTCATTAAATTTGTATATCCTTTGGTCCTTTTTTGTTTGGATGATGGAATTTTTTTGTTACATATATGATATGAATTTGTAGTAGTTTAGATTTGTAGTAACGTGTTTGATTTTTATTTGACTTTCTAAAAACATGTTAGGACATATAGAACTTTTCTTTATTGAGGGGTATTTTGCATGAAGAGTAAAGAATTTCAAGGTAAGAGAAGTTATAATAAATCTACTTTAGTTGGTTTTAGAGAAAATTCTAGGTTAGAAAATTCATAATGATTGATGTTATTTAATAATTCTGTTTATTTGCAATTACTTCAATATTGATTGATTATTTAGATGTTTGATTGTTTGTGAATGTTGAAGGCTGAATTTGACTAAAGTTATACCATTTGAATCATGATTAATTTTTAAGTTGAGATTGAAGTAAAGAATTACTGTTTTGAAAAAAAAAAAGATAATTGTATGAAATTTTTGAATTGATTTTTTTCATTAAATCTCATTTAAGTAAATATAATTACAATGATTTTTAACCCTTAAACACTAAGTGGTTGTTTGAGAAGAAAATAAATCCTAACAATTAGACATTCAAACTATGAGTTATAACATGTAATTCAAGATTTGAAAAAAGAAGCTTCAAAATTAATTTTCTCTCATCTTATGAAATATCTCTTAAAACAATAAAGTTTATTAAGTAATTTTAAAAATCATTATAAAAGAAATACCAATTATAATAATAAAAGAAATACCAATTATAATAACCATGTGAAATCGAAATGTGTTTACAGACAATTGATTTGAAAAAAATTTCTTATACTTAATATCAAATAAAATATTTTAATTACGTTTTTGTATAAATACAAATATTTAAAAAGTCCATAATATGATAAAATATTAATATTTTCAGATCAATTAAACACATGGCACGAATGTTGAAAAAAGAATAAAAAAGTTAAAATAACAATAAACACAATTAAACAGAAAAAAGGTATTAAAAAAGTAAAAAAAAAATGGAAATATTTAAAAGTGAACACAATAGTAATTAAAAAAGAACGTGTAAGGTCAGGACTAAAATAAAATAAAAAGTTCTAAATGAGTAAATGGTAAAAAAATTGAAAAAAAAGGTACAAACTATAGTTTAAAAAACAATATGTAACTTTCAAAATTACGAAACCGTTAAGAATAAAAAAATGGTAACTAGGCGAGAGTAATGTTGTGAAATTAAATAAAAATATGAACAACTAATTCAGAAAAGGTTTTATTAGTAACAAATTTAATTTTTTGAATGATGAATTTGTATCTATGTCAAAATTTGAAAATCCTAAAACATAAATAAAAGTTTTAATATTTGTAATAAAATAAAGTTTATAGGAGATTGGAAGTAGAAATTAGAAGTTAAAATATTTGAAAAAATGAAAAAACTCAAAATATTAATATTTTCATAACAATGAAACACAAGGGACTATTGTTGGAAAAAGAAAAAAAATATTAAAATGTAGGAAAATACGATTCGATAAGCAAAAAGTATTGAAAAAAAAATTAAAAGATAGAAATATTCAGAAGTAAACATAACAACAATTAAAAAATAACGAGTCAGGTCATGATTGCAATGAAATAAGAAGTTCTAAATGAGTAAATGATAAAAATAAGGAAAAGCTTTAAACCATAGTTTAAAAAAGCATATGTAAGTTTCAAATTAAGAATAGAATTTGTGGTGTAAAAGTTGATGGAAATTCAAGTAATGAACTTGCAAGTCTAAAAAACTATCTTGATTTGTTATATTCATTGAGAGAATTAATTTTTATCTTTGAGTAACAAATTCAAGTGTAATTTATTCAACTTTTTGGAGATGTTAAATGAACTTGAAAATATAATTGATAAACAAATTTATCAGGGAAATGTGTATAAAAAGTAATGTGATATATAAATTATATTACTTAAATTACATTAATATATCATATTTCTTATATTATATTATTATGACTGTAATTATTTAGTTTGATACATTAATAAATGATAGTACATGTTCAATTCGTTGTTACCTAGTAAAATATGAGTGGATGTTATTTTTGAAGATCATAAATATATAAACTCATCTATTTATAATATTTTGTAATTAATTATAATAATTTTAATTTTAATTATTTTTATTATATTTATGATATATATTAAGTGTATCTTTTTTTAATACTATATTTTATTTAGTTAATATTCTAACCTTAATTTTGCTAATATGATATCTTTAGAGTTAATTATTACATTTAATATATTATTACTTTGGAGCTAGAAACTCCTCACCATTATTTAAAAAAGAAAAATATATTTAAATAATCTTTAACTTAAATATATATATATTAAGTATATCAGAGTAATTATACGATAAAATATTAATTTTGTTGAAAATTTTCTTCCATCAATACTGAATTGAATTTTAAATATGATAAGTTAACAACGATCCCAATAACACTTTATGCAAATAGTCAATTAATAAAATATATTAAAGAATATGTACAGAGTAAATTTGTAATATTTAATTAGTTTAAATTTAATAATTTTTTTTATTGAATCTTTATTCGGTGCCTAACATTTACTTGAACTTTACGGTATATTAATTATGCCCTGTTTTTATTAAACCTTGACTTTTAGCTTTTTTAATAGGTCAAATTGAATCAACTCAAGTACTCTCTACCTTGATTCACTAGGTTTGTTTTGTAAAAGTGAATCAACATGATGTAACTCGCTTTTCAAATAAGCCATATTTCCACATAAACTTATCTTCTACATTCTTAGAATAATCAGAATGAAAAGAGAAAATCATCATGTGGAAGACTGAGAGAGACCCATGAAATCGTACCAAATATAAAAAGGACACTTAAATTGGACAATGTTAGTTACAAACTTTGATGTTTGGTTTAAAATGTTTTAATAACATGAACATGAAATAACGTGGTAGATATGTGCCACTAATGGAAAGTGATAAAAATAAAAAATAAAATTAAAGAAGTAGCACAAGAAAAAAAATTAAAAAAAATAATAAGATGAAAAAAATCATTTTATAAATAATAATTACACATTTAAGCTAAACAAATAAAACAAAAACCAGTTGATCCATTTCCCTGTTATTGGTCCAACACCAAGTAGTATTAAATGAGTTGGCCAAATCAACTTACAAAAAGTAAATTAATATGTTTCTTCTTTCTTTTTTCATTATTCTTGTTGTCCTCCCCATTTCATTTTTTTTCCTTCCGTTTTTTATTTTCTTTATTTTTTTTCCATCTTCTTTCATATTCTTCTTGACATTCCTTATTTTTTTTTCTTTTTGAACTTATTAATATTTTGTTTAGGTAGTGATACAAATTTTAAATAATTTGCTTGGATGCAATAGTGAAAAAGTTTGATTAGGTCTAATAAACTTACTTTGACTCACCTAATTCTGGTATGTAAAGGTGCTTGTGAAAAAGCAAAATTAAGAATTAATCCCATAGGGACCCTAACCAATTGTTTTTGAAGAAAAGTAATTTACTAATGTCAATAAGAAAATAGCAATATATTTTTGTAATAGATCATTATAAGGTTTGTCTGGTGATCAGGGAACAAATAAAAGAAAACATTATTATTCATATTTGTTATAATTAAACAAACACATTCCAACAATATCATAAATTTCAAAATGGTTGAGCTTGGAGGGCCCCTACAAATTAACACAAAAAGGCAGAGGTCACAGTCAACATTTTCTCAAGCTACTCAAAATTTTTCTCTTTAAAATGAAACGGATGCTTTATAAAGAAGAATAAATGAAAGCAACTAATTTAAAACAAATCTTAAATTGTTAAAAAAAATGATGTATATGCATAACAAATTACAAAATAATTCAAATATTTGCTCTTAAATTTTCAATTAACAAATGTAACTCTAACTTCAAATATGCCACCTTCAATTGTTTGTTTATATTATCTTACACCGTGATATGAGTGAATGAATGATAGCTAGCTACATGTTTAATAAAGAGGAAAGAAGAAATTAACAATAACAAGACTTATTATACTATTATTTATCTATATATGTTTATTTGTTTTAACTTTTTTTATCAAATCAATGAAATTAGATAGTATTTAAAATATTTTGTCTCTGTTTCTTATCTATTTCTATTTTACCAAACAATTGATAATTGTCTTTTTCCACTTATAACAAATATTCTCTTTATCAACTTACAAATAGGTAAGTAATCCTAACCATTCACTGAGTTGCTAGTTAGTTTATTTTTTAAAATTTAATACGGAATTCTCAATTGAGTGCAAAACTTAAGTAATAACTAGTTTAATTTTACATTAAAAAAATATACAAGTGAAATGAAAAACCTTAAATTTAATTTCAAATTTTTAAATTTTGTATTTCGTTTTTTTATTTGCTAGAGATAATAATAATATATAATTGTAGAAATTTAGATTTAATGGGTTATGCAATATATATAAGAGAATGGAGTTGTTTTAACTCAACATTTTAACATACTAAATTTGTAAGTTTTATTTTTATATATTATCATTTGTTCCAAATTAAAATATATTTAATACACCTGGAGGTGGAAGATTTGACAGGGGAAGATGATATTTAGCTTTTGTCATACATCAATGTCAAATTTAATTATAATACTATGTCAAAAGTGTGCACTTTAAAAGAAAGATGCCTAATAAGCAAAAGTGAATTATGAAGTAAGAGATGTTAACTATTATGTAAAAGAACTAACTATTATTATTTTACCAACCCCTGACGAATATATCTTACTATTTAGAGCAGTAACAGAAAATAAAAAAATAATCTTAAAATTCACTTATCTTTTAAAAATATTTTAGCTTTTTTTCTTAATTTTTGTAGAGTTATATCGAATTCTACTTAAATACTTAAATAAACATTCCCCTATAAATCATATTGACTGAATTTTTTTCTGTAAAGAAATGATTGTTAAATTTTCAATTAATTTGATATAATAGTATAGGTGAATTAAATATTTCACATTAATGACTATATATAGAATCTGAACTTTCCGTTTCTGTCTGATATTTTCCCTATATTTTTTTACTTCTATATTTATATTAATTAATTAAAAATATAAATTAAATTATTTTAATATCCAAATAAGTTTATTTAATTTTCCCAAATTATTCATTTATGTGATCTTTATCATTTTTATATATTATCACATTATATGATGTCTTTAATAATTTATTTAACAGTTCTTTAAAACAGAGTTTTTGTAAGCTTAGCTTAGTTTTAACAATTAATTGTGTAGGTTTTACCTGTACTTTATCTAATTAATGGGTCAATAAGAGCTAGAGATTAAGGCAATTGCTTTTTGCACCTTTCAGTTTGAACCTGCATTCCCATAATTAAAAGTGACTTATATATTTCATGTTATGAAATCTTTCTTACAACATACTTTCTAGAGTTCATAAAATATATTTCAGAACATGATAAGATTGCCAGAAAAGTATTTCTAAAAATAAAATAAAATTCTAGAACGCTTAAAATACTTTCAAAAACATTTTTTTCAAAATAAGTTTCCACAATAAACTTTCTAAAACATATAAAATAGTTTCTGAGATGCATTTTTCAAAATGAAATTTCCTGAATACAGAATACATTTAATGTGTTCAGGAAAGAGCTTTATGGAATGTGATTTTTTACAGCATTGTTATTTTTTTTCTATGATAATGATGGTGCGGCAGAACAACGCGAGGGAGAAGTGGAACAGGCAATTTATTCATTTCTCCAATTGTGGGGTGCAAATTAAAAATAGGGTACAATAAGAAATTAATAAAAGTGGTCCAATTTCTTTAAGCCCGGTTAGCGGGATTTGGATACACAGAAACTGAAGAAGGGTTTTTGCTCTTGGCACCTCCATAATTATTCTATGCACCTGTATAATAATAGTAAAATAACCTCCCTAGGCACCATGCTGCTCCTACCACCTCTGCCACATTCACTTCACCTTTAATTATACCCTTGTTCTACGTCTCCCTTGCATTCTATTAAAGGAAGAAGAAGGGAGAGAGTTATTATGAAAAGCTCGTTCTCTGATAGGTATATATGTTCTGGAAAATTAATTTTGGAGATTTGATTCTAGAATGCATCTTATCTATTATAAAATGTTTATTCTTAAAAGCTCATTCGGAAAAACATTTTATATGTCCTGAAAAGTTTATTTTAGAAATTCTGTTTCGACAAATTCGTTTCAGAATGTATTTCATATGTTTTAGAGATATTATTCTAAAATTTTTGTTTCAATTTTCTTTTTCAAAAATCACATTCCAAATTTCAGAAAGCTTGTTTCGAAAAATTTCTAGAATAATATATGGAAGTCACCTTTGTAAAAGGTTAAAATATTATTTTGAAAATTATGCGAGAAAAGAGAAAGCCCTAAGAAGATATCTTCATGATTGGGCTACGCATGTGGAAAGAGTTGAAGGATTTTCGAATCTAACCAAGACCTTCATTGAAAATAGTCCTAAACCTTTTCGGTAAAGCCGAAACCCCTAATACAATCTATCACTCCCAATGAAAGTTAACATCTAAGAGAGAATCTAATTAACCCTTTGATTAGAGTTCAGTATTCAATAAATTAAATTAATTAAACTATAAATTTTTAAATGAGATTTCATATTATATCTGTTTCCATATAAGAATATTTTTACAGGGCTCTCAACGATTTGACTAGACATTTAAAAGTTAAAACTATTAAGTGGTATATAAACTGGATTATATATAAATGAAAAGTTACTATTATAAGAAAAAAGTTATTTAGAGACCAATATTTAGCTATCAAATAAAATAATTGTTAATTGTTACTAAAATAGTCACTAAATTAAATTTTAGTTGCTAAATAACTACAAAATAGGAGTAATGATTGAATTTAGTGACCAATTAAGTGAAATAATTGGTATCTAACATTAGATACCAAAATTTTAATAACCTATGCTATTAGATTCTAAATTGGTATCTAATTAAGTTGGAGACTAATTTAAAATATAATAATATAGGCTACTAAAACTTTGGTAGTTATTGTTAGATACCGGTTATTTCACTTAATTAGTTACTGAATTCGATCACTACTTATATTTTGTAGTTATTTAGTAACCAAAATATAACTTGGTGACTAATTTAATCATAATTAGTAATCATTTCATTTAATAACTAAAAATTGTCTCCAAATAACCTTTTTTCTTATAGTGTACACTTTCTTGATACATTTGATTGCAAAAAGGTTAGAAAATTGAAGTAGGATAAATTTAATTGTTGCTGATAAAAAAAAGTAGGATAAATTTAAGGGAAAAAGTTAAATTAAGTCACAATATAAAAGAAAGATATATGATTAAATGTTGAACTTGATAAACTGAAACTTCAGCTCTTGAAGCAATTTATGATCATAGAGTTTAGGGTTTTATTATGAGAATTAAGAACACCTCGTGATCTTTTTTTTTTTCTCTTAAAAAAAACTAATTTTCATCCCAAAGATTATAGCATCATGGATATAATATAAAAACTGAACGTTTTGAATGGCTTCTTTATTGAAAACTCCAAGAAACTCGTGAACGTTAATAACCTTTACTTTCTTCCCTCTCTCATCACATCACATCACATGGGCGTCCGTGGATCTTTTTCTCACATGATTTCGGATTTCGTTAGTTAAATCTGCTGATCTTTCCGGCGACATCATATACTTTGTGTTTGTTCTGCATTTATAATTATCCTTTCTTTTCATCAATCAGCAGGTACAACTGGTATTTGTTTTGTTTTGGGGACACACTGTTCCCACAGTTTCCACTGTTTGGTTGGTTTGCGGGTCTCAGTTGTTCACTCTCTTTCTCACAGATGGAATTAGCCACAGAGACAATGAATTCAGGAAAGGCCTTAATTAGGTCAACTAATATTAGTTACACAATCACACTTGGACCATTAAATTTTGTAGTTATGTCATTAAGATTCAATCTTTAATCATGCATCACTTTTTTATATATTAGTCAGTTGTTATTGTAGACTCATCATACATTAGCATTATTCTGTCAAATAAATCAATGAAGGGTATATACACCTACATATATTACAAAAAAAAAAGTGTTTTGTTAATTAATAGACAAAAAATGTCAAGATTTGTAGTTGTCTATCTATAGCACTGTTTGATGTAGTATAGTAATATATAGATATATGCAGTGAAATTATATTATTGTAATATCTTTTTATTAATGGGATACTAATACAATGTGATATTTCTTTTGAACATGCATCTGTATTCTTATTCTTATTTAACCTATTTTAAGTTACTCCCTATTTATATTTAATCATTAAAGGTATTTTTATGCTTTATATGGAATTAATGCAGGCGTGACTGAATAAAGTGTGTTGAGATTTGAAGTGAGCTTTTGGGTTTCAAATTAAGTTAACAGAAATGTGACATTTCAGAATAAATTGAAATCGTTACCTGTGCATGCATGCTAACTCGTTGGTGAAATATCTGGTTTAAAGTTCATCCTTCTTCTTATCTTGTCTTTTTCATTGTTTAATTAGAAAAAAACAATTGGAGTCCACATACATCTGCTCTTAGCTAGGTTTCTAAACAACCTCTTTCAAATCCCCAGTATCCTATACTATAGGCAGTATTATAGTACCTGTATACGTATACTTCCTTCACTCGTATAAATACACCTCCAAACTGGAACAAAAACCACAACATCATTGAACTCTACAAGGAGATACACATATACATAGTGATGCCACCAAACCAAGTGACTTCCCCCATCACCAACATGAGTGGTGGTTTTCAAAGCACGGCTTCTGATGTAGCCTTAGAAGGCAACAGAGAAGTGGCCCTAGAGGAGACACATGAGATGGCGACCGAGTCCGAGGTAGAGAATGCGAAATGCGAGTGTTGTGGAATGTGTGAGGAGTGCAGCCACGAGTACATAGGGCGCGTGCGTGGCATGTTCTCGGGGAACATGATATGCGGATTGTGTGCTGAAGCTGTGCATGTGGAGATGGAGAAGAATGGTGGGAAAAGAGAAAAGGCTTTGGAAGAACACATGAGCGATTGTGTGAAGTTTAACTGGCTTGGTAGGTCGTATCCTGCTTTGTATCGCGCTGAAGACGTGAAAGAGATCTTGAAGAAGACTTTAAGATGCAGGGCCATGTCCTCCAGTTCTAAGGATTCGAAGGGTATATAGTGGTGATGCGTTGAGTAATCCTCATCAACTTTTGGTTTCAGATTTTCTGCTATAGCACCTCAGTTTTCTACTCATGTGTATACATCATATCTTCACTATTAATTAATGTATGAACAGTGAAGGTAATTTATCAGGTGTTGGCAATACAAATGAAGTTTAAGTTATATATATTCGTACTTTGAAAGTGAAATCTTTGAAAAATGTTGCATGGATCATTCCTTTACGAGGGAGAGAGAAAAGAGCTATAAGGGAACAAGACAAATAGAAATGAAAATGGTTTTCTTAATACTTGTTGAGAGATATAACAAAATGTGATGTTCTTCCAAAAAAAGGAACTGTTCAAATATCGTTGTGTTGTTAATGAAATGTTTGTAAAAGTATTTATGTCATTATTAAAAATACTTTTACACAGAGAATAATTAAACTTAACCATTTTTAACATATATCTTCGTATCATCTTTGTAAAATTTCATTAAGGACACATTTCTCGTTTGTTTTTTTTTTTTTTTTCTTTTTTTTTTTATTTGGCTTTGCTGCAGATAAG
>Ga0209700_100405_pt1 | contig 78570 bp, 55 predicted proteins | sample SiratroredBW_FD_187528 | JGI IMG/M metagenome (GOLD analysis project Ga0209700, IMG submission 187528) | Root nodule microbial communities of legume samples collected from California, USA - Siratro red BW (SPAdes) (version 2) | ecosystem: Host-associated > Plants > Roots > Nodule | place: USA... | reverse complement strand
TTTTAAATAAGTGCAGCATTGTTTTGGTATTTAATTACATTATAAAAAATTGAATAAAGTGCATGAAAGAAATTAAAGCAACGTGGATGTTTTAAAAAAAAAAAGAAAAGCCCAAATGAGTTTGGTTTATTTTAAATAGGTACTTGTAGTTTCTTTTTATTTATTTATTTATTTATTTATTTTGTTTTTTTCTAATAAATTTCATATTTTACTGAAAATATCTTAAAATTAAATATTTTTTTGTGTGTTTAGTGTTTCATTTAAAAAATAAAATTCAACTAAATATCCAAATGGTCGTACGCATCATGCGGATTTTAGTTAAAATAAATTTTCGATTAAATTTCCAAATGACCATTCGCGTTATGCGGGATTTAATTCGAAAAAAGTGTTAATTTCATTTGGAATATCAAAAAGGCCGTACGCGTCTAACGATATCCAAAATAAAGTTTAATTTCCAAAAAATAATAAAAATTTAAAAATTTAAAAACATCAAGTTTCTCAAAACAACTCATCTATTTTTTAGAACTACGTATTCCCTGATTCTTCACCCATTAAGGATGTTGATATGTAGGAGCAAGGTCAATCCTTGTCGGGTCCTTTAATTTAATTTTTTTTAATTGCATTTTAATTATATGTTTGAAAAAAATAAACATTTTATAAATCACATTTGATTTTGCTCATTTGATTAAAGGTACTGTCTTAGGACAGACACTGTGGGGTGCTAATACCTTCCCCACACGTAACCGACTCCCGAGCTCATCTCTAGTTCGCAGACTTTTCCTTATTCTTTTCTTGGTTTTTCATAGTTTTCCATAATAAATTATGGTAGCGACTCCATCTCTTTCTTTTTATTAGTTTTTATTTCTTTTTTCGGATCGACATACCCGTTGTGATTTATGGTCGCGACAACATGGGTATATTTTCTCAATAATATTTTTGTGTCTATTAAATATTACACATAAATTTTGTTGTCTAAGAAATTCCATTTATCACATTGTCACAACTTATGAGATGAAACAATCAACTCCTGTGGTCAAATTGTCCGCAATGCGATCTTAATTCCGACAAGTAGTGTCTTGGATAGACGAAATATCCCTAGAAAAGCGAACTTAAGCATATGGGTAAGAGGTTTGACCATATGACAACAAATCTGGCTAAATGCATCAACTCTGTTTTGATGGGTGCATGATCGCTTCTTGTATATTCTCTTGTCAAGACAACATTTGAAAGAACAAAAGATCGATTCGTTGAACCAGGCACAAAGGCGAAGTGCATGTTACGAGTAAGCCATCTATATCCAGAACATATTATTGCCCTGTTACGCAAAAATGAAGAACAATATGCTATGTGTCATGTGCAAAGATATGAGAAACAAAGCTTAGAGTTTGATGTATAGGAGATAGCCACTCTTGAACTTTGATGTTGTCTATGTCATACAGAGTCAAATTAAATGAATGGTGATGTGATTGTGGGGAGTTTCAAGCCCTGAGGCTTCCTTGTCCACATGTCATAGTTTTTGTTCATATTCTCATTTACAATTGGTCACATTTGTTTCCCCGTGTACAACCTCCACAACATTTAATGCTTATGGTCAATCTGTTTAACCAAACAATTTATTTAATATAATTTTCTGATTGTCCTTTAGACAAACTCATTTTGAAATTTTTTTTTCCACGCTTTTCTTCAATCCCTGATTGTCAATAAGGAAACTTTGTGAAGTTATCTGAGTTTTGTCGGTTCCTACTGTTGTTCAGCTTAAAGAGATTCTTCTGCTGGTGGAGTTTATAACAAGCAGGATGAAGAGAAAGCAATCACGGACTTATTAGATGGAAGTGAGGAGTATACTCTTATTTATAAGGATAACGAAGGAGACAGGATACTTGTTGGGGATGTGTCATGGCAGTAAGCATCTTATTATCACTATCAATCTTGTACACCATTATTTAATTTAGTATTATAACATTATATATCTCCACTTAGTGTTTGAGGGGCAATGGAGGATTTGTATTTGATCTCAAAATTGTAATAGATATTTAGTTAAATTCCCAATGCTTAACAATTACTATATATTTATATCAAATACCCTTTTAGCCAATAGTTGTGAATAAATCTGAAGCAGTATATGCCATGGTATGTCTGTTATTTCAGATGATAACACCTGTCTCCTATCGAAAATACAAATAAAATATAAATTCAATGACATAATTAGCTTTTTCCTTTGATTTTTTAAAATTATTTATTTATTATGATTGAAACCAAAGATAATTTTATTATATGTTTTTTTTAATGTGTGCATATGCTTGGCAGCATGTTTGTATCAAGTGTTCAAGAGTTTAGAGTTTTCTGCATTTACCCATGAGTTGAAATCTTCTTTTTTATTCCCTCACTTTGTTACTGTTGTGATTGAAAATTGAAGTAGTGCATGTTGTTTCAGTAGGCAGTAAGCAAGAGAAGACATCACTTGAGTCGGCAATGAAATAAAGAGCAGTTTGAGGTTAGAGGTTTTGTTTCCGTGCTGAAACTTGAAGACTCCTATGTTTGGGTTCTTGTCTAGTGAAGATCATGGAATGAAGCTAGTTGCTTGCATTACAAGTAAGTAATGTGGTGCATATATCTTTCTAATTTTGAACGAAGATTTGAAATGTTTATAGGTTGTATAAATAGGAAAGGGAAACTTCACCGATGATGTATAAGACAATTTGAAAAAATGTGGGTGAAGTGTATTTTCAAAAGCAAATCACTCACAAGATACAAGAAGTGTGTCAATGACAAAAAGAAATGTAGAGAGACAATGTGTTCAAAGTCAAATGGAGGCAGGTTGTTGTTGTAGTTCTATTACAGGTGTGTGACACATTTGTAGTTATAGGTTGTTTTGTATCTCATCCCCTTATGTGATTGTTGTTTCCTTCAATGGTAAACTTTTATTTGTTCTTTGTATATAAGGGATTGGGATATCCTAAAATGTCCCAATTAATTCATTTTATTTTTTTCTGTAAAAAAAATATAATTAAGTTTGATTTGATATATTTATGTTAAGTTCTTGTTGTATATTTTATTTATTGTATTTTTAGATGTAATAAATATTTTATGTTTACTTATTTTAATTAATATGTATTTTAAAATTTTAAATATGATTTGCCTATTAATTTTTATATGATATTTATTACAATCTATCATAATTTTTAATGATAATGATAAAATATTAATAATTAGAAACACTTAATAGCTAATTATCATATACATTTTAACAATAAAATACTATCAATTATAATAAATTAATAATAATAACTAATTTATCATTATTGTTTTATATATTTCTGATATTTTATTATTGTCACAATTGGTTTTTATATTTGTAATATTTTATTTTTGTCACTATTAATAAAAGTATTAGTGATAATTTTATTTGTCACAATAAAATTTAATTTTAATAACATTTAAAATTATTGTGACAAGTATAGTGACAATTTAATTATTGTCACAAAATATTAATAGTAACATGTTTTTAATTTATAGTAATGAATATTTATGTTATTAAAATTAATTTTTTTTAATGTAATAAAATTATGTTACCTATTTATTTATTATGAAAATATTTTGTTTTACGCATTGACACCAAAATTATAAAATTTAAAAATTTTGCCGGAAAACTAAGTATTATTATAAAAGAAAACTCCCGTCTATGCGATCTGCATGTGAAAACGTCTCTACAGGAAAAGTAAACCACAGAATTCTTACAATCCCTGTACCCACTTACACAAGATCCCCTTCGCAACCGGATTCTCTTTTACTATGATGCATCTAAACCCTTTCATTTCCATTATGAGTTTTACAAATATGAATTGTGTGGAATTAAAGAGAATTGTCTAAATATTGCCGATAAAAAAAAAGAAAAAAATAATTGCTTTCTTCAATTTTAAATAACTTGTACGTAGAATTCAGACTAAAATAGTATTTTTTTTCTATTTATTTATAAATAACTCTGGTAAGAAACTTCCATAAGAGATGTTGAGAGAAAAAAAATTAACAGATTGTATAGTAATAACTAAAATAAAAAAAATAAAAAAATAAAAGAACCAAGGCTATGGCGAAGCTCACCTCACACAACCCTCGACCCTGAATCCTTGAGAAAAAAAGAAAATTATCAATGAAAGTTATTGATAGATTCATGTGTAAAATATTGGCAAAGGATACGTTCATGATAAATTTCCAATACCTTCATGAGACATATTATCAAATATTTTTTCCACTTGTAGTAGTTATTCATCATCGATATTTGTGTTTTACAGATAATAAATAGCTTATTATGTATATACATAATGTAAAAACGAATAAAATAAACATATATTATGTTCAACAAAAAAAATATTGACAAATTAAACTTGTTTATCCATGAGTGTAAAAATATGGTTGGGACTAAATAATGCAACATCTTTAACTTGTGTCCATTTACGTGGCTCTAAGGTTGTTACTATGAGTAAGTAAAGTTAACTCTTAAACTATGATCACTGACCAGCCACATATTCACTTTAACTGAACCAATCCCTGCGGAATGGGGAGAATAATAAGGGCTTGGATTTGACCGTGCATTCAAGTCACTGTCATAACGTGGCAACTTTCAATTTCCTTACTGTTCGTGCGTGCGCTACGATGAATGAGTATAAACTTGGAAATGGTTGCAGTGCTTACACACTCTTCGCTACTAATTTATCACACGTAAGGAACCTACATTTCTGCATGCATACACACGTAGATACATAATTCTCTCACACTAACACTCTGAAGTTTTTGTTGGGCTCATTTTTCCACTCTTCTCTTGTTTCTGAACACAAACAAATCCTGAGACTCAGAAGAAGATGGATGTGAGAATAGGGTTTGTGGTGTTTGTGTGTGTTCTTCCGGTAATGGTCTCAGCCATACGCCCTCACCTAACCCCTTTCTATGTCAAGGGTCGCGTCTATTGTGATCCTTGTCGTGCTGGTTTTGAGACACCCATCACAACCTACATTGCTGGTAAGCCTTTATTTTTGTTGTTTTACCATACTCTTCCACTCACCACTGAAAATATTTACTTTTAATGCAACATGTCATGTACATACAACAACTTATACTTTAATTTTTTATGTTTCTCTTTTAAGATATGTACCTTTTGTTAATTAACATATTTTTATTTTTGATTTTCTTATCTTAGACATGCTTATGAATAAAACTATTCAAAACATGCCCTACATCTTTGTTCAATCCCAGTTTGGTGTTCCCTTGGGAAAAAAACGAAAGTGCATTTTTTTATGTGAAAACCATTTCGTTTCAATCCAAACTTTTACAACTTCGGCTCCTTATGATGACATGTTGCTTCGTAGGTGCGGAGGTTACTCTGGAATGCAGGGACAGAATCAGAGGGAACCTTGTGTACAGCAAGAAGGTTAAGACCGATTCTTCAGGATCATATACGATCTTCGTAGACGCGAATCAAGCAAACCAAAATTGTGATGCGAGTCTTGTGACCAGTCCTCTACGTAACTGTAGAGAACCCACTCCAGGGCGTGACCACTCACGTGTTATTCTCAATCGCTTCAATGGTATTGCTACCGAGGATAGGTTTGTCAACAATTTTGGTTTCATGACGGAAAAGGTTGCGTCTGCTTGTGCAAAGATTCTCAGGCGTTACCGAGACTACGATGATGATGGGAATTAGTTTTACTTAATTGTTTGTTTTAGTGTTTTCTTATGATTTGCATGTTAGTGGTTACCAATTTGAATAATTGAAAGTTTTTCTTACATAAGTTGCAGTTCACTAGTCAATTTTGTGGTGATGCATTTAGCTATTATTTTTTCGTGAAGAGTACTAATCTGCACACGAGATCGCTTTTTGGGTCAATTGGTACGAAACTGAATGCTTAAAAATGATGTAAGGTGGTAAATTTTCCATTATGGTGCAATTTTATTTGGAAATTCCCATAATGGGTAAAAAAAATTTAATTATTATCCTGGATAAATCGTGTCATGTCACAATGATACCATTACGAAGAAATCGTGCTATAGTGGCAAAATATCGAACCCACAACCTCTTATTGGAAACCAAACACTTTATCCGCTAGGCCAAAGACACTCTTTAATTTTTTTTTTTTAGTTTTAAAATATAAAAGACATACCACCGCGATTGTTATAAACAACCGCGTTTGTATGTACCATACTAGCGCGGTTTTCTGCTACAACCGCGTTTGTATGTGTCATACCAGCGCGGTTTCTTATGAACCGTGGTGGTATGTTATACTTTTCATCGCGGTTGTACAACCGCATTTGTATCTTCAATACTTTTTATTGCGTTTGAATTCATCGCAGTTGGATAACCGCGCTTGTATACCTTATGCAACCGCGATTAAATGTCCTTTTTGTACTAGTGTGTATTTTTTATGAACTAAAATAGTGTTGAGGTGGCACGATTTCCATTCCAAAAAAAGACACTGAAATCGTGTCACATCAGTACGATTTCAATTCAACTAAATTACACTGAAATCGTGCCACATCAGCACGATTTCAGTACATTTATAATTTCGCAAAATATTTGTGATTGGTATACATGTAGTGTGGAATTTTTCAAATTGATAACAAATAAATTAAAAGTTAAATGTGTCATTTTTCATTAAACTAAAAATAAATAAATTAAAAGTTAAATGTGTCATTTTTCATTAAACTAAAAACATAAATAAATTAAAAGTTAAATGCGTCATTTTTTATTAAACTAAAAACATAAGTTACATTGAAATATTACTGTCTATAGCGACAATTTGTTCTATTGTGACCTTCGTTTCTACAATATGAACATTTCTTAGGCCTATTGGGAATTGGGTCATCCATTTCATTATGGATACGGTATGTAGTTGGTCTTCCAGCTTTGCTTCTTCTCATGTGTGAGTCAGATATGTTTGGACCCGTGTAAGGAGACCAGTAGTCTTGGTTTTGAACTGGATGGAGATGAATTTCATAAGCCTTTAAAATGTTGTTGAGGCTGTCAAGGGAGAAACGAACGTGGCTAACTGTAGATGACAAAATGAACAAACAGTTATAATTGTCTGCAATCACACCACCATTCATTTAATTTGACTTTGTATGACATAGGTTGGCGACGAAGTTGGGGAGTGGGTATTTCTTGGACTTCAAACTCTGAGTTCTGTCTGTCATAGCGCTGCATAATGCACATAGCTGATTGTTGTTCATTTTTGCGTAGCTATGCGGTAATGTCTTCTAGATATATAAATAATTATTTTCATTTTTAAATATTATAATAACTTTAACCACACCCATTACTCTAAATTTCTATCAATTTCCATAAATTCACAAGGTATTGATACAAAAAAATAAAAAACTCTTTTCAAATAAATAATTAAATATTAGTTTAAAAATATAGTTATATATATATATATATATATATATATGGGGCTCTTCCAATAATAAAAAAATAACCCTCTTGCGTTTTATTAAGGCTTTCATGGGTTTATATAAATTGTACACCACATTACTTATATACACCAATCACAAATATTCTGCAAAATTATAAATATACTGAAATTGTGTTGATGTGGCACGATTTTAGTGTAATTTAGTTGAACTGAAATTGTGCTGAGGTGGCACGATTTTAATTAACCCATGAAATCGTGCCATGTTGACACGATTTCACTGACTGTTGAACAAAATCGTGTCACTGTGGCACGATTTCTTCGTAATGATATCGTTGTGACATGACATGATTTACCTAGGGTGGTAATTAAAAAAAATTTTACCCATTCTGGGAATTTCCAAAAAAAATAACACTAGAATGGGAAATTTTTCGTAATAATGTCATTGGTAAAAGCGATACCAAACTCGATTTTTCTAAGCAAAATTTTCATACTAGTCTTGTGAATAAAAGAAACATGGTTAGGAGGAAAATCCTAAAAGGATATTATGACGAAGAATTATCAAATATAACAGATATTATGCTAAAATAATATGATTAGAAAATTATGTAAGGTGTGTTTGTATTACTTAATTTTCACTTTTCAATGTAAAGAATAAATAGTAATTTTCTTTAGTGGTTTTCTTGTTGGTTGGTTTTGTTGTTATTTTGTTATAATGGTAATGTTACGGGGTTAGGGATGACAATGGGGGAGGTGTGTGATTTGACTATCACATCCTCATTTTTCGAGTAAAAATTCACTCACATTTTCCTCCCTTCTATCTAATTGGTATTAATTTTTGTTTTATTCTCATTTTTATGGGTATATCAATACCCACAACCTTAACTGTTTTTTTTATTGTTTTAAATATTAATTAAATCATTTCTTATAAAAAAAACAATAATAAATAAAATATGATATTATAAAATATTCAATGTAAAACGATACATGTTTTCTTTTTTCTAATTTCAAAATCAGGAAATAAATTATAATTATATAAATATCATATAACAATTGGATAAAATTGAAATAATTACAGAAAATAATAAAAATAATCTAAACACAAGTTAAATAATTCAAAAACAGATACGTGTATGATGATGAAGATGAGTATTTAGACAGGTATGGAGATGGAGATAGGAACAAGACGAATATGTACATACTCATACTCATTAAAAAATTAGATATTATCTATACTTATATCCGTACTCAATCAATCACTGTGGAGATTTCTCATCAAAATCTGAATGAATTTAAATAATATTCCTAGAGATAGATTCATTTGTCATCCCTAGAATGGGATAGATTCATTTTGTTTTAATTTTAGACATTTTTCTATTTATATTTCTACTTTACCAAAGATAATTTCTATTAAAGGAAAGTAATTTGATATTAATTTTGTAAACATTTAAATATCATATTTATCATTGATATTAAATAACACTACCAGAAAAACATGATTTATCGACAAAAAATTAGCTACAGAATTTTATCCATCGATAAAACGTCATTATTGATGAATTTTATCTACGAAAAAATTTACAGACAATTTTTACCAATGAATTTATCGACATATTTAATTCATCACTAATTATCGATGAATTTGCATACAGAAAAAAATTATTGTTAAATTACCCATCAGTAAATCCACCGGTAAATTAACCGTCAATTTACTGACGGATTAAATCTGTGAGTAAATTCGTCGATAAATTGGTGGGCAATCTAATCCGTCACCAACATGTCTGCCAAGTTAGCGATGAATTTTTTTTGTTGGTAATACTTAGCCTTTGTAAGCCTTGTACCTAAAGAATCAAGTTTTGGTTTTTTAAGTTAATATGTTTAGTGCTTTGATATGCGCTCAACAAATGTAACTTGTTAAAATGCATTAATTTCTCTTCCTTTTTCATTTCCTATTCATCATTTATTCACCTCAATTAGATTTCTCTTTAAATGATTGATTCTTCTATTTTTCATCTTTTTTTCCTCTTTATAGTGTGACATGTATACTAGGAGCAATATAGGAATATAGGATTATGGATTATGAGACCCTAATCCTTAGAATCATTTTCTCAAATTTGAATTTTTAGTTATTTTTAAAATCATTGTTGTCATGAGATAAAGTTCTTTGTATATGGAGATTTTGAGTTTATTATTAAGTTTTGTGAGAAATTTAAGAAATGAGATAGGAAAATGTTCTTATTTAAAATATATCACTTAAACAATATTTAAATCTTCATCATGAAATGACTTTAAGAGGATAAGATCTCTCTGAGACACTTTTTAAAATGTTTGAGCTTAACATTAGATTAATAAAATGAAAATAAATAAAGAGATTTTTAAAGATAAACGCAATTTACTATTTTCATGAGTTAAATTCAATTATTTATTTACAATTGAGATATGATTTCTTTATTACTTTTGAAACACTAGATTATGAAATTCAATATGAAAAATTAATGTACCTTTTCATTTTACTACTCACTAAGTCATTATCACCTAGTATTATGTATTCTAAATGAACAAATCCATAGTTATATTGTATAGTTTGAAGTATGAAACAAATTTTGAATTTTGGTGCAACTTCCTAAGTTATGTTAAGGCAAAAATGAGTCAAGCTAGTATAAAATGATAGTCTTAGCTCTTTCCATTTGGCACCCAATTTTTTACTATAGCAAACAAGATAGTTTTAGTATGCCAAATATATTCATCTAATGTGCATTAGCTTCAACAAAACGATAAAAGTGATATCTAATCATGAACAAGACCAAGTTTTTGTTTTAAGATATAAGTTAAAAAGAAAGACTAGACAGGACCATGTTAGATGACCTCTACAAAGAGGAAGACAATAATTATAAGAATAAACAAAGCCTTCCAAAAGTACTAAATGATACTATAAATGTAATAAGAAATGTTAAATGTAGAAGTAACAAAGGCGATCATTAAATGATTGTGAAGAATATTTGTAAAACTATTAAATGATTTTCTTTGTGTCTCATAGACTTCTGTGAAAGATTTTCTAAACATGTTTCAAAATAAGCTCTATTCAACACATCCTCTAACCTGGAAATTCAAGTTGTTTAGTTATCTTTTTTGAAAGGATTTAATATATTTTTACCTGTCCTAAATTGTAACTTAGTTATCCTGTTTTACCAAGTTTAGCTTTTGTACTATCAGTATTGTACTGTTGTTTCTGCATTTGGCTTTTAAGTTTTTCAATGTGGTTGTGTTTTTTGTATGTTCAGTTTTTGTTTGGTTGATTTCATGATGGTTGATTGTTACACTTGACGAGTTTATGTCGTCAGTTACGCAGATGTTTATGTATTAAAGCGGTCAGTTCCATGGGTGTTTGACGTTTAACTTGATCACCACACAGTCAATTCCGTGGGTGTTTGACGTTTAAGTAACTTGATCACCACACGGTCGATTCCATCGGTGTTTGATGTTTAAGTAACTTGATCACAACACGGTCGGTTCTGTAGGTGTTTGATGTTTAACTTGATCACCACATGGTCAGTTTTGTGAGTGTTTGACGTTAACTTAATCACCACACGGTCGGTTTTGTGGGTGTTTGACGTCTAAGTAGATTGATCACCACACGGTCGATTTTGTGGGTTTATGACATTTAAGTAACTTGATCTCCACACAATCGGTTCCATGGGTGTTTGATGTTTAACTTGATCACCAAAACGTTAGTTTCGAAGGTGTTCTCAGGAGGAATTCACGTTTGTGAAAGCTTCCTTCCCTGAGCATCCATTTTCAGCCAAAACAAATAGTCGGTAGGGATTTGCGTTTGTAAAACTTCCTTCACTAGATTTTATTCAAGATTCAATCTGTATTGTGGTCGTAATTGTGGTGACATTGACAATGTTTGCTTTGGTCAGCATTTGGAGGAGTAGGAATTCTATGGGGTGTAAGTATGATCTTCGCATTTAGATCTTCCTCCAAGAGTCTGGCTTGGCCAATGTTAAGGGTGATGATTGCGTTCTCATTCTTTTGGACAGGATTTTCTTTCGCCCTAAAATGGCTTTGGAAATCCTTCAGTTCTTCCAGTTGCATGAATTTTGCGGCCCTCTGCCGAAGCTCATCCATGTCCACGGTCATTTATTACACAAGCTGTCCGATAATGGACCCGATCAGAGAGTGGTGACCATGTAATGCATGACAACCTTGAGGTTTAGATTTAAGATATTAAGGGTCACTTTTCCGAATCTTTCCATGAAGGTTCTCAGAGATTTCCCTTTCTCTTTCTCTTAGCAAATTGGGCTCCAAACTATTACCAAAGTGTCAGAACAGCCCATAGATTTGGCTGGTAAACAGGTGAACCAGCTAAGAGTTGCTCCCTTTAGGGAGGTAGGGAAGACTATGCAAAAGATATTGTGTCCGATGTATACAAACTGATTTGCATGATGTATATATCAATGTGCTCGTCTGGATCAGTGGAGCCATTGTACCTATCCAGGACAGGTCCGTACCAGTTGGCAGGGAGCTTAGTTTCCATAATGTTTTTCGTGAAAGGATGTCGTCGAGAAGATAGATTGAAAGTGTTTGTAAAGGACATAAGTCTTGACATCTCATCACGTGGGACTCTAGTTTCCTTTCGTGGGAAAGTATGCTCATTTGACCCTGGCAGGTGACCTAGCTCTGCCTCCACCTTATCGGTCGTCTCAATTCTCTACTTCAATTTCGCATTCTCTTAGTGCTTCTAATTCGTCTGCATTCTTCCTCTTCAAGGTTTCCATCTCTTTCCGTAGTTCCAACATCATAGGAATCGGGTCTTCGCGGTTGTTATGGAAATCCTCATGGTGATGCCTGTCTCCCATGTTCCTTATCGTCACCATGTGATTAAACGAGGCTGACTAACCTGGCTTAATCAACAAGTCTTTGTCGGTGCCTAGTTCTTCAATCTGGATTCGGTAACAGGTATACGGTCGGTGCCTAGTTCTAAAATTTGGATTCGGTCGTCTACTTCTTCAATTAGATCTATCCTCTGTCCTGGAAGGGGTTCCTGTAAGTACTCTGATGCTCAAGTCAATTAACAGTCCAAGTATTATAGCATATTCTGGATTAAAGTAACAATACCTTATGTCTTGAGATCATCTTCCTATTTATAGGTTTCCTAAATGGGCTTTAGATTATTGGGCCAGAAGCCCAACTTACTAAGGGCCCCTAGTTGTGTTCTTTTGCGTGTTCTGGTTTATCATCGCCACGTGTTCTTTGTCAGATACACGTGAGAGGGAGGATTTCCACTATCGATTGAAATGCGTAGATATCGATCGGCCTGTACAAATACATAGCGATTGGCCAATGATCCTTCAAGATGCAAATGTAATTTGGATAGGTCAGTCGGTCGGTCCTACAGTATATAACGATCGGTGAGCTAGTACCTTGAACTGTTGTTTGGAATGGTCAGCTGGTACCACATACTGTTGTCTAGAATGATCGGCCGGTCAACTTTATTGTTTAGAATGATCGGTCGATTGGTCCGGTATCTCGTATTGTTGTCTGGAATGGTAGGCCGGTCAGTCTAGTAATATACCGAATTTCATATTTCATCGAAAACCCTTACGGCTGAAATTCATCATTTATCCAACTTTTTATTTTACTTTTTACCAAAAGGCTTGGACTGTTGTGCTCGAGTATTATGGCTGCGCTCGTAGTTTTTACCGAACTACATAAACTGTCTTATGCTGCTAGATCGTGACTTTTTGGAACAAACCAAATCAAACATCTAATGTTCTGTGCCATTAATGATATTGACTCTTCTGCATTTCAAGTGAGTTGTACCAAATACTCACAATAACTCCCTTTTCCTCTCAATAATCGACACCTTTTTCTTTCATCAGTTAGTTGGTTGGTTTGGAGTGAATACGAGTAGCTTATGTAATTAATTCCTTCAACTACTACTACTACTACTACGTAAACTGCATTGCTCCATCACCACCTCGATTTCTTCGCCACCACCCTCATATGAAAGGAGGGCAATAAATGTTCCTGCCTTTTATCTCTTTATATATATACTCTTTCAGTTTCACTTTCACATATGCACTAACATAAGGGTGCTGCAGGTACTCTCAATGAATCACTTTCTTGTAGAAAACAGAAGAGTTTTTGTTGCTTTTTCTTTTCTCCAACTGGGGTCATCCTGATCTTTTTGCATTCATCCTCATAGATCTGCACTTTTCTTAGTAAGGGGTGTTTTAATTTCCCTATGTTTCACTTTCTTTTCCTGTTATTTTGGCATTTATTGATGATCAACATGTCTTCTAATCAAAAGTTTTGATGCTAATATAGACAAATAAATCTCTACATTCGTGATGAATAGTTTGTTTTCAATCTACAGAGAATGGCTGCTGGAGTGTACAACCAAGCAATTGGGGCTTTTCAGTCCAATTCTCACATCAACAATTTTAATCATCAGCATAAGTTGAATAATATTGGAAGACTGGTGGTGACAAAGGATTTTATCAGCAGTTACGGTTTGTCAACAAGGGATCTTAGTGTAACTCAATGTATAGCATATCAAACATCTGTGGTTGACTCGGTATCATCCCCTTCAAGAAGCAAAACTAGTGATAGAGACACTAACAAAAAGTCAAGTAAGACAAACTCTTCTCTCAGTTGAGACATTCAATATTGCTGGACATGTTTCAGTGTCAAAGCTTGTTCATGTGGATTGCACCTTGAACTTTGATTGACCATGTTTAGTTGATTGCCACATCCAACAAGTTGGAACCATGGATATCTTCTTACTGCCATTCAATTCTTTGGTACTCAGATGAAGCTGTTTTGATCCTTGTTCGACACGGCGAGTCCTTGTGGAATGAAAAGAACTTGTTCACAGGTTGTGTTGATGTGCCCCTCAGCAAGAAGGGTATCGATGAGGCAATTGAAGCAGGCAAAAGAATTAGCAGTATTCCTGTGGATCTCATATTTACATCTGCTTTGATTCGAGCACAAATGACAGCCATGCTTGCTATGACACAGCACCGTCGCATGAAGGTAACATCAATACTTCAGAGTGTTAAAAAAGACATTAACATATCCACTAAATTTCACTTGAGAAAGTTCTGAGCATATTTATAAGCATGGCCAAACTATGAAGAGGGGAGTTTAACAGTACTTATATAGTTATCATAATCCAAAAAAGAACAGACATATATGCGATATATATTGTTGATATGTATTTTTCTGTTGTACTGCATTAATCTGTAGTTTAAATTATTTGAAGAAATATATTCATTTGCAACAAATGTAGTTTAAACTATTTGTAGTTTAACTGTATTTGACTAAACTATTTGGGATCAAACTTCCTGCAGGTGCCTATCATAATGCACAATGAGAGTGACCAAGCAAGGGACTGGAGCCAATTTTTTTGTAAAGATACAAAAAAGAATTCCATTCCAGTCATAGCAGCCTGGCAATTGAATGAAAGAATGTAGTAATCTTCTTTCAACTTACAATGTTTGCTACTCCTGCTTTACAACCTTGAGTACAAAATATAACCTATTTATGCCATACTTGTTATCATGAGCTACAGGGTCTCAATAAACAAGAAACAGCACAAAGGTATGGGAAAGAACAAGTACATGAATGGCGTAGAAGTTATAACATACCTCCCCCAAATGGTGAAAGTTTGGAAATGTGTGCTGAAAGGGCAGTTGCCTATTTTAGAGACCAAGTATGCTCTTGTTTAGATTTTGTGTCATGTTCTTTTTAATAAAGAATAAAAAAACAACATATTAGTAGCATTACATGATGAAAATGTCCCCTTTTATTCTCCTTTTATGATGTTATTTTCTACATATTCTGTCATTATAATAATTAATAAGTCAATCGTCATGTGTGTTAACCTTATATTGTAGCATCTACAAGAAGCTGATTCTATTGACATTATACTGCAGATTGAACCTCAACTTTTATCTGGAAAGAATGTGATCGTTTCAGCTCATGGGAATTCACTGAGATCCATTATTATGTACCTTGACAAACTAACTTCCCAAGAGGTGATTGGTGAAGTGTTCAGAGTCATCGCAATTTCTAAGTTCACATGTCATGAGTAGCATGATTTATTTTTATTTCTTACATTTTGGCAGGTGATTAGTTTGGAATTGTCAACTGGAATTCCAATGCTTTATATTTTGAAAGAAGGAAGGTTCATTAGGAGGGGAAGTCCAATAGGACCAACTGAAGCTGGTGTTTATGCCTACACTAGAGTATGTGCCTATATCCCTTTTCTACTTCACTCCCTTTTCTAGAAATTTTTATTTAAGAATTGGTATCTGTTGCTTTGAAAAGATGAAATAGCACTTGCTCACAAGAGACAGATGTAAAGTAGTTTCACTATTGACAGCTATGATTTAAAACTACTAGCTTAGAATGGTATTGGTAATACCAGGGTGTGCTTCTATATTAAGCACCTTTTCTTTGTCACCAAAATGTTTCTTTCTAAAAAACTTGAAAGTATAATAATCTACACAAAAAAAATATTCAAAGATGCGTTTACAAATTTTGTTAGGGACCAGATATTATGTTGGTACATTATGTTCGGTTCTTCATTTCCTCAATTCTTTTTAACAAAATCTCCAAGCCACTGATAATGTTATTACCCGGTTACAGCGTTTGGCTCTTTACCGACAGAGGTTGGATGATATGCTTCAATGATGTCTTTCTAAGGTTAGATAATAGATATACACCCACTATTCTTCTGTTTATTCTTTCTTAGTACTCTTTTTTCTTTTTATTATCATTTTTGTTATCTTCGTTTTTCAGGGAATATACATCACACATTAATAAGCTGGATAGTAGAATTACACATGACACGGGTAAAAAAGATTTTATCAGTGTTAGAGTTATATTAATCGTAAAAAATATGGTACAGTTATATTGCATGGAAATCTAAGTGCATCATCTTTTGAGTGTTTAAGACAGTTTCGTGCTAGTGGATTAGAATCTATGCTCCACTCTATTATTGTTTTCATATGGTACAGGAGTAATTGCCTCCATGTGCCTATATAAATAAATCATTAAATCTTAGAAATATCATGTCTAATATTAATTGGAACGTGAATTTTTACTCGACATCTTGAATGTTTTCAGGTTCTCCATGAATTACCGGACTCTGTTTTTCTGATAAATAATTTGATTACTTTTGCCTAATTTTTATTCACTTCCTCCTTCGTTTCCCATGAAAATGAAAATGAATTCATGTTTTCCACTTTTAATATTAAAATAACTTGTTAACTATGTTTTACGTCTAATCGTTTAATCAATGTGGTTGATCGTCTAATATAGAATGACTAACTTGAAGTGTTTGATAGAGTAATACATCTTTCGTCATTAGTTTAAGCGTTTGATCCTTGGTTGTTATTGGATGATATTAGTTTTCATTAGTTAGTCAATGTATATACAATTGGCTCTAAAAAAGGGAAAGTTGAATAGAATCTGAACTTAATTCCTTAAATATGGACACAATTAAAATAATATAAATACAATAAGACAGAGAGATATAGACAAAGATTTATACTGGTTCATTATACAAATAAGGTTACGTCTAGTTTTCTTAAGCAAATTGCTTAAGAGTTTTCACTAAAGCAAGTTTTAACACCTCTCCAAAAAAACAAGTATTTCACACCTTTCCAGGTAACTGAGTTTTAACGCCTCTTCCAGAATAAATATTCTAATATCTCTAAGTGACAAGTTTCACGTCTCTCTAGGAAACAAATATTCTAAACTTCTTCACGTATCCCAGTTTTAATTTCCCCTAAAGATCAAGACCTCTCATAATAAGAAAAACACTCTCAAAAGATAGAATAATTAATGCTCACAAGGTATCCTTCACAACACGAAAAATTTAGAATGGTTGTTTTCTCTCAAAAGTTGATAAAACAACTAGACTCAAAATTAAGCGCTACAACTGTATCGTATTTACACAAAAAGCTTGCTCGTTTTTCATTTGATGCTTTGTTGTTTTTCTCCTTCATATTCAAGACTTTATACAGGTTTCAAATGATAATCGTTTGGCTCTTCTGTGAATGGAATTTTCTTTGTTGTTGAATATTTTTCTTTAAATGTGTTTAATGAATTCTTTAATTCATTTGAAAACATTCTATATGTGTAGCACTTTGAACGTTCAAAGTTGTTGGTCACGTTCTTCACTAGTATTGTTCTTCTTTCATAATCATTCGAACATTATGTACTTCATGATTTCTTCTCTTCAATTCTTCACCACTCATGCAGGTGCATCTTCATCATATTCTCGTTTAGTTTGGAAATATTTGCACCGTTCTTCCAATACAAATATAATTTTCAATAAAAAATGATCAACCAAAATCAATCAGAACTAATTTTGTTTAATGTACATATTCAAACTTTCTTATCTCAACAATTTCAATTTTAATTCATTTTCAAAAACTTTCTAAATCTTGCTTGACGTTGATCGTTGAAGCAACTTTGATTTAAATAAATTCATAAATTACGTCTTTGGATATATATTCAAAATGTAAGTACTAAATTTAGAAATACTCTCTGTGATGACAAATCGTTTATTATAATGAAATGCTTCGTCTGATATGCCTTTTGATTGTTCCGTCTAACGCTCTTTAACATTTAATCTAATGAATTCATCTAGCACGTTCTTGTGCCTTTATTCAACTTATATGACTTTATGTTGTTGCTTCGTCCATGTTTAGTTATGATCGTCTAACAATGTATCAATGTATAAATGTATTGTTTAATCCATTCAGTCTTGCATGATCGTCCATGCAGTGTATCATTTGATTAGCTACGGTTCCTATTTATGTTTTTCTTTCTTCAAACACGTGAGCTTATTATATCCTTTTACTTTTCTTATAGTGTTTGTTATCATCAAAATTGTTATGATATCATTTGATGGATTATTTTGTCCAGTGACTTAACAATTAAGACATTTTGCTATATGTGCCTCAGAGTTAGTTATGTCATAATTAGGTTATATATAGTTCGGTCTTGATAACAAGTTTTTAATTTGTAGTGATTATTTCCTGTAATTCACTCTTTTCAGTTTGAGTGTGTTTTTGTAACTTTGTGAACTATTGCATCCTATCCTTGTATGTGTTCATCACAAACTAGTTAACAAATATATTGTTGATTCTCATCACATCATATGTTTATATGCTAGATAATCCAGTGTTCTTAAGAGTTTATGCGTGAACTTCTTGATTAGAATCTCAACAGAATGGTATATAGTTTTAGTTATGATTCATTCCTCATTCATTGGTGATTAATCACTGATTAAAACCAGTTCCCTTTTATTTGTTTTCTTTTATCATGAAGAAAATAATGTTGGAACAACTGAATCTAGAAGGGAGGAGTTGAATAGATCCCTAGACTCTTCTTGTGGATAGAGATTAAATCGACTAGTGAACAAGAAAGACAAAAATAAAACAAATCAAATTCATACTAGTTCACCCAACAATGAGTTACGTCTTCTTTCTTAAGACAATTACTTAAAAGGTTCCACTAATCAATTAAATGATTATACGAGTATATAAATCACTCATAGTTACAATGAGTACACAAACCACTCTTGATTATCCTATCTTAATCTCATCCTAAGACTAAGATCTCAAAACAAATAAAATAAAACTTTCAAAAAGAGTACAAATTGAGCTTACTAGGGTGAATCATTACATAAGTTTCACTCACCCACAAAGAACACTTAAAAGCTAAATAATATTACAAGGTTGTATAGAACTTGTGTAATAGTTGTATTGGCTTACGTTCTTCTTCTTCTTGATTCCTGTATATAGGCTTTTGAAGATGATTTTTGCTTTATCATATTTATTATGATATGATCTCCTATTAAAAACTTTGTTAGCTATGTTGATTTGGCATTGTATCCCTTAATGTGTGATGACTGGAAGCTTGAGGTGCACTACAAGAAAAAAACTATTTAGAGACTAATTTTTAGCTATCAAATAAAATGGTTGTTAATTGTGACCAAAATAATCACCAAACTAGGTTTTGATTGCTAAATAACTACAAAAATAAAAGTAGTGATTGAATTTAGTGACCAATAGATAATTGGTATCTAACATTAACTACCAAGATTTTAGTCACTTATACCATTGGATTATAAATTGGTATCTAAAGTAATGATTTACTTACACACACACACACACACGCACGCGCATGCGCACGCGCACACACGCACGCACACACACACACACACACACAGCTCTTCTAATGTTTGATATCATTAGTCTTTATAGGGATTAGGCCATCTAGAGTCCCAACAATTTTTCCCTTTTTATGATTAACAAAATTTAATCAAAATAGATAAAGAACATATAAACCAATCAACAAAGTTATAAGAGAATATGCACAACTTGAATTAAAAGAATGCTAATTCAATATATGATATTTGTATAAATGTAACATAAGACGGATAAATATAGATAATTTTCAAAAAACATGAAAGAGGATTTTATGTAAAACAATTTTCTCCCCCTTTTTTGACAACATCGAAAAGACGAGGAAAGACATCGTGTTTGCTGGGCAGGTGATAATGATGGATGTTATGAAGTAGGTTGTCTTGGTAAGGCTAGGGCAACAAGTTGAGCATCAAATGTTTGTGTATGAGCTATATTCAAAGTCTAAAGAAGTTGGGTGAATGATCTTTAAATTTGTCCAGTAAAGGTAGAAGCAACATGATCAATCCTTTGTGCTTGATGTTTTTCCATAGCTTAGAGCCACTCTAATGTTGCTAGATGCTCTTTTCTCAACATGTCTTGAATCATTAGTTGAACAATGTCAGCAATATCAGTTGGTTGCACACTAACAAGCACAACTTGAGTAGGCTCAATGCTTTGGGAGTTGGAAGGTGAAACTTTTGGTATAATGACTAGACAATGATAATCCACTTCCTCATTTACATGTTGTTGCACTAAGGCTTCAACAACAACTCTTGCTTCTTCATCTTCCTAGCTTGTTCTTCAACTAAGATTTTGGCTTCTTCAAGTTTCTTCTCCTTTTACCATTGTGCTAAAAGATTTACTTTTATCATCTCTTTTAGTTGTAGCTATATACGCTTCTTCTCAACTCCATCTGTTATCTTTTGGTTAAGCTTTGACATGATAACATATAAAGGTGTTGTGTTTAGATCATAAAAGTTAGTTACCTTCACACTATATGGAATGTTGATCAGCATCTTCCGAAAGGCAAAACCAAGTTCTCAGAGGAAGAGCATGGTTACATCGTTGGGAGAAAATTGCTAAATAGGTAGTAAAAAATATAAATATTCGTTTAGACTGTAGTAGACATTCTCGATTTGGGGATGTTTGGAGCATGAGACTAGCTTAGTATCATTATACAACTTTTTTCCCAAGTTTGGATGGCTTCAGCTTCGGTGAGATACTGTCTAAACCCTTCTTTTGTAGAGAAAACATAGCTCTAATCTTGAAGTTTGGCCTCAGGGTTAGCTCTGGATGGTTAGACTTGAACAGAGATATAGGATTCCTTTATAAGCTTAAACTTCTTCATATTTTTCATTGACAATCATAGATAAACACGGTTTGGATACGACTTGAAAATTATGTAAGGCATAATTCTCATAAAAGATAGGATGAACCGTCATTTAATCCTTCACAAACTATTGCATATAAATCTTTCCTATGCATTTAATGATGTCCTCCCATGGAACATAAAATCGAGGTGCGGAAGGTGGTAGGTTTTTGCACTATTCTAGTGTAATTTTCTTCATAAATTACAAAAATGGGTAAGTTTTTTTTATTTACTTAAATGAGTAAGTCTTGCCATGGGGATATGACTTCATGTGCAGAATTTGTACAGTAGTTGAACGACTTCAGTGTGTCACTGAATGATGTAAGTCTAAAGAAGTATCTTAGCTTGATTAAATGTAACACATTTACAACATTTGAAATGATGGAGCCAAGACAATTTTACTATTACAACATAGGAAGAGATGGGAACAAGAAGGTATAATAATGGTTGGACCACATTTTGAAAGAAAAGTGGATTCTTGCATAAGACATCGATAAAAAAACTTCCAATCTCTTCTTTGGTGATGACAACATACACTTGCTGCAATAAATTATTCACAAACAAAGGTAGGGAGGTAGCATCCATAATTGCAGTTGGTCATGTGTACTCTAAAGTGGCAGCAAAGACATTGGAAGATGATCAATCAAAGACGAACACTCATAGAATGATTACCTTTAACGCAAGAAGCACAAGATTTCTGGTGGAAGAAATAGAAAATCTAGCAGAGGTTCGACCATTAGGGCAATTTACAGTCTGATTAGATGAATTATAGTGTGATTGTATGAAATTCCAAAAGTCTTACTTGATATGCTCCAACATCCTTGTTGGAATGCATACATGCACACTACAATTTTTCTTATGTACATTGCTCCTACATACAAAATGGAACAAACTTCTCAAATGTATTATGAGGGAGGAGAACTTAGGAATAAAGACTATTAGCCACCTTACATTGGGTATATATTATACCCTAAAATGAAGAGAATTTCAAATGGTGAGTCGAAATCAAGTTAGATAAGGACTAAAATGGACATTAAGAAATAACACATTCGTAAAAAAATATGTTCTAGTATCTCACACCTAATCACACTAAAAAATATGTTTAGTATCACTCAGACATCAACTTCACACCGTTGATCTATGTTTTTTAAATAGATAGTATTTAATGTACCATGTTCTCAATTGTTTGATAAATTTTAATTTTTTCTATTACTCTCTTTAACCTAAAATTCATTATTTATCTAATTATCATATAACAAATATAATTTATTAATTACAAATAACATTTAAGAAGAAATTTAAATTTATAAATGACAATTTACATTCAATTTACATAAAGTCTTAATAATGCTCCACAGATTGTTCAGAATGCGCTAATAATCTAAAAAATGCACAGTCTGATGATGAGAATAAGAAAAATGAAGTTTTCAATAAAAAAAAATTGGAGAAGACATATCAAGAAGACAAATTAACGAATATAAAAATGTAATGAATATAGAAGAAAGTTTCCTACATGAAAAAAAAATATTGAAAAGAGACATAGGTTAGAATAACCTTATTTGGCAAGTTTCTTCATGGTTTTGTATGTTTATTTTCTAAAATAAGTCTATTGTAGTTTAGAATAAGGAAACCCTAAGGAGACTATATGTTAGGAGAAATCACACATCCTCCTTTATGGTATGAGTGGTGCACCTCTTAAACCTATATATGGAGAATCATGCCTTTATGTAAAGACACACTTGAGAAATAGAAAACCATTTTAGTTTTCAATAACTTTTGAGTTCTTTTGTGAGTGTTACTTGATTATTTGATTATTTGATTTTTTTCTAAGTGGCCTCTCCTTCTCTTGCCTTCTTAGAGAACTAAGCAGAATTCTAAGGGGCCCTTCAAGAGTTTTAGCCACTCATCTTTGGGTGCGTACACTTGGTAAGGTATTACCGTCCTATTTTACCCATATTTCATTTTTTTCATATTCACTATCTTCTGTTATTTTGTTTCATTCCAATTCTTGCAAGCTATTTGTGTTCTTGTTAGGCTTCCATCCCTTACATCTTCTAACCCCTAAGATTGACAAGAACCACCAAAAATAAAAAAGGAATCAACTCAGTCACACTCTCAACCACATCCTTGTATTTCTCTAGGAAAACCAAAAAACCTGGGTAGCTTCTCCCAGCTAAAGGTCATGACCTTTAGGTGTTTTTCTATCCAAATCACCTCTAAAATTTATGAAACCTTGTTCTAACTCTTCCTTAATAATTTTGCAATAAAATACCACAAAGAAACTCCTAAAGAAACCATGGAAGACAAGCAAGAATTACCACCCTTCATTTCCATAGCTTCCCCAAACCTTTAACCTTTCTCGATCACACAACATTGAACAAGTTGTAATACCGCCAACCTCAATACATGGATCACAATCTAACTAGGTATGATGCTATTGAGATATTAATTGATGTCCTTGTATCTCAAATGATAGCTTGTAGGTCTCAATTCCCTATTGCAAATTATTGAACTGCACACTAAGTTTACAAGGACTACAGAAGGAATTATGATGCTTCTAAATCCACCCATTATAAGCTCTTCCACAAATCCCAACCCCATCTTTCGACTGAAACAATACTTTTCTTCAAAGGACTTATCCAATGAGCCACTATAATGGAAACTTAATATAGTTATTGCCTAACTTACAAATGTTGCAACCCTAAGAAATGACAATCCAGCATAATTGGTCTTTCAATTAGTTACTTCATAGAATAGAAAAATTACTATAAATGATAAAAAAGTCACAAGAATCAATCACTAATGTCTGATTTGAGTTGTTAATAAAAAAAATTCTATAAAACTATACAAATCAATATTGATGCACATGTCGAACAAATGATCAATCGTTGGAAAAATATTCAAATTCTTCAACCCAAGCATATAGTGTGAAGTGAGAACAATCATGGAAAAATATTGAATTGTTTGTCCAAACCAAATATTTACATAGGTTAACACCTAATAAAATGATTTGTGACACATAAGACCATACCTATATAGATTAATACAACATAACAAGATATGTACTTGATTGAATGCATATCCATATTTTTTTTTTAATAAAACTCATGCTAGCATAGAGCCATATATAAAATTTATTCAAAAAGGAAAAAGAAAATAAAGACCATAGGGCTAGACTAAACCCATGGAAAGAAAGAAACATAGAATCACCAAACCAACCCACAAGAAAAGTATGAAAAAGCAAAAAGAACAAAACTAAGGAAAACCAACAAGAGAGGTCTACCCCTCAAATTAATAAACAAAAAAACAAAATAAAGAAAACCAAGACTACGGGGTCACTAAGGAAAGGTGAAGAAATACCCAAGAACCCAACAACAAAAACCCCACCGTTATTTCCTTTTAAATACCCACTCTAATATGTTTTTTAGCAGCCTTGGAAGCATCATTCCTCGATCATCCTAGTTTTCTAAAAATCTGAACACACTCATCCAACTCATTCCAATTATTAAATAATCCCTACTCCATCAGATCTTCCCAACGTACACTCCTCCTCAAACTTAGAAGAATGAGCCTGAACCAAGGAAACAACTTTTGAAGCATTTATAGGAGGCCTACCAAGTCTAGTAATTATCTAGACAAGATTATCATGTCCATCAGTTTGAGTTAGAAGTCTCCTCCTTCAAAATCAAATTAGCCCACTTCTTAGAAATCAAACTTTGCTCCTAGTGAAACTCGGGAGCAACATTAATAAATTATAAAGATTTTCTATCCATCTCTTTTCTTTGTTCAGAAACCATTTCACTATGTTACAGAGAATTTCCATCAAGAATAAAATTCTTGCTCTTAATGAATTACACATGTATTGTCTATACCTATTCTAAAGCATTATGCTTATCAAGACTGTGTATCCATTTGACTTCAATTATGTTTTGTCAATTTCACGTTTTTTCTTTCCAAAGCCCTTTAACTCTTAAATAAATTAAATTTTAATTAATTTTCACCAAATATTTAAATTTTATTTATCAAATACCAAGGATATATGTATTGTTGAAATAAGTTTTTTCCCAATATTATCATTGATTTAAATTATACTTACAAATTTTTAATATTAATAATTTAAATTTATGTAAATGTAAATTAGAATTAAATCTAATCATAAATTTTACAATTAGATTTATTAATAATAAGCTTAATAGTTTACATGTATTAAAAAATATTTTAAAATTATTATATAAACTATTATATATTTTTAAATATTTTTTCAAAAAAAAAAAACTGCATAGAAACCAATTTACTAGAAACAAGTATACTCTCTCAAATAAAATGCGCAAGGATTTACTCCAGAAATACCAAGAAAAAAATTCAGAGAACATCTCTACTAAACAAATTCTAATCAAAATTCACAAAAAAAGGAAAGCAAACTAATTAATGAAAGATAAAGAGAACAATAATGGAGAATGAAAACATAAATACTTTTCCATTTTGAAGAGTATTTTATTATACTCGTATTTGCTTCCACAATTATTATTAGCCCCTGAAGTGTTTTCCTTGTATAAAGAGAGTTGTTACAAACTTTTGCATTGGTAAATTTGAAAGTTAAATAGAAAATGTACTTTAAATTGTTATATTTAGAATCTATAATTACATTTTCAGATTGAATGTTTTGAAAATGTCTTACTAATTTTACAATCCCAAAGTTCAAAAAAATTATTCTGAATTGAAAAATGTGAAACACTCTCAGTAAAGTGATTTACTATATTAGACAATTCAGAACTTACCTCATTCTCTTAATATTGTATTGCCTAAAAAGTTATATTCGATTTTCTAGGAAGTATTATCCATTATAATCCTGAAACTTAGATCACTGCACAATTAAAAAAAAAAAAAAAACTTTGAAAACCAATGTCAGAGACCTCCATAATTATTATAAAATAAAAATGGTAAATTGATCATTTAAAAATAAATATCAATGCAGGAAGAATCGTGGGATGTAGAAAGTATACGAGGAAAAGGGAGAAAATGACTAGTATACGAGAAAACGTTTTCTTATCCGCACTTTATTGTATTGTGACATAAGAGGATTCATCCTTTGAACGGATAGAGTTCATCAATACAAAATTCTCAATCTTGGTCAAGGTAGTTAGGATAGACATGAAAAGGTTAAAAGCACACCTAGTCAGACACTAAAGTTACAGCTTGGTTAGGCACACGTTGTCAGATACTAACTACTGTTGATTTGAATTAAAATACCTTATAATCTTAACTAATGTTAAATTAATGGTGAATGTACGTTTATCTTTTTTACTTTGAACATATGATTTCTTTTAAAAGAAATGATATTGAATGAAGAGTAATATGAACCTGCTTGCTATAAATAATTTGTGCATCCAAACAGCAGCAAAACACTGCTGAAGGCACAAGCAAGCATTCCACGCATGTTTTACAGGAAAGAAGCTAGAATTACCAAAGCAAAAACAACTGTGATCACGTTAAATCCAACATGGTGTTAACAAAATGTCACTTGACTCTAACTTCAAAATAATAATGACACAGCATCTTGACACCTCGGTGTCTCTATGTTATTTCAAATGAATCTAATTTCTGATTCTAATCTCCACTAGTATTTCTTTCTCCTTCATTAACCAAGCTTTTATGCTCCGGGTTAATGATACCTGTGTCCACCACGAGGTCAGGGGAAGAGTCTAGTTTCTTATCGTCCAAACCATCAGCATTTGAGTCTAACCTAATAGAATCTAAACAAGGAACATGATTTGGAACTGATGATGGAGAGTTTTCCCTAGTCCAGAAAGCAGGAATCTTCTTGTCATCCTCTTTCATTCTATCAGCATATTTATTTATGTCAAATCCTGTATCATCATTCCCACCGAATGCAGATTCAAGTTGGTCAAAGTCAAACAAATCCTCCATAATTTTCTTGGTGTTCTGATCATCAGAGTATCCGAACTTGACTTTATTATAAGTCTTAGGCTCTAGTATCGGCTTTACCATCTGCAGCAATACATATTTTGTCATCAGACAATGTAGAAGATTAACGATGAAAACTATTAGCCGCTATAAATAAACACACCAATTAACAGGCTTCGAAAAATTTTAAAAATCAAACGAAGATGAAAACTTGTATTCTGTCCATGACAGACAAGTAATAGCTTGGATCCAGAGCTTCAATTCTGGAGCTTCAATTCTCAACAAAAAAAAAAATATATATCATTTTTTAACTCATTTTAGTCTAGAATCTAAAGTATTTGCGTCACATTATCAACTTGTGGTTTCATTCAATACTTCACAAAATTGAAATAGATACACCGGACTAATCGAGGCACGAAGTGTGATAGGAAAAGCTTTCATTTAATTACCGTGAAAAATGGTTCAAAGAACTTGGGTGCATTGTAAAGTATTGCCAGACCCAGCCTTTCAGGATAATGTTCTTGTAATACATGGGCAGTTTCACGGGTCACCTTTATTGATATATGTGACATATTGAAACCCTGGAAGTCAATCAACCAAACCATTTGTTCTTGTTCTGGTGGAAGATTAAAAATAGCATTCTCCATGCAGTATACCAAATATTTAATTTGTCCTTTAGTTGACTTTGAGTTCTGCACCCAAAAAAGAAAGAAAATTAATTGAAACATGGATATAGCATTCCTCTACAAAAACAATAGCACTTTAATCAGTTATGTAGGCACAATCTATTAAATTAAATTTGATCTGTCTTAAAGCAGGGAGCACAAGAGTGTTTTTTGTTGGAAATTATATAAGTCAGGTTTGATCAATTTCAAGTATGGTATCAAAGCCTGTGTAGTCTATAAGTTGAGCCAACTGAATATGTTCAACCCATTTCTAATATGATACCAAAATCTATCAAGTCTTCAACATGGATCACCAACATATGTTGTCTTGCAAACTTCATGCCCTAGATGTCAAGTCTTTGGGCTGAGTGGAGCGGAATATTGGCAGAAATGAAGCCTCAGATGGCAGTTGGACAAAATATGTTTGAATACATCCCTCATTCGCATTCTTCCATTTACACTTATTTTGACATCCGACTTAGATAAACATGTCATGCCAGAGGTTAGAAATGATTTTCAGAAGATACCTGTCGACCAGGTCTCATTACTAGGACAGTTCTCCCATGCTTGTCAATATAATTTGATCTATATATTTTTCCTGTCTCTGCTTCATGAGCAACATCTTCCTACATCAACAAAATATATACATAGAACAACTTTCATCAAAAGATAATTGCAGAAACAGTGATAGTTTGACACAAATGTTCAGATCACTAACATTCTGGGTGAGTCAACGAATAAATGTGTTAAAAGAACTCATCAAGGCAAATACGGTATTCAGTTGACAGTAGTTCAGGTAAGATATTTATCAGAATCAGATATCGCCACACAAGGCAAATGGATCAAGTTAAGAACCTTTAATAATGTTTACTGAAGGTAACAAGAGAATAGATGCAATGTAACACAAAATATTCAGGTCAACATAGCTATATAGAAAGATTTTTTTTATACAAAATACCAATACCAAGAAGGACACATCCCTTCCCTGCTATGCATTACGTGTAAAAGGCAGACAAAACAAAATGAAGAAAGGCAGGCACTCACCCAGCGGATTTCTTCCGGTTTGTATTCTTCTCTCCATTTCAGGGTCAGCTTCAACATTTTAGCTGCCTTCTTGACATTCCAATTCCGTGCCCTTAAATACCTTGAGATGCAGGCATCAGAACAAAAAATAGATGCCTTACCAGACTGTGGCCCAATTAACCTTTTCACCTCATTGATCTAGAAGGAAGTAAATTACTATGAGATACAAAGCTTCTTTGCTCAAAAGGTTGCAGTTAAATATTTACAAATGTTAAGAAAAAAGTTACTGGACATACCAATGCCTGCTGTTCTGGTGATGTTAACATTTTCTCCTGACCGTTAGTGGCTGCTTTCTTTGGATCCACACTCATATAGGTCTGGTAGACTCTCACTAAATGTCAAGATAGAATACTGCAGAAGACCATTCCAATTTATCTAAGTACTAACACATCTTCCAAATAATTACAGCTTACCAGAGAGCTAGAAACAAAGCTACAATTTTATCCAATAGCTCATCACGCAGACAGACTATTATTCTTGTATAATTATAAGCTGTAAAGACAACAATTTGTGTACCACTCAATGAATTATTATATCTAAACTTTCATGGGGCCAATGTGAATCCACGGGAGATATTTTTTTACCTTCGTTTATTTGTTAAAATGTCACCATTCATTTATAGGTTCTCAGGATAGTTAAATTATCAGCTAAAAAAAATATATTACATGTTAGTCCTAAAGTTAAATAATACAAACTTCTCTTCATATACAACCTACAAAGCAAGTACATACGCCATGAGAGACAAATACATACAACATGTACACAGATATCGTTCGACACAGATACAGGGAAACCATTTAAAATTACAGGACATAGCATGGGTAGAATACAATAAATAAATTAACATAAAATGTAAATAACTGAAATATAATTGGGAGCACAACTACATTTTAGCAAATGAGAGGGTGAGGGGAACAAAGCAATTAGAACTACAAAATAGACCATTAGATTATAACTTTTAATCTTGCCCATAATTTTATCACCTAGATTTATAGTTCTTATTTTTTAACATTATGAAGAGTTTTAACTTGATTCACTCCCATATACTCATGTTAGAGTGTGTGATGCAGCCAACTAAACTAATTATTAATTTTCTCTGTTCCACTTGGGCTAGGAAGAATGACACACAAAACAGCAAGAAAGACAAAGCTTCATTGTAAAATAAAACTATCAAAGTATATTACCAAATAATGATAAAATAAAACTACTAAAGTATATGGTGGTGAGCACGAAGATAGTAGATTTCATGAAATACAGAGATGGATGAACTGAGTTATAGACAACATTGGTTCATATGGGTTTAGAAATAATTCAACGTGTCTAGCCTTGAATCAATATTTTTTCTAGTTAATCCTTTTTTCACTTCTACAAATAAATTAGAATTACTTTACTTTCTAAAATTCACTGATTTAATTGTTACAATCAGGCCTAGTAAATTTATAATAAAATTCCTATTTGTTTATTCACCTATAGTCAAGTAAAATTGTAATTTAAAGTTCGTTTATAAATACCTTGTCATTTTATTACACTTGGTTTGCTTCCTCTGCTGGTAATATTGCTGACGATGGAAAGGAGAGAATGGGTGTAGATGCCCCTTATTAGTTTTTCTTTTATTATTATTTATAGGTGCTTTTTTTTCTATTATAATAATAATGAATAATTAAAAAATTTACATTAAAAATAATAAATAATAATATATAAACTTATTAATAATAAATTAATTCATTGTATTTTTCACTCATTTACACCCTCTTTCCCGTGATCAAAAATCTTATTTTTCATTCTAATCCTCTTCGTTTCCATTGTCACTACCTCACTTTCTTTCATACCATCCAAACAAAGCTAATCATACACCATTCTAATCACCCTCTCGGTGATTAGTACATTTCTTTCCCTAAAATCTTAATCATCATTTACTTCATATATCATCAAAAACCATTTGCTCATAAAGGAAACATGTAATCTGCTGCAGGCTCGAGAGAATCTTGATGACAAGACTTTAGCTTCTGCCCACTTCAAGGTCTCACATAATGGAGACTCAGAAGAGCACAAATTACTAACATCTAATCCTTGTTACATCTTTCCAAAAGGTTTAATCTTATGATGCATGCATACGGGTATCTATTGGAGAACTAAGATAAATACTAGAATTACGTGGGGAGATCATGTTTCTTAAATTTAAGATGTATAGAACAACAAGAATCTTATCCCACTAGGTGAGATTAGCTACATGAATAGTGAATGGCACAAAATCATTAGACTTATTAAGGACCAAATTCTTATGGATATTATTCATGATCAAACCTTTCTTTATAATTTTCATAATTCAAGATTAAAGTTTATATTATAACAATAATAATGATAATAACAATAATATAATTAAACACCACAAAACATTGATAATAAAAAAGATAAAATTGTGAGCCAATCACATAATTAACTTGGTAAACTGGAGAAGACAACCTTTATTATTATTGTATTTTAAGCATTAATCATTTGAAACACAACAGAAGGTTAACTTTACAAAATTCTCATGATATCTCACCTTTATTGGGGACAAAATTCAAAAATAAAAATCACAGGATGCAAGCTAACACATCTCCAACACAGAGAGTGTCTTCTATATACAGTACAGAAAATATCATGAAGTGAAAATATGTACTAGTACAGTTCCTAGGTATAAAAGCCGATTTTACAAAAATTTTCCAAAACCACAAACCTTCCCCAAATTCAAAAGGTAGTTGAACAAGTAGATCCAGCTACGCTTCGTATTCAAAGATAATAGGGTCAATCACGACTCAAGCACAAAAAATGAAATAAATATTGAATAAATCAAATCACGACCCTACGGTCTAGCCAATGCCAATTCAATCACCACCAGGTTATTTATAACACGAATTCGACGCATTAACAAATTCGCTGTTTCATTCTTCGGTAAAATGAAAATAAATAAATAAACAACAGCCTACAGTTGTGGAAAAGAACCCACGCGCACAAAGTGATAGTTTTCTTGAATTAAAGGCAAACTTGTATAAAACAAAATCAGTATCGAAATTGATCACAGGCGGGTATCGAGGGTTGAGATTCGAAAATCGAAAGGAGATTCGGAGATTCATAAAATTAGAAAAGGGATTTGAAAGAATGTGGATTCGAAAAGGCAGCGAAAGAAGAAGAAGAGAGTAAAGAGAAGAAAAGTGGGTGACTAACCTGAGATTGGAAAAAGTCAACCCGGGTTCTTGTGTTGTGTGTAATGTGGCGAAATGAGGAAAATGAAAAGGAGATAGTTTTGGAGACAGCTGAGTTAGCGATGGTGACGGAGAGTGGTTTGTGAATGATTCTGATATTTGTTTAGCATTGGTGTCTGATTTTGAACAGAATCCATCTGATGGCCCCACGTGGAAACAACTCATCCACTGTCCGTTTCTTTTCCTCGTCTTTTAATTAATTACCACATCATCAACTAAATTTAAAATAATAACAAAAATAAATTTACCTATTAACTTATTTAAAACGTTTATGAATTACTTTGACCAACACAAAAATTGATAGCTCGTCAAATATATTAATATAGTTTATTATTTTAAGAAAATAGTTTAAGTTTATAATTTTTTTAAATTTTTCATTTTTATTATTATCTCAATATTTTAATATACTATTTTATTATTCATAAATTATTTGTATCTATATTATTTATTTGTTTTAAATTAAAGGACATTTAAAATTAATTAATATTATGTCAAAAATGCATAGTAAATTACACATAATAAAAATAAATATAAATTTATTGTATCACTAGTTTAAATTGAAAAAAAAATATAAACTTTAAAAAAATAAATTAAATTAATATTCACTACATCAATTCATTAAAATAAAATAATTTGCACTATTGAACTTTTAAAAATAAATAAAAATAATAAAAAATTAATAAAATTAAACTATCTTTAAATAAAACTATAATAATATATTTTTTCTAAAAATACAAAATAATTTTATGTAAATATATTTGTTTTATTTTATATTTTTCAATTAGCATATAAATTGATTTTACTGAATAATTTTAATTATGTAAATTAATTTTTCAACTTAGAATTTATCAAGTAAAAATTAGTTTATTAACAACTTTATAAGATCATTTGATGCACATAGTCATCTTCAATTACAATTAGAAAAAAAAAACATGTTTTAACTTCAAACACATTAATGTAAATTATTTTAGTCGTTTACAATTATTAAACTCTTTAATTTTATTAAAATATGTCCATTGAATTAGGTTGTTTCTTACTTGATTTAGTTTGCTTTTTATCAAAGATAGTATTTGAACCAAGTATAAATATTAAATCCAAATTAATTTTATTTAATATAAATCTGAATCAATCTAAATAAAAAGATTTATCGTAAAATAAATTTATAATTGTCATAAAATACTAAATCTTTTACAATTTAAAATTGTTAAATAAAGAGATTCATTATGGAAATTTTTATATAATATTTATATTATTCACAGTTTCAAATTTTATAACTAACAGGTATAATACAAATTTGCTATTATGGTTGAAAAATGTAAATATGTTAAGTATAATAGTTAAAAAGTAAAAAAAAAATGTTGAACTCATATATTTGTTTATTAATAATTAACAACATATTATACTATATCTAAATATAAATAAATAAATTGATTTAATTTTTTAAGAATTCAATTTTAATTGATTTTTTATCTTATAATTATTTTTGTTATTTGTTACTTTGAATACTTTCACACTTGAATGTTAAAACATGTGAGTACAAAAACTTAGAATCATTATACTAAATAAAATTTATAATCAAATTTGGATTAATATTATTATTACTATTAATAATAATAATAATAAGATTAACAACAATATTGATAATAATATTAATAATATTAAAAATATTAATGATAATATAAATAATAATCATTAGTTATATTTTATATTAAAAATATTTTTTTAATGTTTTTACTGAAACAATTTTACCATTGATAATATGTTGAATTAAAAATACGGCTAAAATAAGTTTAAACAATAAAATATTTAATCAAATGTATGTAACAATTTAATTAAAATATAGTAATGATGAAGTTTTTTCTCGGTATAGTATTATATATTGTTATGTTTGATAACATTGTTGATTTTTATAATATTTTTCTAAAAAATCTTATCTAAAAATAGTTTTTGTTATTTAATATGGTAAATTATAAAAAATAATTCATGACCATATTTAATTAATCAATAATATATAAAAAGCCCAAAAAAATAATAATATAAAGCAAGATGTTAGTTGTGGAAGTAGATAGCAGGTACTATATTCAAAAGTGTATTATCATATGAATAATCATGAATGATTATTATAAAATTTATTAGTATTTAAATAATATAAATGTGATCTGCATTATTTCGGACAAATGGAAAAGAGATATCTAATATCTCTATATATTTTAGGGGGAAAAAAAGGTAATATTGATAACAATGGTTAATAGATCATTACATCGTAATTATTTTAATATCTAAACAATTTATTTTTATTTCTTAATTTTAAAATATATTTAAGAATAAAAATATGAATACTATTTGTGTGTTTTATTAATTATATATTATTATAGATTTTTTAATTTTAAAATATAATTAAGAGTAAAATAAAAATATAAAATATATACACTCCTTTATATATAGTTATATTCTTTTTACCGATTCTACTCATATCATGGTTATAAAAAAAATAAATTATATAAGTATTTATTAATTCTTATAAAAAAAACATTGATAAATTATTTGGGAAGATGAATATCCATAAAATATAATTTGGTCTAATTATGTGAAAATTAGTATACATCTCGATTTAGGAATTGTAAAAATTATATTTCTCACTTTTTATTGGTAAACCCTAGCGAGAAAGATTCTTTTAGATAAACTAGCATATTGTTTATGTGCTGTATGGATATATTTTAACCTTTTTGGCAAAATTAAAAGATATAAATTGAAAGAAAAATATATAAAAAGGAACTTTGATGTAGAAATTAATTATTATGCCAGAGGTTTCATTCATTGTGCATGACTTTTTGGTTTTGTTGTGGATCCCTTCTTTTGTTATTTGTGTATGGTTTAGTATGTGTTTTTAGTGCACTTGAGGTTTGATGGTGTCCCGATATTTAAGGTTTTTTTGTAGCGTTTCTTTTGGGTATAGTTATTTGCATAATTCCGGCTTTTTTGATTTCATTTGCTTCTTGACTGCACGGGCTATTCTCCTATAGGTTCATAATATCTCAGGGGTCCTTCAAGATCATGGAATCTCTAAATCATTGGTCAAACTTGTTTGGAGATAACAAAAAATATTTGTATAAGCTTTGAGCAATGTTTGTAATATTTTTTTTTCTTTGAACAATGTTTGTAATATTTCTTTTTCTGTGTTTCAGTCTGCATGCATTAAGGATGACTTGTTATCTATCTAAATCCCTGAATAGGTGTGTATCTAGCACGAATGCAAAAGTCATTTACATGGTAGGATTTTGTTAGACAAAGAACATAAACCTCTCACACACGTGAATTTTTATAAGAAGTTGAGTAAGGTATCGAGCTCGCTAGCATCGTGGAAAGTGATTCCTTTAGGTCAGAATTTTTATGAGTTTGCTTGTTAGTTACTAAAGATTGTCTCTGTGTCTTCTTCACACGTTTGCACGAACCTAAGGTTTTGTCCCTGCCTCCATGAAATTGAGTAAAACAAGATGTTGGGTATGTGTGCATGGTTTACCAATAGAATATTGGCATCCAAAGCAATTTTCTCAATTGCATGTGGGATCGAGACTCCCTTAGCATTAGATGACTATACTATGAAAAAGACGAGAGGTTTCTTTATTTGAGTCCTTGTAGATGTTAAACCTTCTCTCTATCTTGCCTTAGCAATTTTTGGTAAAGTGTCCTAATTTTGCTTTTATGGCAGATATAAAATATGAACAACTTCCTCCCTTTTATTCATTTTCAAAAATGATAGGTCATGAGTTTTCTTTTTGATAGAGTGAGCACAAGGAACACAATGAAAAAATATTAAAAACCAAGCAACAATTTGTGTCAAATGTTTTAGAGAATAAGTGTGAGGATGTTATGTCTTCACGATAGGAAGTTGTTTCTTAGTCTTTTTCTAATAGGGATGTTGATGTTGTTGTTATGGTTGTGGATGTGCCAAAAGTCTCAACAAATAATTGTGAGGGTATTGTGTCTTCAAAACATGAAGTTGTTTCACAGTCCCTTTCTAAGAGAGATGTTGATGTGGTTGTTGCAACGGTAGATGTGAATCATACTTAAAGTTCTGAACCAATTTTTGTTAACTCTTCTCCAGTTGCTAAACAAAATAAGCAAATTTCACCTAAGGTTGATTTTTTTCATCATGTGGGTTTGGCTCTTTCCAATTCTTTTGTCTCTTTAATTGTTATGGGTGACGTTATTCTTCATAAAAAAAATATATGATAAGCATAATGCTTTAGAACAGTCACAGACAACATATGTATAATCCGTTGAAAGCAAATAATTTGTTCTTGATGAAATTCTTTGTAGGATAGTGAAACAATTATTGAACAAGGAAAAGAGAAGGATGAAAAATCTTTGCAATTTGTTAATGTTGGTTCCAAGTTTCACAAAGAGTAGAGTTTAGTTTTTAAAAGGTAGGACAAATTTCATTTTGGAGGAGGAGACTTCTAACTTAGACTCTAATAAACATGATGATCTAGTCCAAATAATCTGCATATCTATTGGGCCTTTTAATAATGCTTTTAAAGTTGCTTCCTTTAGGAGGAGTGCAAATTGATTTCTAAGTATTGGGCAAATTTGATGGACCCCTAGTGATTGGAATGAGTTGGATGAGTGTGTTCGGACTTTTAGAAAATCTAAGAGATCGAGAAATGATGCTTCCATAACTATTAAAAAAACCCTATTAGAGGGGATAATACTAAAAAGAAATAATGGTGAGATTTTTGTTGTTGGATTCTTTGGGTGTTTCTTCACCCTTCTTGGGTGGCCCCATAATATTGATTTTCTTTATTTTGTTATTTTGTTTTTGAATTTAAAAGATAGACTTCTCTTGTTGATTTTTCTTAGTTCTATTATTTTCTTTTTCATATTTTTCTTGTGGGTTAATTTGGTGATGTTTTTTTTTTTTTTTTTTTTTTTTTTTTTTTTTTTTTTTTTTTTTTTTTTTTTTTTTTTTGGTTTATTTTTTTTTTTTTTTTTTTTTTTTTTTTTTTTTTTTTTTTTTTTTTTTGCTAGGCTTAATTCTAGTTTTAGTTTATGTGTGATTTTAGTTTTGTGTTTTTAATTTGTAGAATTCTGTAATGGTTTAAACAATTTTGTTGTTTTAAAATTTCATCTAATAATTAGGACAGACTAAATTTTAAGTAGGTGTGATATATTATTAATTTGTATAGATTTATAAAAGAAAAGTATATAAAGTACTTCAATAAAACTAAAAATAAAAATATTTTGTGTTAATGTTTTTATTAAATATTTTTTTTTTACATAAATCAATTTTTTTGTCATAGTTTCGGAACATTTTAAGTTAGTTATTATATAAGATCTTGAGCTAAAATAAATAATTTGAACAATTAAAAAGTAGAAAGAAAATGGAAGTGAACCCTTAAAACATATCACAGTGAACATTTAAAAAAATAATATAAATATAAATTAGATAATATATACTTATAATGACTTTATGAATTCTATTTGTTTTAGATGAAAGATCAATGAAGAAATTAATTGGGATTGAAGTTGAGAAAGGAAGTAGAGAGATATTTTATTTATATATAATTGCATAATGACAATGACACTCTCATCTTCTTCTGGATATATAGATTGGAAAAGTGAAGGATAATATTTAGAAGTTGGTTAAAACATGTTCTTTATTGCAGTTAAAGAATAATAAGAGAAAAGAAAATACTAAGTGTATAATTATTGCAAATGAACAAATAAGAACATAAATAATTTTGACTTAGGAAGAAAAAGTATACTAAGAAAAATTATACAAGTTGTTGAGGTTTGGGAAAATAATAACATAAGGAAAATAAAAAAAACAGACTTGAAAACTTAATATTCAAAGAAAACATAAGTTTTGAAAGTAAATAATTTTGGTCTCCTTCAAGACTTTAATTTTTATCATAGTCAATTTAATATGAATTAATTAAGAAAATTTTAAACTTTTGTAATCCCTTTGATAAAAAAATAATGTTTAAGAATGTCCACAAAAATTAATCTTTCAAAAACATATTTTTTACTAATTTTTTTTATAAATTAATCCTCAAAAACATTATTAGTTATTTTTTTCTTGGTATGGAGATTTATGTACAAATAGATTACTTGCTAATTGCCATATTAAATTAATAATCTTGTGATACAGGTGCAAAGTTAGTTTTGATTTGTCTATAAATTGGCATAAGTTAGTTTTGCATTCACATAATAAATATGTTTAAATTAAGTCTTTTATGAGAAAAATATAAAAAATATTAGTTAAACTACTTAATATAGTAATTAACTATGACTTTGTATTGACTTAAAAACATTTATTTTAATATTGACTGAATTTAATATCTTTGTCTATTAAAAGACTAACGTGTTCCAAAGATCTCCTTTACAGTTATTTATATTCTAATGAGTTATTTCAAACCACTAATCATTGGATTGGATAGTCAATTATGAATTACTCTTACCCTTAAATTGTTGGAAATATGCACTAATTAAATTCCATTTGACTAGTTTCTAGTGTTTCTAGTTTGAAAATTGTGTATATGGGTAGAAAATTAATTACATTTTCAGTTGTTTGATTATCACAAAAATAATTAATGTTTAACTTTATCTCCAATTTTTTCACTAAATTGTAAAAAAAAAAATCATTGTTCATATAATGGTGATGATAGTATATTTGATAAAGAATATAAAAAAATAACCATACATTTTCTATTTGTTTGAAAATTAAAAAAAAAGTTGAGTTTTATCATTTTTTATGCATTTTCTATTCTTACTCATTACGTAAAAAAAAAAAAACAATTATGTACAAAACTGATAAGAAAGAAGTGAAAAGTGACTGTTACTTATTTGAAAATAAGTGATATAACTTAAAAATGTGAGTGGTTGTGAATAATTTATGGACATAGCTTGGAAGAAAGGTGTATATGACTTGTTAGTTTAATAGTTAAAAATAAATTATTTTTAGTGTGAGTTTAGGTTATATATATACAGTATCATACAATATTCCTATATTAGGTTTGCTAAGCAAAAAGCAAAAACTTATGATTAAGTTATGATGAGGAAGATTCTATGCAGCTCAAATGTTTGAAACATACTCACCCTTAATACTGGAACCTAGTATTTACCATTTCCAACCTGTGTATTTGACTAAATTATTTTCAAGAGTGGTCCATAAACAGTGTTGTTTCTCTTCTTCGGGTTCTGAACACTTTGTTTGAGGGTTATAATAATGTTTAAACACACCTTAGATGTTGATAGATGCTGATCCAATCCCGCGAGTTTGCATGCTGCAAACGATTTATGTTTTCAAGATTTCGTGCAGTGTAATTTGTGCTTCGGTCACGTGCAACTTTTTCTGTTTTGTCCTTTTCATGGTTTATGGCACCGAATAAGGGACCCAATCAAGAAAAATTTGTCAACCTAAAATGAAAATGATGAAAGAAACCAAAATGAATTCGTGTCAATAGAAAGAGAAAGTGAGTATATTGAATTTAGTCATGATCTGTGTGTATGCAATATATAGTGTTGCATTACTGCTAGATTATACCTATTTTCATGAGATCAATTTCATGCAAAGATCCGCAAATGGAGCAGCTGATTGCTATGCCATGCAACTTAATTGATTTCTCTTTTGAGAAATCCCTAATTCATAGGTAAATTGGTTATTTTGAAATAATAGGATAAAAGTATGGGTGCAGAAATCAAAAAGTTCTTAGAAGGATTAATTGCAGTATTGGATATTGTGTTGTGTCTTGATAGTTGATCCAAACATGCAATTGGCTGTTACCAGCTAAGTCTTTGATGCTAAACAAAAACACAAAAGTAACAAACTAAAAGATAATAATAAAAATATGTTGAAATATAAAGAACAATTATAATAAAAAAGTTATAAATTATAGGTTAGCTAAATAGTCAAAAGATCATAAAATAAAATGGTTTTACATTAATTAAACTAATCTATAAACTAGTCAAATAATATTGTAATTTTGCTAAGAAATATAATTCACTATCAATGAGCAAATTCATATAAAAGACTATATACTACTTTTTTATCTAAAAAAATTAAAATTTTATATTTATGGGTATTTTAGCCGTTAGTTTTCTTGACTGAATGTTTTACCACAATGAAATATGTTTGTCTTATCCAAGTTAATCATCAAGACAAATTATATTAACATACTTCTTCAAATCCCAATTCAGATATATTTATCCCAATTGTTCTGGTTATTTTAAGGTATAATATTGTGATTGAGATTTTTTCTGGGTAAATAATATTCACCACTAATGAATAATAAACAAATTCATATAAGATATTATATGTTTACCTTTAACAAAAATTTGAAGACTGTGTTTATGTAGTTTTTCTTCCTTATATATTATTCTAACTTCTCTTTTGTTTTTAATATGAAAATTTTAAATAATACTTATTGATAACAAATAAACTAATAATTAACTTATGATTAGCAACCAAATATACATGCACATGTATTTATTAAATGACGTACAATTTGTATGTCCTCAGGCTGATTTGATTTTATCCCATGCACAATACATGAGATATTATAATCCTTGTTTACTCCATGAGAGTCTATATTATAATTATATCTGGTTTAATAAAAAAAAATTGGAGTTGTATTTAACTATAGTTTTTTCAATTAAAAATACTATGTACTCAATTAAATTATTTTTTGTTTAAAAATATAAAAGGTTTGTATTATTGTACAATTTTTTACTAAAAATTTTAAAATTGTATTTGAGAATAATCTTCTTTACTTTATTGTGAGGTAATATTCTCATATAGGATATCATAGTTTCGTATTCATTTTATTATTAATATATGTATATTAAGCATTATGATATGATTCCATATTCCAATTCCTATAATTGTGAACTTAAAATAATTACTGTATGAATTTTGTATCTTTTATCTCGGTATAGCGTAATATGTGTTACTTCTATTATTATTCTTTAATGGTTGTTGTACTGTATAGTTGAATTATAGAAAATTTATGTACCTCATTTATGGAGCATGTTAATTTGATTAATTATTTTGTATATGCCTGATCTATTATTTTCAGTGCACAATTTTTTAAACATAAATGTATTTTTTATTTTATTTTATCACCATATCTGTATATTATATCATATTGTTTCATGTCTTTCTAATTGTTAAGGACAGGAGAGAATATTATCTGAAAATAATTAGAATTTGTAAACTTTTTTTTATGATATATAATAGCTTTCATGAAGTTGATCAAATAAGTCTCTTTTTTAACCAATTTGATTGTGCTTCATAATCAAACTTCTAAAATTTTCATTTGATGTATAAGAACTTTTCAAATCAATGATGAATCTGTTTTATATTGAAGTGTTTTCTTGACCTTTTTCTTAATTTCTTTTATGTGGACATTCTGTTTTTTTTTTTTCCTCAGTCAAGACACTTATATGTTGAATGAATTTATGTGGTTAACAAGGGCATTAAATCTTGTATCTTTAAATTTAAAAACTCATTCACATTTAAAGGTGGAAGAAAACATTGAAACAAAAATCACCATACATGTCTAGCTATACAAAGTCAACTATGGTTGCTTCTAATGTACATTTAACTACTTCAAGTTCAGCATTTCATATTAAGTTTCATTTCAATTTTTTAAAATAAAATTATTAGAACATTCTAAATCACAGTTTTTCTTTTCTATTATGAAATTAAAAAGTTAATTGCAATTAATGGATACATTTGCATTATGTATCTCTTATAATGGGAATGAATATATATATATATATATATATATATATATATATATATATATATATATATATATATATATATCTAATTATCATGAGAATGTCCTATATTTCATGTGCAATGTTTCGTGTCTAGCTCACATTCATAGGCAAACTTATCAAACATTTTGAAAGTTTATAGAAATGTAATAAAATTACAATTTTGTTTACATGTATAAGCTTATAATAGTCATGCTTGTAAAAAATTATATAGTAAATTTTTACCCTCTAGCATAATTCAAATGACCTGTTTATTTCTGAGTGTTTTGATGATGGTTCTGGAGATGTGATTAAGATCTATAATATGCGGTTTTCACAATAAAATAAATGGATTCTTGTGATAGAAACAGTGAGTCTTAAAGAGACAATTTGCTACTGATTTTTATTACTTAAAACAATAAAAAAAAATTGAATAAGTTTCTTACACTATGAAACAAGAATCTGCTAAAATTTTAGCAGAAGATACTCTTCAGAGTTGCATAAATTGAACAAAAGTTCTGAAATAGAAGTTTGAATTAGACAATACCAATAAAATATAACAAGATTATTCTGGAAAAAAATTATTTTTTCATTAAAAAAGAGGTAGAATTCAGATGATTGGCACCCGGCAAAGTAATATTGTGATTAAATAACTCCTAATTAATTAAGTAGCATTCAGCAATATATCTTGTGTGTGAACACATAAAAAATTAGTTCCAAAAGTCAACACCACCCAAATCACTATTTTTTGTCAACTTCAATTAACTAATTTTTTTCATATAGTTAATTACTAATTTAGTATAACCTTCCTAAGTAGATTAATTTCTCTGTCCTCAATTCATTGCCTTTTAATTATTAGTATATCAAAGGCATCCATTATATTTCCTTTTGTATATTTAAGTCAAATCCACCTCTCCAAGCTTTCACTGACAAAATCAAATTATCTGTTGATAATACGTGTTTTGTAATGAACCATTATATAAACTAAAACTACATTTTATATAAAAGTCTAGTGTGTGTCTATATAATTGATTTTTTTTACAGATTTAAATATTTTATATTATATCAAATTACATAATTACCTATATAATAACAATTTTTTTACTTTATAATAATAAACTAATTATATAAAGTAATTAACATTGAATTCATTTTTAAAACATTTTGCATTAACATTAAACGAGAATGAATTCTTTCTTTGTATTGACTTGACTAATTAGTAATATATAGTTTAATTAATCTTTTAAATACATCCTTAAAGTCATATGATTAGCGTACATAGTATCCAAATGTTCACTATTCTTTAAAGAATAAAACTAGGAAGACTGTGAGTGAAGTTTTGACTTTTGAATGACATAAAAAACATGTATCTAGAAGCGCTGCATGAACATGCATGGTTTTGACATCATCAACTCGTGAAATGATGAGTTCAGCAATGACACTGAGAAAAAAAAAATTATGTTATCATATGTGCGAATTCCCTTTTAGATTACTGTCTAACAGATAAGAAATACTGATAATAAACTAAAGAAATAAATATTTTTAAGTGTATATTATAATTATATATAATACTATTTTTTAGTTTTTTTAACTTTTTCCTAAAGACACAGGTTCAATGTAAAAAAACAGAACTTACGAAGTGAATTTCATGAGGTAGATAACATTACTTTAAGGTTGACTTGTTTTGGTTTCATGATGCAGCATTAGAACCGCGTTGAATCCATAAAAAGTGGATCACACCACGTGTAGCAAGTTAATTAGTTCAAAACATTCTTATATATGTGTGTAATGCATTAACCACTTCTAACTAACAAGAATCTTGCCAAATCAAGATAAGAAGACGAATCAAAAGTTAAGCTGTTTCACTATAATCTCAGAATATGACTATGATGGTAAGCAATTTGCTTCATTTAGTTTCAGTTTTTAGTTTGTCCTTTTTCTCAAGAAAGTTTCATGCAAGTTATTTATCTACAAATTCCAGAATACTTTTCTGTTTCGATGATTATATAAGATATAGTTATAGATATACATGTGTATATACAAGGTTACTTATCAAGTGTTGTACTTAAAAATTATGCAGCAAAAGATAGAAATTGAGGTGCCACTCCACTGTGGTAGATGCAAGAAGAAGATTATGTCCATATGCACCACGGCTGATGGTATGTGTAGAATGTTCATCAGTTTTAACCATTACTATACTAATGTATACCAGAGAATCTGACTGATATATAGCAGTGAAATTTTCCATTTTAATAATTTTTTTATTCACAAGATTTGAAATCAATTGTTTTACTAATATCATGTTTTGTGTGTAGGTGTTTGTTCAGTTAGCTTTCAAAGGGAAGGGAAAGAGAAGGTGGTGATTAAAGGAGAAGGGGTAGATGCAGCAGGGGTGACAGCATGCTTAAGGGAGAAGGTGAACAAGTATGCTAAGCTAATTAGTGTGGCTAAGGATGCATGAACACTATTGAAGAGAGTTCAATGTTTCAACTACCAACCTCACCATATTCATGTCATGTTATTTGTTATGATGGTCTTTTTCAATCTTTCAATTCGTTTTGTTGTAAACTTAGAATCTGAATTTTGGATGTCATTTAGTTATAGTCTGATGTACAAGTTATTTCTAATGTTCATGTGTGTTATATAGAAACCAGAAAGTGATTTTATTTGGTCTCACTTCCTAAATTATCAAACAAAATTGTATCCTTCGTTGTTTGTACCAAGGTTGATTTGAAATTTGATAAGTGTAAGGAGCATGTTTATTTTGTTTGTATAAGGATGATAGTAATTTGAAACTTTTATGAACCATATCAGTCTGCATGATCTATTCTCTTTTGCTGAATATTTTTAAACTAAACTGACATATTTTAGTTATTCTCTCTCTGCAATCTTCACTGCAAAATAACATTTTAATTATATATACATATATAAATATATGTATATATTATCCCATAATTAATATTCTTTATGTGGTTGGGATGGTTCATGATGTGGGGAATTTGTGGAAGAATTTATTTAAATTAATATTATATATGAAAATATTGGTAACATCTAAATATTATATCTTTAATTTATTTCAACAAGTTTTATGAAAAAGCTAATAAAATAAATTCATATTTAGTATACTTAAGAATTAAACTTGGAAGTTCTCTTTGATCGAAATCTATTAAACAATGAAACTGTTTTGTGTCTAAACCTGTATATGCTGGATGAAATTGAATTTTATCCATTGACAAGGGAATTAAATTATCTTCTTCAAAGTTAGTTTTGAAACACAGACTTGTATATTTGTCTACGTTAAATTAAGGAATTTTATTAAGTTTCATTTTAGTTTAATTTTAAAGTAAAATAATCAAACATAAATTACCAAGTTATTATTATTTATACTAATTTCACAACTTTTTTCTTTTATTTGATTTTTGAATTTAACAAGTTAATTTCAATTAATTCAAATGTGTAGTTGTCTATCTTATAATGGAAATGCATATTTTCTCAAAATTGTGTGTAACTCTCATATTCATATAATTGAACAGGCATGCATACCAAACTTTTTGAAAGTTTATAAAAGGAAAATATAGATACAAAATTCTACACAAGCTTATAATATGAACTGAAATATACGTTTCATTTCCACATTGTACCATCATTTCGGATCACTTGTTCATTTCTTGGTGTTTTGATGATAATTCATGTATATAACATTTGTTTCTTAAAAAAAAAAACATTTATTTTTAAAATAAACAAATTAGATAAACATATAAAAAAGAGCAAAAAGATCATTTTGTTTGTTAAATAAGCACTAAAGAAAAACACAAACAAAGCCATCCTATATCCTAAATTGTCATTAAACTTAATGTAAGTTAAAATTTTGAGTTAAAAAAATTAGTTAAAAAAATACAAAATTTATTTAGTTTCAAATAAGATTTTTCTAATGTTTTTCTTACCATATTTAAGGAAAGAGACAAATTATAATGTAACGATTTATTTATAATGAAATTACTAAACATGAAAATAAATATCTCAAAAAAAAAATATTTTCTTCATTTAGGAATCAAGACAATTATTTCAGAGAGATTATAAGGAGATTTAAGTTTATTCTCAACTAAATAATTTATCGATTTCACAACATATTAGTGGGTAAAACTAGAACCCATACTGTAACCCCAAAAAAGAGAGATTAAATACCAGACACAATCATACAATTAATATATATATATATATATATGTATGTATGTATATCACCTTTAATACTTTTGAAGATTGTATACATATATTAATCCATTTTTCTTAAGTTTCATATTTGGTTTTAAGAAATGTCTTTATTGTACAATAACTGTAAAAGCTTTTAACCCAGAGAGCTTTGAATTGTGTTTTGTAGAGGTGGGAAGAAAGGTTGGTGAGGGGATCAACCAAATCTGTTATCTTTATTACACCAAAGCCTGAAAAAGACTTTTGTTAGCACAGACGCCTCTAATTTGTCTTTGCAGGGTTTTATGTGTTTCATCTCATTTTGTACACGTATCTCAATTTTCCCATCTTATGGATTGTTCCAAAAATGGCACAAAAGCATGCCAGGTATAAAGAATGGGGAAAAAGGAGATGAAGAACGAAACAAACTTATTCTGTACTAGAATTTTCCTGCTCAACTAAATATTCACTAGAAATGTCATCCTGTGGTTTCTTTGCAAATGTATCTCCGTCATATTCTGCATCATCCTCCAAGTTTTCAGCACTGTTCCATTTTCTTTTCATGATTTTGGGGACCATGCGAGTCACTTTAGTCTCCAACATCTCATCATTATTATTTATTCGTTCAAACCGAACTGCGCTCACCTTTCTGGCATTTCCAGCTAGTATCTGCACCCAAGACAAAGAAGCTGAGTTGGGATACGCAAAGGAGAAGCTCTAGATTCAGTTTATTACTTATGCAGATTGCTAAAAAAAATGTTATTTTGAAACCTTGTGAATGTGGCACACACAAGCTAAAAAATTGCAAGGGTTATGCAAAATATAATTCCAATCTCATGACAAGCTAACAATATACAAAGTACTCTTACATAGCTTCTCTAGCCGTATGTTCAAAAACCAGAAATCAAAGCACAAACTTGTGAACAAGCCTTTTGAGGAAAATGGCATTGACATCTTTAGTGTAGCTCGAGTAATAGTAGAGCAATCATATTTAAAGGACACATGCAAGTATATTATAGTTGTGTGATGCTATCACTATACTTGCTGGTATTATTTATGTGCTCACCATCCATTCTTTCCAAATCTGGACAGATATAAGCAAAAATTCAACAAGTGACAATTTTAGACAGCAACAGATTGATTACCTCAAGTTTGAAAATCTGGTTCTTTTCCTTCTGATCCTGCTGTTCAGCACTGGACTCATTGTTATCATCTTCATCTTCCCTTTCAAGAACTACTTTGATGCACTCACCTGTCCTTGGAATGTATCCAAATGCCTCACACACAAAGCCTGATACTGTCTCATATTGATGACCCTGAAATAGCATATGTCACCTATGTATCAAGAGGGCTGAAATTCTTCATCAGACTTAGCAATATGAATAGTAAGAAAAATTAATTCCAAAATGAGATAATTGTTTCTCAACTCTAAACCCAAGGATGCATGAAATTCTATTATTGTTACAGCATAAATTTCTCCAAAATATAGCAAATTTCCGCATTTTCCCGATTTTGTCCATAACTTGTGTAGAAATAACAAATAAGAAATGCGTTCTCATGGTGCCTACTTGAAATCCAATGGAGTGGGTGCGTATTTGAGATGTAAAGATAGGTCTACGATGCTACAATGATTCTGAGGAGTAAATTCATAAACAACTTAATTATTGCTATACTAATTGGAAAACTATACACACTAGCTCCAGTCAAATAAGTAGGGTCATCAGAAGACAAATATGACATTAGCATGTAAAAGAAGTGGTAGACCTCCGGCATCTTGATGTTCAAATCTTCTGAGAGCTGATCAATAGATGTGTTTGCATCCACATCAAAAATGCCCTCAGCTCGCATTACTATGTACCCAGTTTTTTTCTGTATCTCCTCCTGTAGTAATCACCAGGAAAGTATGTAAAATGGTTGTTTAATGAAAAATTATAATGGAGCAAATAGTCATAGTCATCAACAATAAAATGATCAGGCATTGACAGCTAAATTCAAAGTGTATTAAGGTCCTACTGCTGTTACAGACAATGACTTGCACTTACAAGCATTATTATCACTTTTACACAGCATCACTGATTCCCCCACTCATACCTCAATTCCATATTCACATATTTACATTATACTTTGAAGAGTATGTAATTGGACATGGCTAAAAACAATTTTATTTTACTTTAAATTCTTTACCAACCAGACTGCCTATTTATGAATAACCACATTAGCTCATCAAATAAACACTGATCCATTTCAATAGTTTGACCACTTTCTTTCCTGCTGGAGCTTCCATTACATTACATTATAAAGTTCGGCCCATGCTGTGTTACTTTAAAAAACTTGCACCTTTTTTAGTGCTTTGAATTATATCAATCTGAAGCCATGAAAATAGAGAGCCTAAAATACAAGCTGAACTTTAAGCAAAGCACCACCAGTAGCCATTAAACAGATCATTTGTCAACATCTAAATTGTTGATAGTTATCATATGATGATTATGCAGTAAAGGCGAAGAAATATTCCATACAAACTGTTGAACAAAATGTTCAGAATAAAAAGGACTTGGGTGAAAGAGAGGAAAGATAGACAAATTCAACATATGCTTCAGTTTCAGTAATTTAAAATTAATTTAAAAGAAACAAACTAAAGATTAAGCAGAAGCATTTTACCTTTGAGTCATTTTCATCAAAGATTTCACCAACGATTTCCTCGACAACATCTTCAAGAGTTACAATCTGTTTGATGTCAATATCAATTAGACATCTAGTTTTGATAAACTGAAAACTGTATAACTTATAAGCAAATTAAGTAGAATGGATTTCAGAAGACTTGAGAAGAGTGTTATTACAATATGATAAAATGTGAGTAAATAAACCTTTCTTTTGATTTACCCATCAATAAAAGCAATTTATATCTACACCTAGTTGTCAATTAGCCATTGCTAAATGTGACAGGCGTGTGGAAGGATGAACTATCAAATCATTTAAAATGAACTCAAAGGATAAAAGAAACACAGCCATTAGACATTCAAACTTAATTGTTACCATAAGCAGGAAAGAAAAAAGGCAAGTGCATTATGGGAATAGTGGTAAATAAGGGCATTTAGTAAGTCAGAATTGCCTTGTAACCAGAAAGACTTCTGGTTTTGTTACAATGATTTTAGATCAGTAAACTGAGAAAAAATAATTTAAATTATATACAGCACACAACATATAGCACAACATAGACACATATCTACACAATAAAAAAATAACATTTCTATAGGATTATTTATAAAGTTTCTTGCCATAGTTCACCGTGATGGGAATGATCTCAATGTGGGTTCCGTTAGCTTTTATTAAAGTTAGAATAAAAAAGAGGTTGGTATATAATTGGAAAAGATTTTGAAATAAATAAAACCAATAGGGAAATATCCTTCTGTTTGGGTCAGTGGTTCTAATTAGCAGTGTATGTATTAACAATGAAGCATAAATTTACAGATTTATATTCATATTTACGTCAAACAAAGATCTGAGTTGATTGCATTCTGTATGGTGTGCACATACCCCCACAGTTCCACCATACTCATTAAGAACAACGGCCATGTGAACCTTCCTGATTCTGAACTCTCTAAGAAGATTCCAAACAGACATTGAATCTGAAAAATCAGTAATAATATTTTTTTTCAACATTCTGCACCAAGTTAAAAAGATATAGATGTGTTCATATCCCTGGTAATTCAATCAGTTTAACAATTCAATTTCAATATGAAGAGAAAAATCATGAATCGTGATCATTAAATTTAGTAGTCAAGACATAGTAAGCTGCTGAGTTAATTCTAGCACAACAGAAATAAAAAATTGTTGAATATTCCCCTTCTACACTCCAATTGATGTGTATGTATTATAACTTTATAACAGGGTAAAAGATATTGCAAATTTATTGTCAATGAAAGAAAGGATATCTTGAGGAAACAAAGATAACAGTGTGTTTAAATTTTAAAACATATTCGGAAAATGCACTGAAATATATGGAGTAACACAATCAACACAGCAAAGATAACAATATAAAGAGTGAATAAGAACTCGTTTTAATGCACCAGCAATTCAGATGAACAAAATGCTGAAAGTAAAAAAGTATGAAAATGGATTTAATATGGAGAGTATTGCTGGTTCCAAATCTAATCATCAGGTAAAATAAATAATGCTTTATATGACTGCTTACATTGCGAGAGTAAGGGGGACCATATGTGAACTCAAGATGAAAAATAATTACCAGGTACAAAATAAGCAGGTTTGTGAGCCATATCTCCAACTGTAGTACTTTCAAGCAACTCCCCCTTCAAAATCAAACAGATTATAATTCTGCAACTATGAGATCGGGGGATACAATTCATAAGTAAAGCACTTGTAAATCAAAAAAACATAGGGAGTAAAAGCTCCCAACCTTTTGAACATAATCCAGCAGATCCATCGCATATGCTATACCCATTATATTATCAACACGTTGCTCAAAAACAGGTACCCTAGCAAACATGCCATGATCCAGTTAGCACATCGGAAGTTACATCATTGTAAATTTGAAACCAGGAAACCTTTAAAATACCTTGAGTACTGATGTGTGACCCACAAGTGATGAAAGTCTACCAGGCTTGAACTTGCATCAATTGCAACAACATCAACAAGAGGTGTCATAACCTCTCTGACATGTGTGTCTTTTATCTCTAGAACATTTTCAATCATATCCTGTAACATATTACACATATATTTAACATGCTTAAAAGATAGACAAATAAAAATCGATAATAATCAACGAAGATTAGGCTTTTGTAAGTGTTCTAGAGAAGAATGACAATAAAGTAACATACATTATTATTAGAAAAAATGGAGGGACACAGTTCTATGCTTTTCAGATGAAATTTCAGTTTCTATTTCTTAAAGACATAATGTACTTCAAGAGAAACAAATTCTTGTAACAAACCGTATTTATGAAATTCTATTATCAATAAATGAGAGAAAAGGCTAAACGTTTTGAAGACAAACATATAATGATACTATTATAATATTGAACCCAATATTTATTACCTGCTCTTCCTCCTCTATTGCCCCACTTAATTCTGCACCTCTTAGCATCAATTTTAGCTCATCTTCTGTTACATATGGCTCACTGGTAAAATAAGCAATGACTTTAGCATTGAGGTTCAAAAAAATCAATAACAATATGTTCCACAATCATTGCTTCAACAAACAGATGTCACTCTCCATACGATGTACAAACAAATTTGGCAAACCAAGGATTATTTCAAACCAGGGGTAAAAATTACTTAAAAGAAAAGAACGGTTACTGCCTTGTGCCACATGACTCAACCAAATTAAAAACCCAAAAACAATTATGAATAAAATGATTTCATTTCACCATTTTTTCTCTTTGCCATAACATTGAGGAAAAAACTCAACCTTAGGAAATGGGCAGTTCAAGGAGTATGGATGAAAATAAAAAAAGAATCATCCTTGAGATGAAGAAATTAAGATTTAGCATAAGATAAAAGTTAGATTTCACAAAATATCCATAAAGAAGAAAAAGAAATATATACAATATGTTAAAAGAAGATTAATCTTTGACTATCTTTACAGCAGACCTTTTTCCTTTTAGGCCAAGCAATTTCAGCATCCCCATTGAAAGATATGTAACAATTCTTCCCACAGGATACAACACTAGGGAAAGCCATGCCACTGGCCTGACCTAGAGGCATTAGGATCAATATCAATGTTTGTTACAAAAAGAAATTGAAGCAGAAATATCATGAAAAATTGAATTACGTATGAAAAAAAAAAAACAAATGATTAATGATCAGCATCATTTATACTATCATATTTTTTATAAACTACTAAAAGAATGGGCATGAAATTTACAACTTACCACAAAACGGGCCACCTCTGTGGCATTATGAACAGCTATGCTTTTTGGAGTGATTTCAGTGAGAAGCAAAATGGCAACCTTGTTTGATTAAAGAGAGAAAAGAAAATTCAGATATGAGAAAAAAAATTTATGTGAATACAGATATACAAACGTGCACACACCATATGAATTGTTCTGTGATCAATCTTCTAGAATAGATCTAATTGAAAAGATAATTAATACTTCTATAGTAAATCCTATAACCAAAAAAAAAAAAAAAACTAACACAATAAGATAACGTATATCCTATATCCTACACTACATCCTATAATGTTGTCTAAACTTCTGATATTTGACAGCTTTTTAAATGTATAAATTCAAATAATAGATCATATCACTCCCCTTTTCTATCTTACTCAAAAGTTAGCTTGGGCACCTTTTTCACAAATTGGTGATAAAGCTAGCAAGCTTTACAAGTCAAATTGTTGTTCCCACCACATCAATTCAGGAGTTTGCAAGTTTAATGGGGCGGCATGTTGATATACTGAAAGATTCAATGTTCCAAATGAATAATAATCAAGTGGCCCAGTGAATATGAATTTTTTTATGATCAAAACAATGCATAAGCCATTTAAGCATGTTTTGAAGTCCTGGAAATAGTAGATTTCTTTAACATTTGAGCAAGAAAATCAAAACATACAGTCATCACTCCTGTTGCGGCACTAACACCTGCTTCACCAAACATAGCAGTTGCTGCTTCAGTGACCAGTGCAGTTGCCCCGATATTGACCACCCTGCACACAACAAATAGCATGAGATACATTCTGTATTGTAATTAAAAAAAAAAGTGGGATATCTTCAATAATAAGATCAAAGAAAAGAGAATACGTTGTGCCAATAAGTATCGTTGTAAGGAATCGAGTAACATCACTTCGGAGTAGTCTGAAAACGCCATTTTCAGACTCCTTTTCAGCCAACTCACGAACCTTACACATTGTCATCAACAGATATTAGGATTTAAGGTTCAAACTTTAATAAACTAAATTAATAATAGGGAATAACAAATCTGATGTGCAAAATCTGCAAGCATAATAAAGGACCCAAAAACATTTTTGAAAAGAAAAGGAAATATAGCAATTGACTCTTAAATCAGTAACATATAATTTTCTTTGGTCATCCTGGCAATATAATTATTTAGTAGGTAGGTCTAACTGAGCAATGCCATAATAAGGGATACACTAACGAGTTCTTCTTTCCTAGCATAGCTTTCATAGAACACAAAAAGTATCTCTAAGAAAAGGAGGATAAAGCATACAAGATACCTTCCAAGGCCAAAGTGTGGTGATTGAAGTCTCTGCCATGGAGAAAAAGGCTGAAAGGCTCAAAAGCAGTGCCAGCACCAAACCTTGCTCCTTAAATATACGAAGAACTTGCGACACTTTAGGCCAAGTATTCCTAAGCAAAAGTATGCTCTGTCCAATAACGCCATATCCTGCATCCACAACACCTTCAACTGCGAAAACTCGTGGACATCCAAACACCAAAACCCCACAAACAGTTGCAACTAGGATGATTCCCCTCTTCAACAATTCATGCATAAAGTTCAAATTGGTTTCAGAAACCCCATTTCTCTCACTCACACTATCACTGCCACCACCTAAACACCTCAACCGAGTTCTATCTAGTAACTTGGCACCTGCTCCAAAACTTGAAACCTGAAGGGTTGAAAAAGTGGAAGGACCAACATAACTGGAAACAAAGGGAAATGCATGTCTAGTATTTCTACCCAAAACTTTGATTGGTATGCTCTTTCGCCGATTTTCATGCGCAGGGCAAAACAATCTGGAACTGGGGTTAAAGCTTTGGTAACTCAGAACCCAAGATTCCATTGCCATCAGTCATAACAGAGCAACAACACCCACCAATTAAAAATCAAATCTTCATGCACAGAACTATAAACAAACCCAATTATGCCCTGAAAGTGATTGTATTTCGCTTAGTACTGAAATGGGTAGCGTGGAGTGGTAGAAGAATTGGATGGGCGATGCAACACAGCAGGGGAACAACCGCAAAGAATAAACGAATATACGCGAAATAATTTATATTTTTGGGTGTCTTGAAATAAAAAAAAAAAAATGGAAATGTGAAACGGAGAATCGGAGAAAAATTAGGGTTTGAAAGGGTGTAGTGAAAGCTGGCAGAGGTGGCGCGTGCATTCGCAGAGCTTGCTACTTGCTGCTGGATCCGAGGTTTGCTGTAACAAGTTGGATTCAATTACAGCTATTTTACTTTTTCTAAAATGTTGAAAAGTGCATTGCGAAATATAAGACTAATTATAATATTTTTATTTATAAGTAAGATGTTATATTATTTTAATTATAATATCAAAATTAAGTTGTTAGTGGGTTGTTTAAATAATAGAAGATGACAGAATATTTTTTTTTTCAATTGACATTTCATTTTAATTTTTTTAAATATAACTAAATTACTACATTTGACATGTATTCTTGTTGTTTAAAAGAAAAGATTTATACTTTGTGTTAGGTAAAGGATGGATGAAAATGAATAAAGATGAGATTAGTGAATAATTTGTCTAGAATCTTAGTTAACTATTTTAATAAAATTTCTTATTTCTATCATTCTTCAATGCTAAAATAGTTTCATCGCCATGCCATCCGACACAAAACCATAAGTGAAATATATTTACTAATATATTTTATTCAAATATATTCCTTTTGTAGTAATACAATGAAAACATGATGTTGACTGTAAATATATTATTTTTATTTTATTTTAAATCTGATATAAAATAGTTTGTAATATAACATAAAAAAATATAATAATTGAAGTGAAATTTTAATTAAGAGAATTTATATATAAAAAAAATTAAAATTAATTAAAACCTAAAAACTTAGTAGCTCTAAAATATTTTTATCGGTAAAATTAAAATTAAAATTTATATAAAAGAATGTAATAATATGTCTATTTTTTATTTTGTATTTGTTAACTGCTAATAATTTATCAATAAAATATAATATGATAAGTTATTTTAACAACTTTAAACTAAGACAAATTCTTCCTCCATCCCATACTCTCTTCTTGTACCTTCATATAATTTTTTTATTCCATGACTGCTCTTCATGAAATTACATAAATACCCTCTCCTTCGTTTTTTGAAATTGTGAACCGGATGGGGGTGCATCCGGTTCTCATTTTTAAAAAAAAATACAAACCGGACGACTCCATCCGGTTCTTAACCCAGCAGATCGGAAAATCCTCAAATTCGCGGTCGACAGTCCCCCAAATCCCAAATCAACTACTCTAATCATCAATATCACCTACTAATTGCTAATAAACATCACAAGTTGGTTACCTAATGCTTCTATGAAGGATTAATTGAATAACGAAGGAACGGAAGTCGCGAATGGCTTACCTAAACCGGATGGCTAGCTAACGAAAACGACTGAAGGAAGTATTTGGCTCACTAGCACAGTGGGGAGAGCTTTGGACGATGTTTATTAGCAATTAGTAGGTGATATTGATGATTAGAGTAGTTGATTTGGGATTTGGGGGGCTGTCGACGGCGAATTTGAGGATTTTTCGATCTGCTGGGTTGAGAACCGGATGGGGTAATCCGGTTTGTATTTTTTTTTAAAAATGAGAACCGGATGCATCCCCATCCGGTTCACAATTTCAAAAAACTGTAAACCGGATGACCTGATCATTCAGTTGGAAAGGGGAGGAATTTTATTAAGATAAAGGTATTTATGTAATTTCATGAAGGATAGTTATGAAATAAAAAAATTATATGAGAGTGCAGGAAGAGGGTACGGAGGTGGAGGAAGAATTTGTCTTAAACTAAGGATGATAATATGAACTGGACTGGCCCGTTTTGGCCCACCCATATTCGGCCTGCCGGCGGAGATGGGTTTGCTGTACATATTTACTAATAATTTTTTATCCTAATAAAATAATCAAGATATTTTTTATTTATCATTTTTATATATCACTAAATACATTGATTTTCCATCTTAAAACTTATGTTTTGTATTTTGAGTTGTTTCTAATAACACATGACAAATATTAATTTTACTTAATTCTTAATGATCTATGCAGATACCATAAGAATCCTAAAATACTTTGGCACTTGCCCATTAAATGACGATGTGATGTCTGAAAAGGCCTCTTAAATGCACTTACAATTTCTTCCACTTGACAAATTTTTTGTTTATTCCTAAATGCCCAATGAATGGTCATGTCCATTACAAACATCTCTTATCTTCAATTCCCCAACTTCAAAGTGAAAAATCAATGAATCACCAACAAAAGTATCAAATTACTTTATTTCTTATCAAGCATTAGATTAAATACTTAGAAATGACTAATTTATCTTAATACTGGTATGCATGTTCATCACAATATTATGACATGATTCAAAGGTTTGGATACATTAAATTTTAATTCTACAATTGGATGATCCCTGATAAAAAGTTCTCATCCTCCACGAGATCATGTACAGTCATAAGTAAGGAAACAAATGGGAAAAAGAAAGAAAAGAAGAAAAAAGGTTTCGAACAGCAAGGAAGCTATGTGAGGTGGCTTGTGTGGAGGAGTGTGTTTATTTGACTCTCGTCATTTCAGAAAGATGTTTGCTAAACTATGAACAAAGTGAGCTCAAACAAAGAACCGTCAAAATCCAGCAGCATTTAGTTACCTTGAAATAATTTATAGATAAAGTAAATTGGTTTATATAACATAACAATGGGTGTGCCACAAGTTTAAGGGTAGGTTTAGTATATATCAAGAAAACCAAAGAAAATGAAAAACGTAATATAAAGGATAATACATACAATTCAATATAAAGTCATTAGAATGCACTTGCACGGTAGATTTGGACTGAAACTACTTGTCTAAAAACTTGTATTTATGTATTAAAATGATCCTTGATCCAATGATCAAAATCTTATGGTTGTGCATACAGACTCCAGATCTGATTTCAGCAAAATGATGTAACATAAAAGCTTACTATAGCATTACCAACTATCATGCCAATATCAATTTATATGATGCATTTAGAATCCGTTTGTAACTTGATGCATCATGCTATTTGTTGGGTGCAAGTATCAGTCAGGTACATTTTCCACAAAGAAATCAAAATTCATGTAATCCTCCAGATTTTCATCATTATCTAGAAACTATTTCTATGTTTCAGTTTCAGTCAGTGATCATCGGATTTCTCAAAACTGGAGTTGGACCTCATCGTATACTCAGCAACAAGTTGAGCAAAAGATGATGACTTGTTCTCTAGCAACCTTGTTGGGGTGTCATACTCCTCAATAAGTCCTGCACCAATGTCTACCCAAATCAGAAAATGAAACATCAAGATGCAAACAATATCAGTGCTATGTGAAGATTTCCTAACCTTGACTAAGAAGCAGAACCATATCACTGTCAAGAACTGAAGTTATTCGGTGTGCAATGGTGATAACTGTGGAGTCAGTGAAATGTTGCCTAAGAGTTTGCTGAATCAAATTATCCGTAGCAGTATCAACTGATGCAGTGGCTTCATCAAGAACCAAAACCTTGCTTTTCTTAAGCAGCACCCTCCCAAGACATACCAACTGTCTCTGACCCATACTCCAATTCTCACCATTCTCACTAACTACAAAATCAAATTCCATGTTAGCAATAAGTTTAATATTAGATTTATTATGCATTTATTTTCAAGAAGGTACAAAGACAAACCTTTGGAGTCAAGCTTTCCTTCTTTCTTTCTAACTTCCTCTCCAAGTTGACACTTATCCAAGGCCTATTTATAAGGAATGTTAACGAGTGAGCGCAATGCAAATTGTGAAGAACGATTACAAGTATAGTCTTTTATACCAACCCACCTCCCAAATTTGATCATCGGTGTATTCTTCCAGGGGGTCCAGATTACTTCTTACTGTCCCTTCAAACATTGTTGGATCCTGAGGAATAATGCTTAGTCTAGACCTCAAATCATGAAGTCCAATTGAAGAGATGTTGATGTTGTCAATCATAATCTGCCCAGCAGCAGGCTCAACAATTCGGAAAAGCGTTTGAATGAGAGTGGATTTACCACTTCCTGTTCTCCCCACAATGCCAGTTTTCATTCCTCCATGAAATTTGCACGTAATACCACACAGCACAAGTGGAAGATGTGGAGCGTAACGAACCTTCAGAATGGGAAAACATCACTTTAAACATAGCACAAAACACCATGTATAAATTATGTTGTGAAATATGTTGGCATGATTTTTTTCTTGTTTCAGAAACTAGCTTCTAACCATTTAGTAAAAGAAAACTTTGGCATGAATTTCACAAATCAATTGACCACAAAATAAAACAGAAAAAATACAAAACCATAAATATATATTAGCTCAAACTACCTGCAAATTTTGTATATCAACCTCACCATTTGAGGGCCAAGAAGGATCCGGCCGATTTTCATCTACTACAAGAGGAGGTTCACTAGGAATAGAAGTATACTGAAGTACTCTTTCCACTGATATAATTTTATTCTCCATATTACAGAGATTCCATATCATCCAAGCTTGTATCATGTTCAAATTTAGTCCATAAGTAACCGCTAAACCAGCAAGGCCTTCAAATCACATAAATCATAAAAGGGACGAAAGTTATGTTCAATTTCATATTACATTAGTAGAGTAAATTTTGATTTGTAACGAGATACCAGATTGAAATAACACACCTGGATCTATTAATCCCGCTGGAATAGATATTAAAAATATTAAGGAAAAGGCAAATGTGATAGAAGACAACATATCTAAGCGGAAGCACAACCATTCCATAGCACCAATAATACTGAACTTTGGCCGAGAATACCCATCAGTCAGTTTCATATTTGTTTCCCGAAATCTTGATTGCTGATCAAAGCTTCTAATGGTTGAAGTACCAGAAATTGTTTCAGAAAAGTGTTGAATGATTGGGGCTTTGCAGACTCCAACTAAACGTGACAGTTCTCGAGCTGATGGAATATAATATTGCTGCAGAATTGCAAGTTTGTAAGATCTTAGCAATCATCATAAAATATTGTAAACGGAGCAAACTCTGAAAAGTAAACATGGTACATAATCCTTGCAGGTAAGCCATTATCAGAAAAAAATAACGAAGTAGATTAATACCTGATACCAGATGCTGACTGCAACTACAGGTATAAAGACAACGAAAACTTGCCATGCAGCCTGAGACATCACTGCTATAATTCCCAGAAGTTGGATCACAACGAAAGCAAATGATGCAATCTGATAAGGAATGTCTGTATCCAATGCACTCTGATCCGTTGAAGCCTGGAAGAGAACAGTAAGAAGGACAAGCAACACACTATTATATACACCAAATTCATATCTTTAAAAAACATAAGAAAAAGGGAAAAAGAAAGGAGGTATACATACTCTATTAAGGATTCGACCACTGGGAGTGGAATCGAAAAAAGACATTGGAGCACGGAAAATACAGAAGTGCATTTTATTGAAGAGAATAGTAGCTGTCTTATAACCAGCTGTAACAAGAAGCATTGCTCTAGCAAGGATGCAGAAAGAACTTCCCATGGCCAAACCAACATAAACCACAATAAGAGTTGTTCCATCAACAGGTGGTTCCACATCTGTTGAGATGGGGGTCGCCCAGGCCATCCAATAATTGCTTCCAATTTGAAGACCTTGAAAAAGAATCTGAGCCAACAATATGAATGGCACAAGAGCTCCTCCATATGCTGTCGTGATACATTTCCAATAGACTGAAAACTCAACTTTACCTTTCTCCCTTTCTTCTTCCTGAACAAGTTGGCCTTTAGGTTCACTTTTGTTGTCTGTTTCACCATTTTTTTCATCTTTGCTGGCCTCCTCTTTAAAACCGCTCATGTCAGAGACATTTAAATCTTGTTCCAAGGTGCCTATTTCATTAGATACTGTTGCTCCATCTAATGAATCTAGTGTAGACAAAGCTTTTTTGTGTGCACCAACAAGTTCCATAAAATCAGCTCCACTATTGAGCAGATCAGTATAGTTTCCACATTGAGTAATTTTCCCGTTTTTCATGACCTAACAAGGATAACACGACAGATTAAAAAACAAAACAATCTATACAGTAATAACAGTTAAATTATGACAACTACTCACCACTATAAGATCAGCAGCAGGTAAGAACTCTACTTGATGAGTGACATAAACCACTGTCTTTGAACTTAAAAGGCCCAACAAGCATTCCTACAGTACACAAAATAAAAAAGTTCACTTACAAAATAATACAAGAGTCGTGCAGTTGGAAGAACAAAATCTTAGAATAGTTAAATCAATGATTATTAGCATTATGCCGTGTGCATATAATTATATTAGTTCATGTTATATTGCACATAATGAACAAAATAATGAAACCAAGTTACCTTGAAGAGGTGAGATCCCGTATGAGCATCCACTGCACTAAAAGGATCATCAAATAGATATATATCAGCATCTTGGTAAAGTGCACGTGCAATTTGTATTCTTTGTTTTTGTCCACCACTTAAATTTATTCCACGCTCTCCTATGATTGTCTGATCACCAAATGACAAAATCTCCAGATCCTTCTTCAGGGAACAGGCGTCAAGTACCTTATCGTACTTTTCCCTGTCCATTTGTTTTCCAAACAATATATTATCCTCAATCTTGCCACTTGGTATCCATGGAGATTGAGTAACGTAGGCCTTTGTTCCACAAACCTTAAGGATGCCTGATATCTTTGGTACTTCTCCCAATACACAAGAAAGTAAAGTAGATTTTCCTGATCCAACAGTACCACAAACTGCAACCCTCATCCCGTGAAAAACTTTAAGATTTATATTTTGCAATGTTGGGTTAGGGGAAGATAATTCCCAAGAAAAGTTTCCATCAACTACTTCAATTGCTGTATCAGAACTACCACGGGGAAGCTTCTCTACAACATCAGAGGGTAAGTCATCCAGACGAAGGAATGATGCAATCCTATCAAGAGAAACTTTAGTTTGTGCTATCATCGAAATTGAATCAGGAAGGCCATAAATGGGCTCTTGAAGAATTCGGAATGTGGCAAGTGCAGACAATATCTTCCCTGATTCAAGGGGGATCCCTACAATCATACAAGTACCAAAAGTAACCACAGATACAAATGTTGGGGCACCCCAAAACACAAACGTGGTCATGGCTGCAGTATAGACATACTTTTTTAACCAGCCTTGCTCAGTTTTCCTGAGCTCAGTTATTTTTGATAGAAACTTCATTTCCCATCCTTGTAGTTTGAGAATCCTCATATTCCTTAAAATCTCGGACGTGGCCTTCATTCTTGTATCTTTCGACTCCATCAACTGCTTCTGATATTTCTCTTGCAATGATCCCAAGGGAACATTTGCCAGCATAACAACGATCGTTGCAACAAAAGCAGCAATTGCAGCCAGCCCAAGATTTTTATACAAAATCAACAAGGCCAATGTAACTTGCAAAGCCACCATCCACAAATCATGCATATACCAACTGAAGACACCAACTCTTTCAGCATCAACGGTCATCAAATTGATTATTTCTCCAGAAGTCTGACCCTGCTTTGACTGACCAGAAAGGGTCAGAGCCTTGTTATAGATCATCGTGACAAGAAGTGCACGAATTCGAAGTCCAACTTGCTGCAACCTAAAGAACCAATGCCTTTGGGACAGACACTCTACAATCTTCGCAAAGAAAAACGCAAAAACCAGAACATAGCCCTGGTTTTCATATAGCCGTTGTCCATCAAGGTACTGAACAAAACTGTCAATAAGATAAGGACCAACATAAGAAGCCAAAGTGTTTAACAATGTAAGAAAAGCTGTGAAAAGAATCTCCTTCCACGCTGATATCACTAAAGACTTCACCAACTTAAGTGTGGTGACACTATTTATTGTGCCACAATCAGCCTCAACTTTATCTCTGAAACTTGGATAAGCACCAACAATACTGTCTTTGCTGTCTAGTTGCGGAACATCCTCAAGGTCCAGGGTCTTCTTATTGCCAACAGCTATAAGAGGACCCACCCAAGAGAAGGTAAGAAGGCTCAGAATGCCAGCATATGAGAAAGGGGTAACAGTGTCCTCACCCTTGGTCTCTTTTGATCTCAAGGTATCACCATCATTTGTGCCACCATTCAAAAGAGGTTCCTGAATACCGTTATTTTCGTTTTCTCTAACGTGGCCTTTGTTTTTCACAAAATACCCCACGTAACAGAATAACAAACCAACACAAGTAGATACCACATCAGAAACCAAGTACTGAGTTGGCAACGCAACGCGTCTCTCTGATATAACAACAATGTCCACCACGAAGCAATAACAAGAAACAAAGAGGAACAAGATGCACCAAGCTTTGAAGAGGAATGAGAACCTTCTTTCGCCGGAACTGAAGAACCCCTTGCTCAAGCAAACACAAACAACGCCCCACGCAACTGTTTTGAGCACCAAATCCAAAAGGGTAACGAGCTCTTCTTCGGACCAGCCACTAGAGTACCAGTAGAAGTAATTGAATAAACAGAGGACAAAACTGAAAGCAGAAACACCCAGAGAGCAAAACACGGTCGTTTTGAAGAGGGTGTTGTCGTGCTTCTCCTTAGACTCATCCCTGACACGTGTGGTGAATTTCTTCCAAACCAATGACAGTGGAACCGCGACGAGCAAAAGAAGGTGGAGGAAGGCGGATAAGCCATGAAGGAAAACGGGTTGGAGGAGAACATAGTTGGAAAGGTGTATGTGGGAAAGGGGGAAGAGCAGGGACAACATGGCCGTTAGAATGAAGGTTGAAAAACAAAATTTGCTGTATTTTGCGGAACTTGAAAATGGAGTGCTTGCTTGGAAGAAATGGGACAGTGTAAGATGGATTATTTGAGGTGTATATAGAGTGGGAAATTGTGTTCACAGAAGTGAAGTCAAAAAGGCGAGAGAGAGAGAGTCAAAAGAAAAATGAGTTCCTTGGGAAGACGGTAACTTGGTGAGCAAGGATCGGTATTTGGTAGACTGAGAAATTGAAGAGAAATAATGTATAAGAGACAAAAGGGTGAGGTTTTCCAGGAAAAAGGTTGGAGCTTGGAAAAGAATCGGCGTTGAAAATGACACACACTGTGCAGCCAATGGATGGAGAGAGAGAGAGAGAGCGTATTAGGTTTGTTTAAGGTAAAATTTGTGGATGCGCAGGAAATGGTCGTAACATGTGTAATGCAGTAGTTTTACAATCAAATTGGAACTGCAAATCTGCACTTGGAGATAGAGAAGATCTCTTGGAATTAATTGCTTCCTCTTCTCTCTGTCCTACACTTAATTTTTTTATCTATTAATATTTTATTCTGACATTTAATAATAAACTATACACACCACTCCTTCTGCGAACTTATAATAAGAAAGTTTATTTAGAAATTTTTATTTTAACATGTTACACTTAATTTATTTAATTTTTATGACTGTTTTTATATTTTAATATATTCTGAAATCGTTTCCCGCGTAGCAATAGTTGCAAAATCGGATACGATTTTATTTTCTTATATTTGACGACCATGTAGAAGGTGACGTGCGATTGTGATACGATATTAAATTTCCAACTTTCCGACAAAACATCTTCTTCTACGTTGGACAATACTAATAAGGTAATCATGTTACATGTAAAAAACTCTACATTATAGTTTTTTTTTCCCTAAAATTACTCATACACAACAAAGCATTAGATATTTAACTATTTTAAATTAGTGAAGTAAAATTATAAATATGTGACACAATTGTTTCTCGCTACTTTTTCCCTTGGCTCAACTCATCACTATTTAACACAATATTTTATAGGTTTTGATTCTTAAATTATTAATTATTTTATAAATGTCATCTTAAATTGTTTTCCATCAAATCTTAATTTAAGTTACTTTTTTAATTTAATTTTTTTGTGTTAAATTTTGATAATCTATTGGCGCCTTCTCGGATAGTGGGTGACTGTGCTTCCCATAAACGGCGACGAGAGACCACAGAACAAAGTACACTGTAATGCCTCTATGTCCCATTCGGAGGGCTTCATGTCCACCACTTCTTTATTGCAATGAATTGTCAGTTTCGATAAAGTCTAATTTATTTTCATTTTATTTAAAAAAAAATATGCTTATTTTGTATTCTTTTATTAAGTGATGATGCAACATTTAAACGTAATGATGTCACTTTACTCACAGAATAAATAATGTTAGAAAAAATAAATATAAAATAATTTCTCACTTTAATATACAGTTAGAAAACTTCTTTTTCATTCATTTCACTTTATATGATATTCAAGACTCTGATGTTAATATTAAATAATGTAATCAGCATTTTAAATTTCTGAAATTTTTTTTTCTCTCTAGTCCCGTGTTACATTTCTTCTCTTTGTTATGCTTCGTTCGTATAATGGTTACCATACACGTGTAATTTTTTCCATTTTTTATCAATCAGGTGTACTTTTTTTTTTATGAAAATGAATAAGTCGTGTTATGTAAATACGATTTCAAATAAAAAAATTATGTCACCGTGATATGACTTTAAGTGAATATGAAACTATAAAAAAAGTAATTAAAATCGTACTAACGTGATACGAATTCAATTAAAGAAGTTGTACCTAAGTAATATTCTTTTAAACAATGTTTTAACATGTGAAGTTCCTACACTCATTTTATGGGTTACCACATACACTTATACGCTATTAATGAAGTATTCAATTTCAAAGATATTTTTTAAATTATCTGTTAATTCTAACAGGGTTTTAACGTAATTTTTAAAGAAACTAATTTAATAATTTTTTAAAAACTTATAAATTTATTATAAAAATAAAAAACAAATCTTATATATAATAAAAAAAATATTTATTTTTTTTATTTTTTAAATTTTAGATAAATGAATTAAATTTATTTTTTTGTTATATTTGGTTAATCTTATTCATATATGATTTTTTAATATATAAATCTTGATTGTTAATTTATATAATTAACTGTACCTCTGTACCTATATTTATTTTAAAGATTATACATATTTATGTATCTGTAACTCTATTTTATATTTTAAAGATTATATATATCTATGTATCCGTATGTGTCTTATTTGTGCTTCGTATTATAATTTTTAGAATATTGTATTTCTACCATTCTTATATACAAAACTATAATTATAAATATTTTATTTTATTTTTCAGTTATGGATCTAAAATTCTTTGAGGTTACATTATAAACTTAGTAGAAAAGAGATGAATTTTTTTAGATGGGATATAAAGGTTAGAAGGTGATTGAAAGAGGTATCTTGTAAGTTTACAATCGTTCTAAGTCCATCATCTCATGTTTTACCAATCATGTGACATTTTATTATAAAGAAGACTAAAGGTCGTTTCTTTTTACAAAAGAATTACCTATAAATAAATTTGTCTGTTAAGCATACACTGAACAACAGCATTTTTCCTAGAGAATGATTAGTTCAACCTTGGTAACAATATCTCTTTTCCAACTGGTAGATATGTCTTCGGTACACATACCAGGAATGCATCAAAATCAATTTGAGGGCATTACACACCACATTCAAACCTTTATTTTATGAAATACGTTTATCGTAGAATGTAATCCCCCAGATTTTCGTCATTGTCAAGAAACATTTTTTTTTTTTCTGTATGCTTCAATTTCAATCAGTGATCATCAGATTTCTCAAAATTGGAGTTGAAACTCATGGTATACTCAGCAACAAGTTGAGCAAAAGATGATGACTTGTTCTCTAGCAACCTTGTTGGGGTGTCATACTCCTCAATAAGTCCTGCACCAATGTCTAGCCAATTCAGAAAATGAAACATTAAGATGAAAAACAATATCAATGCTATGTGAAGATGAGAGCCTTTCCTAACCTTGACTAAGAAGCAGAACCATATCACTGTCAAGAACTGAGGTTATTCGGTGTGCAATGGTGATAACTGTGGAGTCAGTGAAATGCTGCCTTAGAGTTTGCTGAATCAAATTATACGTAGCTGTATCAACTGATGCAGTGGCTTCATCAAGAACCAAAACCTTGCTTTTCTTAAGCAGCACCCTGCCAAGGCAGACCAACTGTCGCTGACGCATACTCCAATTCTCACCGTTATCACTAACTGCAACATCAACTTGAACATTAGCAATGAGTTCAAGATTAGATTTAGTACACACTTATGTTCAACAAGGTACGAAGAAAAACCTTTGGAGTCAAGCTTTCCTTCTTTCTTTCTAACTTCGTCTCCAAGCTGACACTTATCCAAGGCCTATTTAGAAAGAATGTTAACGAGTGAGCGCAATACAAATGGTGAAGAACGATTACAAGTATAGTCTTTTATACCAACCCACCTCCCAAATTTGATCATCGGTGTATTCTTCCAGGGGGTCCAGATTACTTCTTACTGTCCCTTCAAACATTGTTGGATCCTGAGGAATAATGCTTAGTCTAGACCTCAAATCATGAAGTCCAATTGAAGAGATGTTGATGTTGTCAATCATAATCTGCCCAGCAGCAGGCTCAACAATTCGGAAAAGCGTTCGTATCAGAGTAGATTTACCACTGCCTGTTCTCCCAACAATGCCAGTTTTCATTCCTCCATGAAATTTGCACGTAATACCACACAGCACAAGTGGAAGATGTGGAGCGTAACGAACCTTCAGAATGGGCAACACATCACTTTAAACATAGCACAAATATGTTAAACAATATGTTGCCATGATTTTTTCATGTTTCAGAAACTAGCTTCTAACCATTTAGTAAAAGAAAACTTTGACAGGACTTTCATAAATCAATCTACCACAAAATGTAAGAGAAAAAAAGTACAAAACCAAAAATATATATTAGCTCAAACTACCTGCAAATCTTGTATATCAACTTCGCCATTTGGGGGCCAAGAAGGATCCGGTTGATTTTCATCTACTGCAAGGGAAGGTTCACTAGGAATACAAGTATACTGAAGTATTCTTTCCACTGATATAATTTTATTCTCCATATTACAGAGATTCCATATCATCGAAGCTTGTATATTATTCAATTTTAGCCCATATATAACCGCTAAACCAGCAAGGCCTTCAAAGTCACAATTCATGAAAAGGGAAAACAATGATGTTCAATTCCACATCACATTAGCAGACTAAACTTTGATTTGTAACAGATACCAGATTAGAATAACGCACCTGGATCTATGAATCCCGGTGGAATAGAAATTATGAATATTAAGGAAAAGACAAATATGATAGAACACAACATATCTAAGCGGAAGCACAACCATTCCATGGCACCAGCAATGTTAAACTTTGGCCGAGAATACCCATCAGTCAGTTTCATATTTGTTTCCTGGAATCTTGATTGCTGATCAAAGCTTCTAATGGTTAAAACACCAGAAATTGTTTCAGAAAAGTGTTGTATGAGCAGGGCTTTGCAGACTCCAACTACACGTGATAGTTCTCTGGCTGATGCAATATAGTATTGCTGCAGAATTACAAGTTTGTCGGATCTTAGCAATCATCATAAAATGTTTTATAATGAAGTCAAGTTTGTAAAATCAATTTGTTACATAATCTGTGCAGCTAAAGTCATTGCCAGACAAGGATGGAAGTAATGCAAGAAATATATGCCACCTTATTATAAAAGACTACTTTATGTGGTCAAATAAATACCTGATAGCAAATGCTGACTATAATAACAGGTATAAAGACAAAGAAAAACTGCCATGCAGCCTGAGACATCACTGCTATAATTCCCAGAAGTTGGATTGTAGTGAAGACAAATGATGCAATTTGATTAGGAATGTTTGTATCTAATGCATTTTGATCCTTTGAAACCTGGAAGAGAACAAGAGTGTAAGGAAATAGACACAAATTCATTGAACCGTCTACGACTCACAAACACTAGATGATAATGAAAGAAACCACAAGAACATACAGAAGGTAAATACGAAAAGTAAACAAAGAATTACATAGAAAAATTTACGTGGTTCACTTGAAACCCAGCCTACGTCCATAGTAAAAAAATCACTAATATAGAATCAAGATTATAACACAAAATCTATCTCACCAGTGAACTCTCAATTTTAAGTTGAAGATAGTTATTCATTAGAAGATCCTATTTACACAATTAAAATTGCCTAGGTTCATTACAAGGTCCTAGGTCTTATTTGAAAATACCAACTAACACTGGAAGTCAAACTGATGTAGCAGACAGCCAGAAGCTCTCATCAAGACAAACGATTTTGTACCATCAGACACTCTAACCCCCAAACTGTCCATTGCCTCTAAACGGTCTAAGAACCTTTGAAAATAGATTTTTACTTAACCAAATCTTCACAAGGAGAAGGACAAGTGACACAATATTAAATAATGTGTAGTTGTTGAAAACAAACAATAAAATAAGGTACTATTAATGTAGAGGAAAAATGTTACTTAAGACAGAAATCGCATCTCTAAAAGTTAGAAGGACATAATGAAAAGAATGAGGTTTACATACTCTACTAAGGATTCTCCCACTTGGAGTGGAATCCAAAAATGACATTGGAGCACGGAAAATACAAAAGTGCATTTTATTGAAGAGAATAGTAGCTGTCTTATAACCAGCTGTAGCAAGAAGCACTTCTCTGGCAAGAATGCAGAAAGAACTTCCAATGGCCAAACTAACATAAACCACAATAAGAGTTATTCCTTCAACAGGTGATTCCACATCTCTTGAGATGGGGGTCGCCCAAGCCATCCAATAATTGCTTCCGATTTGAAGACCTTGAAAAAGAATCTGAGCCAACAATATCAATGCCACAACAGTTCCTCCATATGCTGTCGTGATACATTTCCAATAGACTGAAAACTCAACTTTACCTTTCTCCCTTTCTTCTTCCTCAACAAGTTGGCCTTTAAGTTCACTTTTGTTGTCTGTTTCACCATTTTTTTCATCTTTGCTTGCCTCCTCTTTTAAACCGTGCATACCAGAGACATTTAAATTTTGTTCCAAGGTGCTTATTTCATTAGATACTGTTGTTCCATCTAATGAATCTAGTGTAGACAAAGCCCTTTTGTGTGCACCAACAAGTTCCATAAAATCAGTTCCACTATCAAGCAGATCAGTATGCTTTCCACATTTAGTAATTTTCCCGTTTTTCATGACCTAACAACGATAACACGATAGAGTAAAAAACAAAGCTATCTCTACACTAATAACAGTTAAATTATGAGACTACTCACCACTATAAGATCAGCAGCAGGTAAGAACTCTACTTGATGAGTGACATAAACCACTGTCTTTGAACTTAAAAGGCCCAACAAGCATTCCTACCATACACAAAATAGAAAAGATCTCTCACTTACAAAATAATACAAGAGTCATTCAGTTGGAACAAAATTTTAGAAGAGTTAAATCAATGATTATTTGCATTCTGCCGTGTTCATGTAATATAGTAGTTCAGGTTATATTGCACGTAATGAAAAAAATAATGAAACCAAGTTCCCTTGAAGAAGTGAGGGCCCATGTGAGCATCCACATCACTGAAAGGATCATCAAATAGATATATATCAGCATCTTGGTAAAGTGCACGTGCAATTTGTATTCTTTGTTTTTGTCCACCACTCAAATTTATTCCACGCTCTCCTATAATTGTCTGATCACCAAATGACAAAATCTCCAGATCCTTTTTCAGGGAACACGCTTCAAGTACCTTCTCGTACTTTTCCCTGTCCATTTGTTTTCCAAACAATATATTATCCTCAATCTTGCCACTTTGTATCCATGGAGTTTGAGTAACATAGGCCTTTGTTCCACAAACCTTAAGGGTGCCTGATATCTTTGGTACTTCTCCCAATAAACAAGAAAGTAAAGTAGACTTGCCTGATCCAACAGTACCACAAACTGCAACCTTCATCCCATTAAAAGCTTTAAGATTTATATTTTGCAGTGTTGGGCTAAGGGAAGATAATTCTCAAGAAAAGTTTGCATCAACTACTTCAATTGCTGTATCAGAACTTCCCTGGGGAAGCTTCTCTACAACATCAGAGGGTAAGTCATCCAGACGAAGGAATGATGCAATCCTATCAAGAGAAACTTTAGTTTGTGCTATCATCGAAATTGAATCTGGAAGATTACAAATGGGTTCTTGAAGAATCCCGAATGTTCCGAGTGCAGACAACATCTTCCCCGATTCAAGGGGGACCCCACTAAGCATCCAAGTAGCGAAAGTAACCGCGGCTACAAATGTGGGTGCACCCATAAACAAAAACGAGGTCATGGCTACAGTATAGGCACATTTTTTTAACCAGCCTTCCTCAGTTTTCCTGAGCTCAATTATTTTTGATAGAAACTTCATTTCCCACCCTTGTAGTTTGAGAATCTTCATATTCCTTAAAATCTCGGCTGTGGCTTTCATTCTTGTATCTTTCGACTGCATCAACTTCTTTTGAAACTTCTCTAGCAATGATCCCAAGGGAACATTTGCCAGCATAACAACAGTAGTTGCAACAAAAGCGGCAATTGAAGCCAGTCCAAGCTTTTTATACAAAATCAAAAAGGCTAATGTAACTTTCAAGGCCACCATCCACAAATCATGTATATACCAACTGAAGACACCAACTCGTTCAGCATCAACAGCCATGAAATTGATTATTTCCCCGTAAGTGTGGCCATACTTGGATTGACAAGAAAGGGTCAGAGCCTTGTTATAGATCATCGTGACAAGTAGTGCACGAATTCGAAGTCCAACTTGCTGCAACCTAAAGCACCGATGCAATTCAGACAGACACTCTACAGCCTTTGCAACTAAGAACGCAGAAATCAAAACATAGCCCTGGTTTTCATAAAGCGGTTTTCCATCAAGGTACTGAACAAGACCATCCATGAGATATGGACCAACATAAGAAGCCAAAGTGTGAAACAATGCAAGAAAAGCTGTGAAAAGAATCTCTTTCCACGATGTTACTACGAGTGACTTCACCAACTTTAGTGTAGTAACACTATTAATGGTACCACAATCAGCCTCAACTTTATCTCTGAACCCAGGAAAAGCTCCAACTACACTGTCTCTGGTGTCTAGTTGAGGAACATCCTCAAGGTCCAGGGTCTTCTTATTGCCAACAGCTATTAGAGGACCCACCCAAGAGAAGGTAAGAAGGCTCAGAATGCCAGCATTTGAGAAAGGGGTAACAGTCTCCTCACCCTTGGTCTCTTTTGATCTCAAGGCATCACCATCATTTCTGCCACCATTCAATAGAGGTTCCTGAATACCGTTATTTTCTTTTTCTCGAGGGTGGTCTTTGTTTTTCACAAAATACCCCACGTAACAGAATAACAAACCAACACAATTGTAAACCACATCAGAAACCAAGTACTGAGTTGGCAAAGCAACGCGTCTCTCCGATATAACAACAACGTCCACCCCGAAGCAATAGCAAGAAACAAAGAGGAACAAGACGCACCAAGCTTTGAAGAGGAATGAGAACCTTCTTTCGCCGGAACTGAAGAACCCCTTGTTGAGGCAAACACAAACAACGCCCCACGCAACTGTTTTGAGCACCAAATCCAAAAGGGTCACCAGCTCTTCTTCTGACCAGCCACTAGAGTACCAGTAGAAGTAATTGAACAAACAGAGGAGAAAACTGAAAGCAGAAACACCCAGAGAACAAAACTCAGTCGTTTTGAAGAGGGTGTTGTCGTGCTTCTCCTTAGACTCATCCCTGACACGTGTGGTGAATTTCTTCCAAACCAGTGACAGCGGAAGTGCGACGAGCAAGAGAAGGTGGAGGAAGCCGGATAAGCCATGAAGGAAAACGGGTTGGAGGAGAACATCTTTGGAACGGTGTATGGAGGAAAGGGATAAGAAAGGAGACAACATGGTAGTTAAAATGAAAAACAAAATTTGCTGTTTTGGCTGAACTCAAAATAAGTTCTGTGCTTGGAAGAATGGGACAGTAAAAGACAGTTCGAAGTTTCTGAGGTTATAAAGAGTGGAAATTGAGTGCAGAAAAGTGTACTAAGAAAATGTAGGAGAGGAAGAGTCAAAAGAAAAATGGGTTCGTTGGAAAGATGGTAACTTGGTAGGCAAGACTCAAGTTTAGTAGAATAGACAAAAGGGTGGCATTCCCAGAAAAAGGAACAAACTTGGAAAAAAAATTACCATAAAAAAGAAAGACAGTTTCTAAGTCTTTTTTTTATTTTATTGTTGCAGTTTATAATTCTTTATTTTATTCTATTTTATTGTTGTCGGGTCAGGGAGAAGGTGAGGTGAAATTAAGATACAGTATTAAATTTTCAACTTGATTATAAGATGTCTTGGTCTACATTAAATACTTATTCTAATGCTATATCCACTAAAGTCAATCATGCTCTACTAAATCAATCATAACTCTTTTTTATTTTTTTTCTAAAATTACTAATATTCAATGAAATATTGAAATTTAACTATTTATATAGTTCGACAAGAATACGCGAATCACTCATCTCACAACGTTTAGGATTAGCAAATTTGTTGAAGGAATAAAACATTCACACCGTGAGCGCTTCTAGATGGGAAACGTTTGAACCTTTTTTTCTCTAAATATTTTCAGAAGAAATAAATATAAAAGATAAAATATTTTAAAAAACTACCATTCTATAAATTAATTTAAGTTATGAACAAAGTGTTTTTCATATTTATATCTCTTAGGAAAACTCGTGCAAACATTAACAGGGAAGATTTTTCCTCATACGAATATATAACTCCTGAAAAAACCAATGCCAGTGTTCCTCCCCATATAATATATAGCATCCCCTCCTGGGAAGTCTAGTTATGCATCAACAAAACTTGGCTGCTACTTTACATTGCTAATACAAGGTTAGTCAGAATCGAATAACCAATAACAAGTCAACAGTAACGAAAACGTTATTATTGAATTACTAGACGCTGATAATAGGAAAACATAAAAATCAAATACTTTATTATACTCTTTACTTCGACAATATATGTTAAAGACGCTGATAATATATGTTAGTGTGAAATTGACCCTTTTTTATTCTATAGTTGTCGGGTCAGGTAGAAGGTGAGGTGAACCTAAGATACAGTATTAAATTTTCAACTTCATTATAAGATGTCTTGGTCTCCATTAAATAATTATTCTAATGCTATATCCACTAACCCCACAATGTCATCTGCAAATTAAGTTTCCCAAGTTCAAATCTTTCACATATCAGTTTCCACATTAATCAGTACAAATTATTCAAAGTTGAAACACATTACATATTTATTATAATTAGGAAAAGATGCAACTTTGTCTATACATGTATCCTTATGCATCCCTCTATAATTGAACTGATAAAGTGGATAGTTTAGAATTCAGTTACAAAAAACGTATATTCAATAAATACAAACTTTCTGACAAACATATTGGTCTGAGTTACACTGAACTTGTATATCCTTGCTACCTACCTGTTGCTGGATCCGATGTTGGCTGTAATAAGTGGGATTCAATTACACCTATTTCACTTTTTTTAAAATGTTGAAAAGAGCACAAATAAATTGTGTCTCGTATTTATAATTTTACTTTACCAAATTTAAAATAGTTAAATATCTAATGTTTAGTTGTATATTAGTAATTTTTAAAAAAAAGTATAATGTAAAGGTCCTTTTACTTGTAACATGATTACCTTTATTTAGCATTGTCCAATGTAGAAGTTGTTTTTTTGGAAAGTCGGAAAGTTAATATTGTATCACAATCGCATGTCACCTTCTACAAGGTTTATTATTTTTCTCTTCAATTCTTCACTCTACCAAAACATGACCCTTGCCCACCAAGTTACCTTTTTTCCAAAGAACATTTTTCTTGACTCTCTCTCTCTCTCTCTCTCTGCTTTTTTTACTTCACTCCTGTGAACACATTCCAACTATTTATAGACTTCAAATAATCCATCTTCCCCATCATCTTACACTGTCCCTTTTCTTCCAAGCAAACACCCCATTTTCAAGTTCCGCAAAATACAGTAACTTTTGTTTTTCATCGTTCATTCTAACTGCCATGTTATCTCTTTTCTTTCCCCTTTCACACATACACATTCCCAACGATGTTCTCCTCCAACCTGTTTTCCTTCATGGCTTATCCGCCTTCCTCCACCTTCTGTTGCTCGTTGCGGTTCCGCTGTCATTGGTTTGGAAGAAATTCACCACACGTGTAAGGGATGAGTCTAAGGAGAAGCACGACAACACCCTCTTCAAAACAACCGTGTTTTGTTCTCTTGGTGTTTGTGCTTTCAGTTTTATACTCTGTTTGTTCAATTACTTCTACTGGTACTCTAGTGGCTGGTCCAAAGAAGAGCTCGTGACCCTTTTGGATTTGGTGCTCAAAACTGTTGCGTGGGGCGTTGTTTGTGTTTGCTTGATCAAGGGGTTCTTCAGTTCCGGCGAAAGAAGGTTCTCATTCCTCTTCAAAGCTTGGTGCATCTTGTACCTCTTTGTTTCTTGCTATTGCTTCGTGGTGGACATTGTCGTTATATCAGAGAGACGCGTTGCTTTGCCAACTCAGTACTTGGTTTCTGATGCGGTTTCCACTTGTGTTGGTTTTTTATTCTGTTACGTGGGGTATTTTGTGAAAAACAAAGGCCACGTTAGAGAAAACGAAAATAACGGTATTCAGGAACCTCTTTTGAATATTGGCACAAATGATGGCGATGTCTTTAAATCAAACGAGACCAAGGGTGGGGACACTGTTACCCCTTTCTCATATGCTGGCATTCTGAGCCTTCTTACCTTCTCTTGGGTGGGTCCTCTAATAGCTGTTGGCAATAAGAAGATCCTGGACCTTGAGGATGTTCCACAACTAGACACCAAAGACAGTATTGTCGGTGCTTTTCCAAGTGTCAGAGATAAACTTGAGGCTGAATGTGGCGCACTAAATAGTGTCACCACACTTAAGTTGGTGAAGTCGTTAGTGATGTCAGCGTGGAAGGAGATTCGTTTCACAGCTTTTCTTACATTGTTAAACACTTTGGCTTCTTATGCTGGTCCTTATCTTATTGACAGTTTTGTTCAGTACCTTGGTGGACAACGGCTATATGAAAACCAGGGCTATGTTTTGGTTTGTGCGTTTTTCTTTGCAAAGATTGTAGAGTGTCTTTCCCATAGGCATTTGTTCTTTAGGTTACATCAAGTTGGACTTCGAATTCATGCACTTGTTGTCACGATGATCTATAACAAGTCTCTGACCCTTTCTTGTCAGTCAAAGCAGGGTCAGACTTCTGGAGAAATAATCAATTTGATGACCGTTGATGCTGAAAGAGTTGGTGTCTTCAGTTGGTATATGCATGATTTGTGGATGGTGGCCTTGGAAGTTACATTGGCCCTTTTGATTTTGTATAGAAACCTCGGACTGGCTTCAATTGCTGCTTTTGTTGCAACTATTGTTGTTATGCTGGCAAATGTTCCCTTGGGATCATTGCAAGAGAAATTTCAGAAGAAGTTGATGGAGTCGAAAGATACAAGAATGAAGGCCACGTCCGAGATTTTAAGGAATATGAAGATTCTCAAACTACAAGGATGGGAAATGAAGTTTCTATCAAAAATAACTGAGCTCAGGAAAACTGAGCAAGGCTGGTTAAAAAAGTATGTCTATACTGCAGCCATGACCACGTTTGTGTTTTGGGGTTCCCCCACATTTGTACCTGTGGTTACTTTTGGTACTTGTATGATTGTAGGGATCCCCCTTGAATCAGGGAAGATATTGTCTGCACTTGCGACATTCGGAATTCTTCAAGAGACCATTAATAGTCTTCCTGATACAATTTCGATGATAGCACAAACTAAAGTGTCTCTTGATAGGATTGCATCATTCCTTCGCCTGGATGACTTACCCTCTGATGTTGTAGAGAAGCTTCCCCGTGGTAGTTCTGATACAGCAATAGAAGTAGTTGACGGAAACTTTTCTTGGGAATTATCTTCCCCTAATCCAACATTGCAAAATATAAATCTTAAAGTTTTTCACGGGATGAGGGTTGCAGTTTGTGGTACTGTTGGATCAGGCAAATCTACTTTACTCTCTTGTGTATTGGGAGAAGTAGCTAAGATATCAGGCATCCTTAAGGTTTGTGGAACAAAGGCCTATGTTACTCAAACTCCATGGATACAAAGTGGCAAGATTGAGGATAATATATTGTTTGCAAAACAAATGGACAGGGAAAAGTACGAGAAGGTGCTTGAAGCGTGTTCCCTGAAAAAGGATCTGGAGATTTTGTCATTTGGTGATCAGACAATCATAGGAGAGCGTGGAATAAATTTAAGTGGTGGACAAAAACAAAGAATACAAATTGCACGTGCACTTTACCAAGATGCTGATATATATCTATTTGACGATCCTTTTAGTGCAGTGGATGCTCATACAGGGTCTCACCTCTTTAAGGTAACTTGGTTTCATCATTTTGTTTATTATGTGTAATATAACCTGAGCTACTGTATTTTCACACTGCAAGATACAAATAATCCTTGATATTTTACTCTTGAAATTTTGTTCTGCCAACAAAATGACAGTTGTATTATCATGCAAGTGAACTTTTCTATTTTCCGCACGGTAGGAATGCTTGTTGGGCCTTTTGAGTTCAAAGACAGTGGTTTATGTCACTCATCAAGTAGAGTTCTTACCTGCTGCTGATCTTATAGTGGTGAGTAGTTCTCATAATCTAACTGCTATTTATTAGTGTAGATATGGCTTTGTTTTTTAATCTGTCGTATCATCCTTGATAGGTCATGAAAAACGGGAAAATTACTCAATGTGGAAAGTATACTGATCTGCTTAATAGCGGAGCTGATTTTATAGAACTTGTTGGTGCACACAGAAAAGCGTTGTCTGCACTAGATTCATTAGATGGAGCAACAGTATCTAACGAAATAAGCACCATGGAACAAGATTTAAATGTCACAGGCATGCACGGTTTTAAAGAGGAGGCAAGGAAAGATGAACAAATTGATGAAACAGACAAGACTAATGAACCTAAAGGCCAACTTGTTCAGGAAGAAGAGAGGGAGAAAGGTAAAGTTGAGTTTTCAGTCTATTGGAAATGTATCACGACAGCATATGGAGGAGCTCTTGTGCCGTTCATATTGTTGGCTCAGATTCTTTTTGAAGGTCTTCAAATCGGAAGCAATTATTGGATGGCCTGGGCAACCCCCATTTCAACAGATGTGGAACCACCTGTTGAAGGAACAACTCTTATTGTGGTTTATGTTAGTTTGGCCTTTGGAAGTTCTTTCTGCATCCTTGCCAGAGCACTGCTTCTTGTTACAGCTGGTTATAAGACAGCTACTATTCTCTTCAATAAAATGCACTTTTGTATTTTCCGTGCTGCAATGTCATTTTTCGATTCTACTCCAAGTGGGCGAATCCTTAATAGAGTATGTATACCTAATTTTTTCCATTTTTTTCTCATGATTTTTAAAGATATGAATTTTGTGTATATAATAGTGTGTTGCTTGTCCTTCTTACTGTTCTCTTGAAGGCTTCAACGGATCAGAGTGCGTTGGACACAGATATTCCTTATGAAATTGCATCATTTGTCTTCCATGTGATCCAACTTCTGGGAATTATAGCAGTGATGTCTCAGGCTGCATGGCAAGTTTTCGTTGTATTTATACCCGTAATCGCAGTCAGCATCTGGTATCAGGTATTAATGTGAGAGTGTAGACATTGATAATAAGGTGGCATGTATATCTTGCACTGCTTCGTTATTTTTTTTTTTTTCAGATAATGGCTTACCCGTAAAGATTATGTACCATGTTTATTTTGCATCCATCTTACAATATTTTATGATGAAATCTAAGATCTTACAAACTTATATTCTGCAGCAATATTATATTCCATCAGCTCGAGAACTCTCACGTTTAGTTGGAGTCTGCAAAGCCCCAATCATTCAACACTTTTCTGAATCAATTTCTGGTACTTCAACCATTAGAAGCTTTGATCAGCAATCAAGATTTCAGGAAACAAATATGACACTGATTGATAGCTATTCTCGGCCAAAGTTCAATATGATTGGTGCCATGCAATGGTTGTGCTTCCGCTTAGATATATTGTCTTCTATCACATTTGCCTTTTCCTTAATATTTTTTATATCTATTCCACCGGGACTCATAGATCCAGGTGTGTTATTCCAATCTGGTAACTCCTTACAAATCAAAATTTACTCTGCTAATGTAATATGGAATTGAGCATAATTTTTTTCCTTTTAAATGATTTATGTGATTTGAAGGCCTTGCTGGTTTAGCGGTTACCTATGGACTAAGTTTGAACAGGATACAAGTTTGGATGATATGGAATCTCTGTAATATGGAGAATAAAATTATATCAGTGGAAAGAATACTTCAGTATACTTGTATTCCTAGTGAACCTTCCCTTGCAGTAGATGAAAATCGACCGGATCCTTCTTGGCCCGCAAATGGCGAAGTTGATATCCAAGATTTGCAGGTAGTTTGAGCTAATATATGTTTTTGGTTTGTACTTTTTTTCTCTTTCATTTTGTGGTCGATTGATTTATGAAATTCATGCCAAAGTTTTCTTTTACTAAATGGTTAGAAGCCAGCTTCTGAAACATGAAAAAATCATGCCAACATATTTCATATCATATTTGTGCTATGTTTAAAGTGATATTTTGCCCATTCTGAAGGTTCGTTACGCTCCACATCTTCCACTTGTGCTGTGTGGTATTACGTGCAAATTTCATGGAGGAATGAAAACTGGCATTGTTGGGAGAACAGGAAGTGGTAAATCCACTCTCATTCAAACGCTTTTCCGAATTGTTGAGCCTGCTGCTGGGCAGATTATGATTGACAACATCAACATCTCTTCAATTGGACTTCATGATTTGAGGTCTA
>Ga0209700_100404_pt1 | contig 78639 bp, 26 predicted proteins | sample SiratroredBW_FD_187528 | JGI IMG/M metagenome (GOLD analysis project Ga0209700, IMG submission 187528) | Root nodule microbial communities of legume samples collected from California, USA - Siratro red BW (SPAdes) (version 2) | ecosystem: Host-associated > Plants > Roots > Nodule | place: USA... | reverse complement strand
ATTTTGATTGAATCACTTTGACCATGTGTTACTGGATTCCTTCTTCACTTATGTCAAGGTTCTTTGCCAATCAATCTCGAACACACTCACACCAAATCAAGACCAAAATCCAATTGCTTGCTTGCTGTCATTGCTTAGCTGAACTTGTCTTGTATGGCTTCATCAAATCCATTTAGTATTGTGAGAATACTAACAATGGTAATAAATGAGAATTATAGTAATTGATAAGAAAGATCATTATAAATATACAATCAATCTTCATAAAATATTGAATAAGATCATATTAGGATAAATGTGGTTAATATGCTATTAGGTACAAGTGTATCATATGTTTTACAAAAGATCTTGGAGAACTTATAATAAAGATAATAATCACATTTTTTTATGGAGAAAACAAAGTAGAAGAAGAGGAAGAAATCAAGGGAAACAATGCACTTTTTTCATAAATTGAATCATATTGCAAAAAAATATGCTCAATGCATGAATTTCCACTTTGGATAAAGCAAAAAAACAATCATACTACAAACACATAACGAAAAAAAATTTATTTCACCATAGCAACAAGTCAATAATGAACAAGTCATAAACAAATACAACTTCTTCTGAAAATTTTACAATCCACTAATAACGAAGTTAATCTTGTCAACAATACAATAGGTGAGAACTTCATACAATATAATCTAAGCAAGGTAATAATTATGATTTGTCTTGGATCATTTACACATAAGCCACAAATCACGTGATAAACACAGTTTTTTTTTTTACAAGTTTTTATAAAAGCAAATCCATGAAACAAGTGAGATTATAACAATACACACATTAAAATCAAGCATGTTGCATCTCAAAAAATGTTTTGTTCACTTTATACATATAACAAGTACAACACCTTTTGAAAATTCTTCACTCCACTATAATGAAGTTAATCTTGTCAATAATACAACATGTGAGAACTTCATACAATGATCTAAGCAAGATAATAAGTCTTGGATCATTGGCACATAAGTCACAAAACCATGTGATACACAAAAGTTATTTTTTACAGGTGTTTATAAAAGCAAACCCTTAGATGTTAGATTAACTAACAATACACACCTTATAGTCAAGCATGTTGGAACCATTCATCTCACAAAATGTTTTGTTCTATATAATGCTTTATGTGATGTCTCTTTTCCAGTATATATATATATATATATATATATAGATATGTACGTATACATGTATATATATATATATATATATATATATATATATATATATATATATATATATATATATATATATATATATATATATTATGTTTCCTAATTAAATTTTTAAAGTATTAATAAGATATATTAGAAAATAAATATCTTCAAATTTAATAGACAAAGTGTACTTAAATGAAAAAATTGAATTAAATTTGTATAAGTTTGACTTCATCTACTATATCATAAAACTTGAATATAATATTGATTGCATCTTACCAATATAAGTTTTACAAAAAAGCATATAAGTACTCATGTATTACCTTTAAACCTTACTCTTTGATTATCAACCAAAGGTATATTAATTCATAGGCAAAATGAAACTTTTAATGAATATTTTTAGTATCCCCTACTCTCTTAAAAGATGCTTCTTAAAAGATGCTTGAAATAAAAATTAAACTTAAAAGGAGTTTATTACAAATAGGAAAGAAATAGAATAATGCAATCATTATAGCATAACCATCTTTTAAATGGAGTACAAATAAAAACACTTCAATATAAAAGAAACATTTTAAATGATTGGATGAAAATGAAAAATGTTCCCCCATATAAACTTATTAACATTTGACTTAATATCACGAGAACAAAGAATTTTCCAAGCTTTTAGAAAGACTCGTTTAGATGAAGTTGGATAGGATCCATATTGATCTAGGACAAAATTTGGCATCGAAAGTTGCAAAAAAATAAATGTTATGTCTATATCTTTGAACCAAAAAATCATACCTTGAGATGAAGTTATCCTCCTTAGTTGATTGTTTCATGTATACATTATCAAAAGTTGGGCATTCCTCGACGAGAAAAGTTCCATGTTAGTGAGTTTACCTATATTATCATATTGACATAAGTAATGACATGAAGTACTAGGAATCATATAAGTTGACTACCTTCAATACTCAACTATACTTAAGGGTGATTATAGCAAGATGTTTATCTTTTCTATTTCCCTTATTTTGGTTGGATATAAGTTCACATTTTTCTAGTTTGGACAGGTTGACTAAAGTTGGTTTGGGAGTTTCCCTTTTCTCTTTAAAGGGTTATAAGTTTTGACATTCCTTAAAAAAGGTGCAACATTTTCTTTGGTAAGTGTTTTCCACTAGAGGACTCTCTACAAACACTAAAGCTATGAGTTTATCACTAGAGCTACCCTTGTCCATGGATGTATGAAACACTTCATCATCACTTCGAGATGAACTAGACATATTTAAAAGGCAAGGAAGAATGATGCATCTATAATTGTTTCTCAAAAAAACTTGGTAACCACAAAAGAGAACAAAGCGTGGGAAAAATAAAATAAAGAATGAGCAATTAAAAATTGTTAAGCATGAGTGAAGGTAAAAAGGTAGGCTCGTTATGAATAATGCACCTAAATGATTACTTATAAGTGATAAAATCTTAACTCATCACTTGGAAAGATTGAAGACAAATGTTGTTATCAAACACATCAAAATAACGAGCTTTAAGCTTAATTGTTACACATTCGAGCATCACGCAAAGTCATATATCAAATAAAAATATGTTAAGCTTTCATAGAGTTCAAGTTCCATCTCGAATTATATCTCAATAACTTTTTAATTATTAAATTTATTTAGTCCTCATAAAATTAGAGGATTAAACTAAGTTGTCCACCTTCTTAAATAGAGTTTTGTTCATAGTTTGAGATTGGAAGAATTTGTGTACCCACTCATATCAAGTATATCAAAATATAATTTGGTTATTCATTATATAAATAAATTATTATCAATGAATTAGTTGATAACAACATAAAAGACAAAACCTAACAACCTAGTCATCTTATATTATTTCTCGAATATAATATCAAATTTCTTTATAAGATCATTATTATATCATTATTTACATAATTTATTCTAAAAATCAAAGATTCAAAAGCTTACATTACAACTAGAAAGTAAAATTTTAACTCATACTCATTCTTCTACTAATATATTATACTGGTACTTGCAAAAGACCTTCATTCATCTCTCATTCATAGATCTTATTGATATAAAATTCTTTCTTCATTAAAATTGATAAATTTAAATCGTAAAATCTAAAGGTTTTACCTTATTAACAAATTATCTAAATACTTTAAAGTTTTTATTAAGAATACTTAATAAATATATTAGAATGTATTGCCTTTCACTCTCTAATATTCTTTCACTAACTTAAGTATTGGAATATCATTTGGAAGTGAATTTTCATTTTATTCTTGTTCATACCGTATTACCATAAAACTTTTTCCTTTTCAGAATTCTCAATTTAACTTGTAAGGTAAGCTTAATGACTTCACCTTATTAATAATACAAGAACATTCTATTTTTAAGTAAAAATAATATATAATCATATTATTTTGACATATTTTGTTAGATTTAGTGTAAAAAAATAAAACAAATCAATTTAAATACTAAATTAAAAAATTATATTGATTATAAAAATAAGGTAAGATATGTTTTAGTTGGAGAAGATTTTGACAATTTTCAATTTAGAAAAGTTTCAATAACTTATTTAATTGTCATACATTAAATTTACTTTTATTTAAAATTCAAGAATCAATTAATTTCATTAAGTAAACTGATAAATATAAATTCATATTCTTTTATCATTAAAGCAAAGTGAAAATGATTTTCTTTTTTTTGACATATTTTTACAATTATGATTTTTAGTAGAAAAGCTTTTTATGATATCACTAGTAAAATTTGAGTAATGTTAGTACACCACATTTTGATATGCCAACTATTTAATAATTTTTTTTAATTAAGAGAGGATGGGAAAGTTACTATGTCTGATCGTAGTTAATTTATTGATGATGAATTTTATCTTTATAAGCTTTATGGTAAAAAGTCTTTATTAAAACTAAAATATTTTTCTAACAACTGAAATTAGCTAGAAAATACTATACCTAAATTCATCTTTTCAGTTCGTATATAGGGAAATAAGAAGTAAACACATAACATATTTACCCTTAAGGCAACGGATTAAGGGCATCATACAACATTACGCCAACATGATATTCTTAATTTTTTTTTATTAAATATAACACACAATATTTTGTGGTATAAATTTTAGATATTTTCTTTAACGATGTAATGTTATGATATCTTTTATTATTAACTTCTTCAATTCACTCCACATGACAACTAACGATTCACTTAATAAAAATGATTAAAACCTAAACAAAAGTAAATCTTTTTGTTATGGTATTGAAACAAAAATCATCAAAACCTTTTATACGAAAGAGATATATTACTCGAAATAAAGAATTAAAAAAAGAAGAATTTAACCTAAATTTAATATTAATCAAATTAACCAACTTTTCTTAAATTTCATATTAATTAAATAGAAGGCCCGATGCATTAAAAAAATGTGTCTCCCTTTTAAAACACCTACCACCACCATTCACTTCACCTACCACCCACCCACCCTCGATGGAGCCACAAAATTCGTGTTCTACTCTTTCAATAAGAAAGAAAATGGTTTTCGCTTTATTTTATAATAAAATTTAGATTTAATTAAGTTTTAAATTTATTATAAATTGAAGCGTTTTTAATTGACTCTTTATTAAATATTTTATTCTGTTGAGCACTTCAAACGTGTATATTTTTAATTAAAATTCGCCTCTTTCTATAACCAACACATTTTCTCATTTGTTATTTTATATTAATTATAATATTATTTTATATTTATATAAAAAAGACTTAATTCATATTAAAATTTATGAATAAAATTCAATTTTAATCTAAAAAAACAAAAAAAAGTAACGTATGTTAAAACCCCAAACAAACATAGCCACCTTCTTCTTCCTTTGCATCTTTCGCTCCGCTCCACCCACTGTGTAAACCCTAATTCCACGATGTTGACCTCTGCATCTTCCTCCGTCTTCTCCTTCATCCCCAACCTAAAGCCCTCACATTCTTCTCGCTTCACCGTTCGGGCTCACGTCAAATCCCCCACACTCCCCAACCTCAAAGTCCTCGCCGGCGCCGCAGTCTTCGCCGCCGTCGCGCTCCAATTCCCCTCCGCACGCGCCTCTCCTCCGCCTCCGCCCCCTCCCCAAACCGAACACCGCAGCGAAGAATCCCTCTCGCCTCTCTCAGAAATCCTCGAAACGAACTCCGAGGCCCTCGCCGCTCTCAAGTCCCTCCTCCAGGAGAAGCTCGAGCTCGGCGAGGACGACGAGGCGCTCGCCATCCTCAAGCGCCTAATCGCCGCGCAGCCGGACGCCGTCGACTGGAAGTTCCTCGCAGCGCGCCTCGCCTCCGAGACCGGCGACGCCGACGCCGCGCGCGCGTACTACGAGGAAGTTCTGGCGGCGAACCCGCTCTCGTTCGAGGCGCTGTTCGAGAACGCGCTGCTGATGGACCGGTCAGGGGAAGGGGAGGCGGCTATGCGGCGGCTGGAGGAGGCGCTGCGCGTGGCTGAGGAGGACAACAAGAAGAAGGAGGCGAGGGACGTGAAGCTGATCATGGCGCAGATCACGTTTCTGCAGAAGAATGTGGATGAAGCGTTGGCGATTTACGATGAGCTGACGAAAGAGGATTCGAGGGATTTCAGGCCTTACTTTTGCAGAGGCATGATTTATAGCTTGCTTGATAGGAACGAAGAGGCGAAGGAGCAGTTTGCAAAATACAGAGAGTTGAGTCCCAAGAAATTTGAGGTTGATGGGTATTTGAGAACCCCTTTGTCAAGGATGAAGCTTTTTAGCACCGATGAGAGCTGAAAAATAGTTACTGATAAGAACAGTAGCAATAAATTTGCGGCAACTGGAATAATAAGGATGGTAAACTGAGTTCGATTTTTTGCTTTCGCTATGCTGTATTGCTTCCTATGCCACTGTTGAATGATGGGTGGGTGTAAAACTTTGTACTTTTAGAGTAAATCATAGAGAAATAAAGATTATTATTATTGAATTCAGTTGCTGCTGGAACTGATGAACTCAGTAATGTCATATTAGTGCTGCTATGAATGGATTGTTGTAGCAGTAGCAGGAGGTATTACTGTTTTCTGATATTTATCAGAATATTACATACCAAATATTTGGTTTTTGTGTCTTTTAAGGTATGGTTACCTTTATATTGATTTGGTGTTTCTGGAATCATTATTTTCCTGTCTCTTAAATCTAATCTTCGAAACAAACACATCCTAATATATGTTTGTTTCTGGTGGACGTTTGGTCATATTTGCAAGGCACACAGACAAAACCAGAAAAATGCAGTAGTTTTGGAATGGCCAAATATCAAAGCATGTGGAAACTGCATCTAATGGACATGGAGTGTCACGTTTACGCCGGACACGCATAGACTTGTGGGACTTTGATTACTTTAACACTACGCCGTCTGGTTAAGAAATGAAAGTAGGAATATTTATAGCTATATTTCTTAAAAGATGTATGGAAACATTCCCATTTAATAGAGTTTAAAAAATAATTTTAGAAATATGAAAAATTAACCAAACATGTCCAAGAATAATTTAGATCTAAAAGTAACTTTCCATCATAATATGTTTGGATTGCATATAAAGTTTGGTTGAAAAGAACAAACAAAATATGCCTGCTTCATTTACGTTTACAATGATAATGAAGAAATAATATTTAACCTCCACTTAAATTCTGAGAAATGATAATAGAAGGTATGACAAATAAAGTAAAATTTTAAGATAATGATTTTAGAATCACATTTTCCAAAATCAAATAGCAGAAAGCAAAAAAAAAACAAAGAAGTTAGTTGTCCCGACATATCCGGCATATCCGAAGACTAACTACAAATGATACCAATGAACTTGCTATTTTGTATGTTTCTTTACGTAAACTTTGGATACTGCTGTATCAGGATCACCTTTTAGATGCTGAATATCTTGATTTTTTATTTTGAGAAATTAGTTTTCTTGTTTTCAATTGAGAATACTATAGGTTAAAAAAAAATTCAAATATTATATTTTTCTTTTCCTATACTAACTTTGTGAAATACTTTATATACAATTCTTTTTCCTTTTTTTTATCGATAACAAAAAATATTATTAATAAAAGGCAAAAATAAATTGTCTCAATCCATATACAAAAGATAAAAACAAAAAGAAAAAGAAACTAATTACAGGACAACTTTTAAGCTCAAGATCACCCCCTATCATGTTTATTATTCAAGAGGTGAGCTACATGATGATTTGGTTCTGCATAAATGTTCTCACACATGTTACATGACCAATAGTTTATTGTGTAAATCAAAAGTACTTAATTTGAAATTTCATTCGAATCAGTAGAGCATAGTTAAGATCTATAGCACATCTTCCTCCCACCAATACATCTCGATAGTGTGTAACCAATACATCTTAGCAATGTGTTATAATGTTGTGTTATAATGTTCTTGGAGTACCAACATCAGACATTCCGTTTGCATATATTGATCACACTATCATTCACATTCATTTCTATCTTTACAACAGAGTTTGAGCTTTGCAATGTTTGCCATATGTTACAGATAAACTTTATCACATTTTCTTAATCCTATGTACCTATATTTGTTGAGCTTGATTCCTGACAACCTCCATTCTGTGGCGAATTGTTGATGACTCCAACATGTTTGATCCCAATGTTGGCCTCCTATATCCATGAGCTTGTTTTGTATAGTGTTCCTATAATGTTTTTGTAACAACTTGGAAAGAACATAACTTCTACAAGCATTCCCTAGCTTGAACCTGCACACATCACAACACAATACTTATATATATCACCAGCAGAAACAAAATTTCCTGCGTAATGGTAAAAATATTAAAGCAAAATATAACGCCTTAGCTTATCCATAGGACCACTGCTATTACAATTTTCCTCTGTTGGCAAAGTATTCAAGGGGAGGGGTATTTGCTTCTAATCAATGTTACTTCTCCTTTCATATGTGATTCAGTAGCAGAGCTTGTAACAGTACTATATCCAAATTCAAATTAGCTGCAACCAGGCCAGAAACATCTATGTTTATGAACTAATCATAATATTAAAAATGTCATCGACAAGAAAATCCCGTTCATTATTTTAATATATCACAACTAATCGCCTCAAACTTAGCTTCCATATTCAATCTTTCTGAAATTGCTTGGACCTCTCAACTATAAACTATCTAAAATCCCAGTATCAATCCCTACAAAGTCAACTCAGTGACTTTAAGCATGTTATAGGGTTCAAACACCAATAGGAATAGGTGAACCTAGCTTTCTTATATTTCCATGTTATCCATGCCTTTTTAATTGAGCTAAGGTAAAGATCTTTTCTACACATCAAACTTTAAGTTCCTGGAAATCACATTGTTTATATGTGTCCATATGTTCCATATTATAGTCATCCACACTGTATTGCACTTTTTACTTAATGTCCTCAACCCAAAGCCTACCGTACTGCAATAGTGTACTGTTTGCACTTATATCCACAAGTCACACAAGTTCCAAATATTACTTACTACCCTACACGTGACAAAAAAAGATGGCTTGAAGATTCTTGATATGTTTGACAAGCAACACACCTTCTATCAATCAATATCATTCCTCTTAAGATTTTTTTTTTTTTTTTTTTATATATTGCTAGCCTATCCTGAATGACTCTGCAAGCACAAAACTGTGCTGAAGGTAGTGCTTTAGAATTTCAAAACTTCTCATATAAAGTATCATCGTGCCCTCTAATTTCATTTCTTACCTTGTTGCATTACAAAAAAATCATGTATGTGGTGACATTTATTTTTGTATAAAGCGTTAATTATAAATGCCGCTTTATACATGTGCGGCGTTTCAGAGAAACGTTATAGATCTGGCCGCCACAAAATATAAAATAGCATTTTTGTCCGAAACGCTGCAGCATGCGCCATATTATACCTTGTATAAAGCGACATTTTTTCGATGTAATTAATGTCAATTGAAATGTCGTAATTATTTTTATTGCCAATAACAATAAATGATACCTCTAAATATCATTATAAATGTTTTAATACGACACTTATTATGGCCATATTATAATTAATGGTGAATGATAATACGTTAGTTCTAAATGTCGTGATTTTAATATTAAAAAAAATATGCAATATTTTATAATTATATATTCAGTATTTTATAATTATATATCTAGTAGTATTTAATAATTTATCAGATTTTATAATCATATATGTTATATACATATCCAATAGAAGAAAACTAAAATAACAATACTTTTGTAATAATAAAAGATCACATTAAAATATTTCATAGTGCAACATAACATAGTATATGTTCTAAAAGAGTTCACAAAATATTTGGTTCCTAAACACTATTACAACTTACTAAATTGTTTAAACTCACTTCCCTTACGAAATACAAAACAAAAAAAAAAAACATATATTTAATCTGTCTTGCTGCCTCCACTTGATCCTACAATTTGATTTGGGGATGGAGCACCACTTGCAACATCTGATGCCTGAAATATTAGCAGCAAAGAAAATTAAATACTGAAGCAAGATGTAAATGTTAATACTATAGCAGAATTATTTGAGACACTTACCAAACCAGGTGCCATTACGACAGCAACATGTTCAGGTACATCCGATCTTGTTGCAATGTAGGCAAGCAAGGAATTCATTTGTTCTTTTAGAGTTGCAAGTTCAGTTTCCATCTTCATTACCTTATCCTCAACTTGTGGTGAAGGTGCACTTGACGAAGCATGATGCATACCGGTTAATCTTGTTGTAGACTTCTTAAAAACAAGAGAAGAACAAGCTCCAAATGACATTCCTCTAACTCGACCTTTGGATGATCCTTTGGAGTTGGTTGTACAGGCCATACATCCCCACCATAACCTATCCAAAAAATATCAATTGTTCATCACTAGTTGGTTGTACTTCAGAAAGTCAGATGTTGAGAGAATCATCAATTGATGTTATCAATACATGAATGATAATACCACTTACTGATTTTCTCATCACTATTTCAAATCAGTTATTTTACTTCTAAAGAAAAGTGCAATCTAGAAAAACTTGTGTTGTTGGACTAAATCAGATACACATGGTTTTATATCATAACAAATAATGGTATTGTTTAACTTCAAAATTAGTTTCATGTTTTGGTGGTCGAAACAATTTGTTGAGTTGGTTTTAGAATTACCTGCAACATGGCCATTAGTGCACGCATCAACAATTGCTTGGGTGTCCATAATTGCTCCTCTACCATTGTTAACAATCACCACACCCTTCTTGCACTTAGCAATTCTATTCTTGTCAAACATTCCTCTGAATCACAAAAAAAAAAAAAAAAAAAATAAAAAAAATTAGTCATTACTGATCACTAGAAAATGTTCAAAGGATTTCAAAATTCATGCATAACCAATGTGTGAATACATATCCAAATGCACCTGCAATGTACATATGCATAATACATAATACAAGCCAAAACACCTATCATTCTTATGTTCTATTAGCTATGAATTAATCCCTTGTGAAAGTTAACAAAATAATACATACCATGAGATTTTAAGCGTGAAATAAAAGGATAATTTTGAGAACATAAAAGTATACCTTGTCTGCTCAGTGAGAGGCATGTTGATAACAATTACATCACACTTAGGAAGCATTGCATCAAGATCCTCCTCAAACTTTGCTCCAATCTCTTCCTTCAATTCAGGGTTCATCTTAAGACGATCATAGTATAGAAGATTACAGTTAAAAGGTTTCAACCTCTGTAGTAAAAACTTCCCAATTCGTCCAGCACCAACAGTTCCTATTGTCTTGCCTTCAAGATCATAAGCTCTATGCACAATGCCAGCAACATTCCATTCCCCATAATAAATAATTTTTTATATTAGATTAGATAATTCTAGAATTGGTTGACATTACACATTCTAAAACAACCAATAATTGTTTTCAATTTTTCATGTAAGTTACTAGATCGAATTGATTATGGTAGTTAAATAAAGCACAAAGAAAATATTACTTGGTACACATAGCAAACATATATCAACATGACAAATGTTACAAAATCTCTAGCACAAATCAACTAGCAAAATTCCTAAAATAATGGTCTCTGTGAAGGAGAGATAGCTTCTTTATTAAGAAGCTAACCATTATTGATGGATTATAAAAAAATGGTTGAAGGACATACACAACTCACCAATTACAAATATGCTCTTTGTAAACCTACACTGCTACGATTTATGGTTGAACTCCGAATAGTTAATTGCTTAATTGCTTGTCTTCTCTCTCTTCCTAGTACTTTACTTGTAAAGTGATGCCTCTGTATATCATCTTTTTCTACTACTACTAGGCATGTAGGTGAAGTTGCAAATTTTATTATTTGTAAACTTGTTATGGGTGATTGACTTCACAAGCCCCCAATGATCCAATCCCTGTGCCAATATAATTAAGTCTTGGTCTGTTTAATATTAAATATTCCTCTTAATTGAAGCTTTACCAATACAAAATTGGCTACTTTATTCTAACTAAATCGACAAGCTGTCATTTGTTTTTTCTTCTTTATTGTAGTTTTAGTTATGGAATGGGAAAAATGAAAACAATTAAATTCTGTAAAATAAGGTTTAGATCGAGTTCAAGAGGGGGGGTGAATTGAACTTTCAAAATCTTTTCGCAAATTTGATTTATTCTTCAAGTAGAGAATGAAAATTCTTAATTCAATCAATTAACTCATGTAATTCTGGATTGTCCAGTAAACAATCAATTGTGCACATCGGAAATTATTGAATATAAACCCAGAAAAACAGTTTCAGTGTAGAAATGTTTTAACCCAGATTCAATATGATGAAACACAATCCAGTAGATTAAAAACAATCCAGAAACACAGTTGATTCAGATATATGAAAAACAGATGCTCAGAATATAATCAACTATATGATCAGATTTTAATCCAGTCAATTTAAATGATCGCAGCAGTTGAATAAAAGAAATCAAGAAGAGTAGGGAGAAAAGCAAGAACACAGAATTTTTATCTTAGTTCACCCTTCCACAAGGGCTACGTCCAGTCCTTTGCAAACTAGCAAAGATTTCCACTAAACAGATCACAAGATCAGATTACAACCCTTGCTCCCAGCAAGTTACAAACTGCTCCCAGCTGTAAACCCACACCTCACTGAACCCCTCAGCTAGTGTGTAACCAGTGCAGAAACCCACTACACCACAACACTTGCAGTCCGCAAGCAACACTGCTCCCCGCAGCACTCACCCTCTACTGAACCCCTCAGCAGATGTGAGACCAGTGTAGAAACCCATTGCACCAACTCAATTACAAACCCAGTAATTGAAAACAGCAAACAGATTACAGATCAACAGGATCAGAAAGATCACAGAGTACTTCTACACAAAACAGATTACAAAGAATGAAGATCAGGTGTAGAAGACTTAGCTTTGATCCAGAACCAAAGTAGCAAGAACCTCACTTCAAGGATGCTTTAAAGATTCACGTTCTTGGAGGTTTCTTGATTTAAAAAGCTTTGCCAAAATGATAATCGCACAAAAGGGGCACTCTATCTCACTTAGAAAATCTCAAGGAATGCTTTTCGAAAGTTTTTTGATAACTGAAAATGATAGTGCCCATTCCTTTAAATACCCAAATCAGTTTTAAAAACAGCTTAGCTGTCACAATTCAATTAATTGAACAAACTATTCAATCGATTGAATTTGACCGTTAATTTGACCCAGTCAAAGGTTTCAGTTGTAACAGAAATAACTGTATTCCAGTTGTAACAGAAATAACTGTCACATTCAATCAATTGTTTTAGAAATTGAATTGATTGAAAAACCTTTTTTCAGCAAAAACAGTTTTGGTTATTTTTATTAAAAATAGTTTTAATAAAAATATTTGTAAATCTTTTTAGCACCTTAGAAGTGATGAACCATGCCACTAATGCTTAAGGACTAAGCCAATCACCAACACACAAATCCAACTAAGAACCAAGACCTAATCACCCAACTATCTTCATGTTGGCACAAAGTCTTCACTTGAACAATTCTGGTCCAGGTTGGTTCCAACAGATTCTTCATGAGGCAGTCTTCATCAGCTTCACATGTTAAGCCTTGGCGCTCACAATATTGACTTCATCAAATCACATGCTTAGCCTTGGTACTAACAAATTCTACAGTAACCAAGTCTACCAATACAAAATGTTTTTAAAAAGAGAAACATAAATAAGAATTACGGTCCCATTAATTAGCTAGGGGGACAGTAAATACATAGTACGATATCAAATCACCGCAGGAACAGTGATTTAGAAGCTAACCATTTTTTATTTGTTTAAATGACATACATACATAGCTTCTCAATAATGGTTAGCAAAAGAGAACCAATTTAAATGTCAAATACGAAATGCAGATCTTGAAATTTCAATACTTGCGAAAATAAAATGCAGATCTTGAAATTCTTAAACAGTTGATAAACAAAGGAAGAAGGAGAAGAAGAACATACTTGAGGATCGAGAGTCGGCATGCAACTGAGAAGAACCGTTGGGAAGAACGTACCCGAGAGTCGAAACGAGATATAGCTTCTTCGATGTTGAAAACTGAAATGGGGGGAAATTAGGGTTTTGATTCAATGTGAAGAGAAGTGAAATTGGGGGAAAGGAAGATTTTGAGGAACTTTATTTTGGAGGAAATGAAAGTTTCATTGGGAAAATTTTAGGTTTGGGGTTTGGAGGAACGAAAATTTGGAGGGAACGAAGTTTCATTTTGGGGGGAAGTCTTAGGGAAACTTTGCGTTTCCATTTTGAGGTAATGAAAACTGTGTGCGGCTATAAATAATATTATGTATAAAGCGACATCTGTAAATATCATTTTTTAAACTTAAAATGTGGCATTTCTTAAAATGTCGTTTTATACAGTATAATATGACATTTTTTTGAAATGTCATATTAAAACCGCCACCATATAAATAATTTTTTGTAGTTATGTAGACCTTACCGAGTATATTTTACTGTCCTCTCCTTTTCATACCCACTTATCCTCTTTGTCCTTACGTAACTTACAACCTTGCATTTGCACTAACAATGCCTCAATCATAAGCTTTTTCCACTCAAACCATCTCTTTCTCCAACTAAAATTCCACTCCGACTAATTCTCATGTCGTGCACCTACATCCTTTACTTTGGCATCCTTTTGATTAGTGTTATCATACTCCTAGATACTTTTCTTTTAGTGTGATATCTCCTAACCAGTTGTCTTCCTAAAATAAGATATTATTTCGTGATAGTAGTTCCCAAGTTGTGTTTCCATTATACCAATTACCTTGTACTCATTTCCCATACAGTTTCCTAAGATCTCTCCACTATATATACTCATTTGAGTTTTCTTTGCAATTGTTTAAATTCCTTCACAACTCATATTTAGATACAAAAATATCTCTCTACAAACCTTTTTCTTCCCTTATTTGACCTTGCCTGGTTCCTTACACCACTCCCTTTGTATATGTATTCCTTTGATTTCATTTTTCATTCTCCTCCATTTTAACACTATGAAAATACCTTGTATTCAAGTCCATTGCCTCCCATTATAAGAAAAAGTTAAATTATCGACAAAATTTTATCGACGAAATTTTATCTGTCGATAAAATATCATTATTGACATTTTTATCGACGGATATCATCCATCGCCAAATTTATCGATGGACTAAGAAATCTGTTGGTAATTACCGACGAACTCAGAAATATGTCGGTAAATTTATATAAATTAATTTATCAATGAATTTTGGATATTTTCGATGGATTTGTCTCATCGGTAATTTTTGTTTTTTTATAGTGTCTAACCATTTGGATCTTACTTTGTTTTATTATTGCCTCTTGCTTGTAACTTATTGGTTTTAACTATGCAAACAGTCACCTTCTCTAATCCTCGGCTTCTTGATCTAATCACATACTTCATATATTTTGTTTAATTTTTTGATACTCGATATTATTTGGTTCTTACTTCTATCTATATCTCCAAACACTTATACTCATACCAACATTCCATCTAATATGCTTTTCGCATTTTCCTGAGTATTGTACCATGTGAACCTTCTGCAATCAAGTTTTTTATAAATTGATTAAAGGCCCTTGTCTCTCTTTGAACCTTACCCACCTGACTAGATCTTTCTCATTTCCTTCGACTTTCTAATTGCTTTAAAATCACTTATCATACTCCAAACTTTATTTTGATGAAGATATCTTGAATTGCTTTGTGACTATCTTTAGGACAACCAAGTGTGGGAGTTCTTGCAGTAGATGTCAAATGTGAATTTTGTTATTAATAATTTTTAACAATATGTGTTTTTGAGATTCTAGAATAAAAAATGTACTTTGATTGTATTTTTTAGTCTAGAGTTTACTTTCATTATATTTTCTTTTGATTTTAATTTGTTTTGAATTTTACTAAAATTTGTAATTGTATTTTGTTTTGACATTAGATTTCAGATGAAAACTTAATTCAAGTCAATTAAAATATACATATACAAGTCACAAACACTACATCAATATTAATTTTTTAATCATATACTTATTATTATTATTATTAATATTTTTAATATAACTATTATTATTATCAATATTATAATAATAATAATATTAAAGATAATATTAATCATGTTAATAATAAAATTTCTTTATACAAACATCAGAACTATAGTTGAAGAGAAACATAAGGTTTCACTTGATTTATTTTTTATGTTATGCTTATTTATGTTTAAAGTGATATTATTTTAATTTTCATTTTAATTATGAATGATTTGTATACTTTTTATAATAGTTAATTGATTAGTGTAACTTCTCAAAAAATTATTTTATTTGTGAATTAATATAAACCGTTGAGTTGTTTTATTTTTTTTTAATATATAATAAAGTCTATTGCTCGCAAGAAAGAATGTAAAATTCTTCTATTTTAAAACCAAATATTTCAGCATCTTCAAAAAAAATATAAGACAAAAAAAATAGTACTTTTTAAGAATTACCTAATAAACTGAGAATATTTTAATAGTTTTAAACAAGAATATATATGACGATAAAAAAGAAGTAGATATATAAATACTTATCCTCATGTATTCAATTTAAAAATTCAGATATGTAAAAGTATCTTTATATTTTTATCGTTACTTTTATCTCATCAAATTTTTTTCTTTTACTTCTTAACTGTACACATCAATTGCATCAAATTAAAAGATTATTTAAATTCATGATTAATTTAATTTTTAGTGGGTTAATTCTTCGAATTCAAGGGTTGTCCAAGCTGTATATTTGGTTAAACCATCAAAAGAACAGATTTTCATGTGATTCCAAAAGCATATAAAAGGTATCACTTTATCTAGACAATTAATCTTGTATCAAATAAAATAAATTTCATTTTTTCAAAATATATTTTTTCTTCATTTTTAATCAATTAAATATTTAATTTTATTTCATTCTATTTCTCTTTTGTAAATTTATTTATTCTATTTTTAGTATTTATATTTTCCTACACATTCCGACTTTAAAGTATTTACGATAAAAAGAAAGCAAGATGTATCAAATAATTGTGAAGAAATATGATATTACAAATAACATATGTATACAAATTTAAATTAAATATAATAAAATTATATTGTAATAAAAACAATGTAAAATATATCATATAGTTTTATCAAAAATATTTTAAATGAAAAATTAAAATATATCAATGTAAAATATATCATACTTCAATTTCAATAATCAATTAAATTTAACCACATATTATGAGTTTAAGGTTTATAATGTTTAGAAAAATGATCTTTACCAATATAATGTTAAAAAAAAAAAAAAACCTAATGTTGAGGATTTGAGAAAGAAATAGGTGAGGGGTGTGTGTGACAGACGAAGTTTGTGGAATCAAGTGAAAGAGGAAAGAACGATGGTGCTGAGTACGACGGCGATCGGCGCGTTGCTGGGTTTGGGAACCCAGATGTACTCCAATGCTCTCCGCAAACTCCCCTATATGCGCCGTATCCATCTTTCTCTTTCTTTGTTTCGGTCAATGCCAATTGTTCAATTCCATTTTTCATCGATTGATTGGTTCATGTATTTGGGTGTAGATCCGTGGGAGCACGTGGTGGGAATGGGGTTGGGCGCTGTCTTTGTGAACCAGCTTCTCAAATGGGAGGCCCAGGTCGAACAGGACCTCGACAAGATGCTCGAAAAGGCCAAGGCCGCCAACGAAAGACGTTACATAGGTTTTCTTTCTTTTCATTCCAAACAAAACCTCAGTTTAGGTTTTCCTTCTCAATTGCTTATACTGTATGATTTTAGTGATTTTTAGAATGTTTTGCTTTGGTTGGCCTTTGCAATGGCTGTTATGGATTTTTAGATATGTGGGTGAGAAAAAGAGAGAAGCTTTGCATATGGGTGCATTTGAATCACGTCCCCCTAATTGTGGAATTGGATAATCGGTTTCGATTCAGAGTGTTTTGAGGAAGATGTTACGTTTCATTTGGTCTTTAACTTAGTACAGTGTGTGAAAGTTTATGTCAACAGTGAATACTGGAATAAAAATCACTTAATAATTTGATTTTATAATGCCATGATGTAGTTTCATATGAAATGTGGCTAGCTAACATAAGAGTGTAATTATTTTTTAAGCCCGTGACTGTAATGGTAATAGGAATTTTGTTTGTTTCTCGAGTGATGATTTATTTTGGAACACTTAGTTTTGGGACTTGTAATAGCCATGGGGTGCTACAGTTTTAATGCAATGAGATGACTTAAGTGTTTTGCAATGCATAGTGAAATTTGGTGAGTCATCTGATGCTTTGGAGGCCTGATTGCTCCAGCAAGAAATTATATTCTTCTTGTGTTTCTCATTGTGTTATTGATTCTCTTTAAGCTTTTCAAGTCATTTAAGCTTTTCAAGTCAAGAGTTTTTTTTCTATTTGCCATCGGTATATTGTTTGACTCTTTTTAGAATTTTATGGTAGTTTCTGAACCATGTTCCTCATCATCAACTTAGTATCTATGCTTTACATGTTTTTGTATTGTCAGCTGCTCTGTAATTGAATGCTTTGGATATGGTGTTTTGGGGTGTCATTCGTTTACTTTGGTGTTTTTACATTGTCATTTTGTTACCTCATCGCATCTTATTATTTGTGATATTGCATTGCAGATGGAGATGATGATTGATGCATGTCCTCAAGGATTGTGGCAGTGAGTGCAAATAATCACGAAACATGTTGAACTTGTTGCTTTTGTTTTCTGATTTCATGGTGTTATGTTTGTAAGGCTGTTAACTTTTTCATGCTAATCAGCCTATTTTGTGCACAAGCATTTTGCAAGCAGTGAAATTGTTATAGATGATAATAATAAAATCACGGTATGTGGGACTTCAATATTATCTTCTGTGTGCATGCACTTTGGAGTTTATTTCACATCCCTTGGGACCAGACATTTGTAAAATATTTAGCCTATGATTGTCGCTGTATTGTTGCATTCACTATTAGAAAAAATAATTGCCATGAGATTTGCAGTTTCAATGCTTGTAAAACTTTTGAAACTAATATTGTTCTAAGAATGACAGTAGCTTTTCAAGTCTTGAAACAACAAATTTATATTTGTTACGAATGCCTTTTGTAGTGTTATGAATTATTTTTATGATTGTTCATTTAACTTCCATATTATGTATTTACTCTTTAATAGTCTTAATATAGAGTAACCGTTGTGTTATATTTTCTATCTAAAAACAGAGTATCTACTACTGTGAAGAATTATATGAAAATATTTTATTCGCTATTCTGCCTTCTTTTTTTATCTCTACTCCAATTTCATATCTTACATTTAGAATACTAGTGATTAGTGGAAAACTTTGATATATGTTTCTTAATATTTTTTTTTTTCACTTTACAAAGATAAATAATTTTTCCTGCTTTGTTATTTGATTTGTGGTATTTAATTTTATACATAGTCTTACAAAACACTATGTTATTTGTTACACCTATTTAGCAATTTTAGTTTATGTTGTCTTTCCTTTTTATTTTATTAATTTCATTTATGTGATTATTTTTAATTTAATCAATTTAATATTTTATTTTTCTGTGTTAGTGATGAACATGTCAAATTTTGTAAAGTATGAGTTGTTGTCACATCTATAAAGGGTTAAAAGTTGAATATCTTATTATAGAAGACTCTCTTATTTTATAGAACAATTTAAAAGAAAGATATGACTACCAAAAAACAGTAATTCTCCTAAAAAGCCTATTACAATTGGATGCATTGTGTCATGTTTAGAATTACTTTGAATTACTTCCAAACTAAAATTAAGAGGAGAAAACAAGTTTTGAGAGAAGACATTCTTGGCTTTTCTTGCAACTAATTTGCTACTATAACAATAATATCATTAAAAAAGTTTTGGAAAGTATTATGAATTAATTCAATGTCTTCAATGAGTTTTTGATAAAAAATTTATGAGGCTCGTTCAATTAGTCCTGCTCCATGCTCAGAAGTGAAGTGAATGTAGTAACATCTGATTTATATTTTCATGGTCGTACTAATAATCATGATTATGAATGACCATAAAGGAAATTTTAAAGGCCATTGTAGTAATAAATCAGAACATCTTAATGAACTCTAACAGGAAGCACTTAAAAAGGAGACAAATTTAGAAATACATTTTGTTTATCAAGAAGGTGATTCTAAGCATGGTCATATTATCTTGATATTGTTGATTTTTTTTTTTAACCAAATGAAAGTATTGATCATCTCATTCATGATGAGAGTGTTTAGAAATATTTTTCCTTTTTTTTTCATATTATGTTCTTAAATTATGCTTTTATAATTGATGTAATGTCTCATATTTTTAATTAAAGCAATGTCTCAAATAATTGATATAATTAATATATGTTTTATACACTTTATTCTCTAATATTAATGGTTTGTTCTTTCTTTTATGAAGAATGAGCGTAAGCACATGTAGTAATAATGAAGATGTGTCTTGTTGACAGGCACAACTCATACAATTTCAAGATTAATAAACTCTTCTCTTGTTTAGATATGCCAGAAGCAAGGGTTAGTATTATTCTTTTACTATAAGTATAATTGAAAGTTCTAAAATAACTACTATATTGCTATCATGAGGTACTAGTTACACACTAAAAATGTATTTTATTCTCCCGAGTTTAATAGAAACTTATTAAATTTTAAAAATATTCATCTAAATGTATACCATGTTGAAAAAAATAATGAAGGATATGAAATATTTTTATATTACTAAACTTAGTTTGGACAGAAAATGTATATTGAAAAAATGACCAGGTTTATCTTATGTTTTATATCACACATATATCACTATAATTAAAACACATGTCATTCTAATTCAGAAGTTTACAAATCAAAATAAATGTTTCTTTTTAACATAACTAATTGAGTTATCTCAAATTTATTATGATACGAAAAATAGTTAAAAATGTATGTGGACACCCACTTAAAAGTCATAACATTCTTCAATCCAATGATTTTTTATGTAATGTATCTTCACAACGGAAGTTGATAATAAAATTGTCACCATAAGAAATTAAAAGTGATTTTATTTTTAGAAATTAAACATTGTGATATTTATGATTCTATACATCCACCATGTGAGTCCTTTAGATATTTCATGGTTTTAATTGATACATTAACTAGATGGTCATGTGTTTGTTTATTATTATATCAAATAAGGTATATAGGAGGTTATTAGCTCAATTAATAAAATTAAGAGCTCAATTCCCATATTATCCAATTAAGAACATTCATCTTAATAATGCTGGTGAATTTTTACATCCCATGCTTTTAATGAGTATTGTATGACCGTTGAAATTAAAGTTGAATATCTAATAGCATATGTTTGTACTCAAAATGGACTTGTAGACTCATTTATATTGTTTTCACCATCCCAATTAATTCTTAAAATACATGTATACTTCACAGTATACCAAATCATACTTAAAAGATATAGGTATAATATCTTCCACTTACATATATCTAACATTCAAATCTATTTAATAGATATATAACTATGAACTCCTCTTACTTAGATGCAAAGTGCCTATTTAAGATAATAGATGTAGCAAAAACAAACAATCGTAACTAATGTTGGAAAGAAGACAACTAGAAAATGTTTTTAAAGAAGGGATGAAGACAATTAGAAAGGTTTCAAGAGCAAAATTCTTCAAAAGTTCCAATAAATTTTTTCAAAAGTTAGAAAAGTAAGAAAAAGCGTGGAGTAAGTGCTAATTTTACAAGAAAAAAATGATTTTTTTTTTTTTTTATAAATGGTTCTAACTCTTTGCCAAAGTCTTTTTAGAAGACACAATATCTCTTAAAATATATAAGGTAATATCTCAAACCTAGTGTTATTTCGAAATTCATGAAACTCTATGAAAAAGTACGTTAAAATAATTTTTTCTTCAATTATTATTCCTTAATAATAGAATTTTAGAAAGATTGAAGTATAAACTCTAAGTTTACAATTCCAAGTAAAAAAAGTCAGATCTATAGAGTTATATCTTAATAAATTTCAAAATTTATTAAAGGTTGTCAATAATTTCTTTATATCCAAAATATTCAAAATATAACTCAAATGACGATTTATAAATCTATTTTATTAACAAAATGAAGTTGTTAACATAATCATAACATCTCTTAACTATAAAATGATTATAATAAATAATAGTAATTATTTTATCAAAATTATATTTTAACTAAATAGTTATGTGAGTACATATATAATAACTTCTTCATCATATAAGAACCATAGTCTAATCTTACTTATTTAACTAAAAACATATTTAAAAAATATTTTTCTCAAAAAATATCAAAATGTAGTGTTAATCTTTCTTTTTTTTTTAATCTCTTTAATTTTAAAATATGTCATTTTTGGACTTCAAATATTTTAGATAGGAAAAAGGTGGTTTATTAGACAACGCTTGAGAACTTAAAAGTGATGTATTTTAAAATTAAAATTAACAAGAGAAAGTTAAAATGGAAATTGAAAATTTGTTAAATTGATTAAAGTATACCTACCATGAAAATAAATAAAAAGGTGTACTAGAAGTGAATGTAGGGTGATGAAGTTTCCCATGGATTGTATTGGCCCGTGAACTGTATGGGATAAGTTTTGAAGACCTAAAAGGGGCTATCTATTTTGTTGCATTACAGGCTTTCAATGATTCCATTGCATCCCCCAATTGACTTTTTTTCTCATCATCATATTGGATTTGAACTATGCTTTTTCTACAATTAATTTATTAGATAAAGTTTTATCTATATATTATAGTCATGACTTATTTATTAAAATTTATAGACTTCTAAGCATGCTATAGAAGTGTTTTATAGTAACAAATTCGAAATGCAATATTCGAAGAGATAGCATTGTGAATTATTGAGTGATGAATCCAAATTGGATTCAAAATTTCTGATTAGCGGATTGGTACGGACATAGAATAAAGCATACGAGTTAATTAGCATTTGGTTTGGCATTCAATTAGGATAATAGTAACATTATAGAGTAGACAAAGCATAAAAAATGGTTTTGGAGTAGCCAAAAGGGTTACGTGCAACCAATGATAAAGACGAAAGGCTACAAAAGGACATCTTGGTTTGGTAACTCAAACCAAAAACAATGCAAAAAATATAGGATTTTAATCCTATTTTTTTTTTCTTTGATTTGATCCTAGCTTAACTTTCTTGATTTCTTTGTATTTTATTGTATGTAACAGAAACGGAGTGCGGGTTGAAATTGATTCGCTGATCAACACTCTTTGACTTTGCTAAAGCAAGGACAGAATAAGGTTTGAAAAGCTATACTGATACAAAAAATTTATTCATAGTAAAAGTTATTTAACAAATGGATATTAGGAGAAAAGTAGAATAAAATGATTGATTTGATGATGAGAAATAAAAGTAGTAGTAATAGTCATTACCAACCCCAAATACCTAAACTCAGTTCATGAAGATTTAAGAAAGGATATTCAACTGCTCACTTTCTCATTGTGTCTCATTCATGTTCAGCCACAACACTAGAAAAAGCAAAACAGCTACACCTATTCCTCTATCACTGTGCCTCACCCACCAACTACTGCATCTTCCTCCCCTAACCCCATATCTTCATCATTTCATACTTTTCTGTTTCTTTTCTTCTCAGAGTCAATCTCTGACCACTGTTACATTAATTCTATGTGCTCTCTTTACTATATTTGACCTTTTCCTTCCTTATATTGCCTTTGCTGTCTAGTGTTTTCTGATCTATGTTGACCCTTTTCTTATCAGATTATTTCTTCTTCATCTAATGCTCCCTCTTCTCTCAGATACCACTCATCTCCAACTCATGCCTTGCCATGCATTCATCTATATACACTTCCATCTTCACATGTACACACTTCGAAACAACCATAAAAGCATAGCTCACAAGAACAAATATTACCAACTCCAACTTCCAGCACCTCATTAGGAGCAACTTTCATTGCTACTTGAAACAAAAATCCTGTCAAGTTTCCCAAATGCCACGAATAATGAGGTTTTCAACACACGTAGTTGTATTGCTTTTTTGGTTTTTCCTTGGTCTGGGCTACTCAGATCACACTACTTTGAGAGTGCTGTTGGAAGTGAAGAAGTCTTTTGTGAAAGACCCACGAAATGTTCTGAGTGATTGGTCAGAGGATAACGTTGACTACTGCAGTTGGAGAGGAGTGTCATGTGAATTGAACTCCATGCAAGTGGTGGGTCTCAATCTTTCTGACTCGTCACTCACCGGGTCAGTATCACCTTCACTCGGTCGTTTGAAAAGCCTGCTCCACCTTGATCTCTCCTCCAACAGCCTCACAGGTCTCATTCCACCCAATCTTTCCAACCTCACTTCCTTGGAGTCTTTGCTTCTCTTCTCCAACCAACTCACGGGTCACATACCCGAAGAGTTCGGCTCGCTCAAGAGTCTCCGAGTCATGCGACTCGGTGACAATGCATTAACGGGAACGATTCCCGCGTCTCTCGCCAACCTGAATAATTTGGTCAACCTTGGCTTGGCTTCCTGCGGACTCACCGGGTCTATTCCCTGTCAACTTGGTCAACTCAAACTCATGGAGAATCTGATTCTGCAAGACAACGAGTTGACGGGTCCGATTCCGACCGAGTTGGGGAACTGCTCAAGCCTCGCCATCTTCACTGCAGCTAACAACAAACTCAATGGATCAATCCCTAGTGAACTGGGTCGACTCAGCAATCTGCAAATTCTCAACTTTGCCAACAACAGTTTATCAGGGGAGATTCCGAGTCAACTCGGTAATATGAGTCAACTCGTTTACCTGAACTTAATGGGGAACCAGCTCGAGGGCACCATTCCACTGTCACTAGCTCAATTGGGCAATCTTCAAAATCTGGACTTGTCGATGAACAAGCTCAGTGGAGGAATCCCAGAGGAGTTAGGCAACTTGGGGGGCCTAGCTTATTTGGTTCTGTCTGGTAACAACCTTAATGGTGTCATACCAAGAACCATATGTTCCAATGCAACAAGTTTGGAGCACTTGATGTTGTCAGGAAGTGGACTTCATGGTGAGATTCCAGCAGAGTTGAGTCAATGCCAGCAACTGATGCAACTTGATCTGTCCAACAACGCACTCAACGGGTCCATACCTCTTGAGCTTTATGGGTTGCTGCGGTTAACTGATCTCTTACTGCACAATAACACCTTGATTGGTTCCATCTCTTCCTTCATAGGGAACCTCAGTGGCTTGCAGACTCTTGCTTTGTTTCACAATAATTTGGAGGGTGTTCTGCCGAGAGAGATTGGAAGGCTGGGCAAGTTGGAAATTTTGTATCTTTATGATAACCAATTGTCTGGGGCTATACCTGTGGAGATTGGTAATTGTTCTAGCTTGCAAATGATTGATTTCTTTGGAAACCGTTTCAGTGGGGAAATTCCCGTCACTATTGGAAGGCTGAAAGAGTTGAACTTCCTTCACCTTAGACAGAATGAGCTAGTGGGTGAGATTCCAGCCACCTTGGGTTATTGCCATAAACTGAACATTCTGGATTTGGCTGACAATCAGCTCTCAGGTGCAATTCCAGCAACGTTTGGATTCCTCAAGGAATTACAGCAACTCATGATCTACAACAATTCCCTGGAAGGTAATCTCCCTCATCAACTGATAACTGTAGCAAACTTGACCAGAGTGAATCTTTCTAAGAACAGATTGAATGGTAGTATAGCTGCATTGTGTAGCTCTCAATCATTTCTTTCTTTCGATGTTACTGACAATGAGTTTGACGGTGAAATTCCTTCCCAAATGGGAAACTCACCCTCCCTTGAGAGACTAAGATTAGGTAACAATAAATTTTCTGGAGAAATTCCAAGGACACTGGGAAAAATCCCTGAGCTGTCATTATTAGACCTCTCAGGAAATTCACTCACTGGACCAATACCAGCTGAGCTTTCTTTGTGCAACAACCTGGCTTATATTGATTTGAACAGTAATTTCCTTTCCGGACAAATACCATCATGGCTTGGAAGTTTGTCTGAGTTGGGAGAGCTAAAGCTCTCCTCCAACAATTTTTCTGGGCCACTTCCATTAGGCCTATTCAAATGTTCTAAGTTGCTAGTTCTCTCTCTAAATGACAACTCCCTGAATGGAAGTCTCCCATCCGATATTGGTGAACTTGCAAACCTCAATGTCCTCAAACTTGACCGCAACAAGTTTTCTGGACCAATCCCTCCAGAGATAGGCAAGTTGATCAAGCTTTATGAGCTCCAGCTCTCCAGAAATGGATTTGATGGTGAGATCCCAGCTGAGATTGGAAAGCTTCAAAATCTCCAAATCATTTTAGACCTTAGTTACAATAATCTCTCAGGTCTCATCCCACCTTCTCTTGGAACACAGTCAAAGTTAGAAGCTCTTGATCTTTCCCACAATGGACTAACTGGAGAAGTCCCTCCACAAATTGGGGAAATGAGCAGTTTGGGAAAGCTTGATCTCTCTCACAACAACCTTCAAGGAAAATTGGATAAGAAGTTTTCCCGATGGCCAGACCAGGCATTTGAAGGAAATCTACAACTTTGTGGAAGCCCTCTTGAGAGCTGCCACCGAAATGAGAATGCAGGCCTAAGTGAATCAACAGTAGTGATAATCTCTTCCCTTTCAACTTTAGCTGCAATTGCAGTTCTTATACTCGCAGTTAGAATCTTTTCCAAAAACAAGCAAGAATTTTGCAGGAAAGTTAGCGAAGTGAATTATGTTTACTCTTCTTCTTCATCACAAGCACAGAGAAGACCGCTGTTCCAGCTAAATGCAGGTGGAAATAGAGATTTCAGATGGGAAGAGATCATGGATGCCACGAACAATCTGAGTGAGGACTTCATGATTGGCTCAGGCGGTTCAGGGAAAGTCTACAAAGCTGAATTGGCATCTGGAGAGACTGTGGCTGTGAAGAAGATTTCATCAAAAGATGAATTTCTGTTAAACAAAAGCTTCATAAGAGAAGTCAAGACACTAGGGAGGATAAGGCACAGACATCTGGTGAAGCTAATAGGATATTGTAGCAATAGAAACAAAGAAGCAGGTTGGAATCTGTTGATATATGAGTACATGGAGAATGGGAGTGTTTGGGATTGGCTTCATGGGAAACCAGGCAAGGAGAGCAAAGTAAAGAGCAGCCTTGATTGGGAGACAAGGTTCAAAATTGCTGTAGGATTAGCTCAAGGAGTGGAATATCTGCATCATGATTGCGTCCCAAAGATCCTTCACAGGGACATCAAATCCAGCAACGTGTTGCTAGACTCAAAAATGGAGGCACACTTGGGAGATTTTGGACTGGCAAAAGCACTAACTGAGAATTATGACTCTAATAATGAGTCTAATTCTTGGTTTGCTGGCTCTTATGGCTACATGGCTCCAGGTAGGTGATCAAACTGCTGGTTTGAATTGGCCTTCATCATCTTTGCATTATCTTTTGTCTTTCTTCATTCAACCACTGAACAAACTTGTTTGCTATTGGCCTTATTTTCAGAGTATGCATACTCGCTACATGCAACAGAAAAAAGTGACGTTTACAGCATGGGAATAGTGCTGATGGAACTCGTTAGTGGTAAAATGCCAACAGATGAAATTTTTGGAGATGAGATGAACATGGTGAGATGGGTAGAAATGCACGTGCATGGATTTGCTGGTGAGGAATTGATAGATCCTGAGTTGAAACCTCTTTTACCTGACGAAGAGTATGCTGCATGCAAAGTGCTTGAGATAGCCTTACAATGCACAAAAGCTACACCGCACGAGAGGCCATCTTCAAGAAAAGTATGCGATCTTCTGCTCCATGTATTCAACAACAGGATGGTGAACTTTGAGAAGATGAATTTGGAGCATTACAAATGAATTTGTTTTCAGAGGATTGAAACAAATCCTACTACCATTCTGGAAAATTTTATGTAAACAATACTCTATTTTATTTTATTTTATTCACGTTATGTAGAGACATTGGCATAGTTGCCACTGTTCAACAGTTCCCAGCTAACAGCCAAAATTGGTAAGAACACATTATCAATTTTCAATGGTTCATGCTGAACTTGTCATGTTTCATTGGAAAGCTACCAAAGGTTATGAAGAGGAGGGCAATTAGAAATTATATGTTGAAGGTGGAAAATCGGTTGTCAGGGATCGAAAATAGGGAAGAAACATTTAATTTTGTTTTCATTTTCCAAATCAGTCGATTTATGTGTGGGTTTTTTAATTATTTAATAATTTAAATAAAAAAATAAAAGATAATTTTTTATTTAATTCATATTTTTGTATTAATATTATTAATATTAATATTTATTAATTTAAATATATATACCAATATAAAATATTAAAATTAAAATTTAATGTAATAATTTCAAATATTAATAACAACATTTGTTGATTGAAAATTGATATATATATATATATATATATATATATATATATATATATAATTTTTGTAATAGTGATTACTAATATAAATTTGAAATAAATTTAATTTGTAATTAATAATATAATATAATGTATTATTTTAATACTAAATTAATAAATCAATTTGTTACTATTAAATAGTATAATGTCATCTTTAATATATTAATGAAAAATGTTGGTAATTTAAATAAATTTATTTGATATATTTAATTAAATAATTTATAAATTGTAAAAAATGTTAAATAATGCAAATTTATTATGTAATATATTAATTAGAATAATGAAATCAAGAAAATACAATTCAAAAGTTAATAATTAATTTGTAAAAGATATTATTATTATTATTTATTATTATAAAAATATATATTAGATTCTGAAACTAATATTATAAGTATTAAATTTAAATTTTAAAAAATTATAAGTATTATATTGAGTAGTAAATTTAATTTTGAAGGAAATTATTAAATATTTTAATTATAAAATAAATAAAACTTACACATAAACTTTATAATACCATATCATATTACATTGATGAATTTTCAGTTTTCATGTTTAGTATTGTTAAAATAAGTTAAGGATACCAAAAGAGAGAAATGAATTGTATATTAAAAATTTTTGTAATAATTAGTAAGGATAATGTCTCATTAAATAATTAAACGAAATTTTAGTACGATAGATTTACTGTTAAAAAATATGTTATCGCAATTTTTGTTAAAAGGCAACTTTTTGTTTAAATGTTAAATGAGAGAGATTTAATCTTTGTATTAATTAGTTTGTTAATTAAGATTACTTTTAATTTTCTATTAACACAATCAAGTTTTACTACACATTTTTATGCAACATTTAATGTTTAATGATGATATAAGGATGAAGGACGGTGGGGGTTAAGAGGAAAAGGGTTAAGAGGAAAAAGTTGAGTCCCTTGAATCTTTCTTATTTTTAAATTCAAAACAAAAAGGTTATAAGAATGAGAACTGAGTCAAATTTACACAAGAGAATGACATCTCTTTCGATCCAAAACTTTAAGACATTGGGTTTATGGATCTTTTTTCTTATATGTTGCTTAATTTTCTTATTTTTATTCAATATGAGACTTAAACTCATACTTGGATACCTAACAATTACAACTTTACCCGAGAACAAGATTGCAATTAGCTATAAGTGAGTCTATAAAGTTAAGTATAATGTTGATGATACTATAGATAGATATAAAGTCTGTCTTATAGAAAAATGATATACTCAATTACAAGATTTGGACTATTATGATAATTTTCTCCTATAACTAAAATGACAACAATTAGACTTCTATTATCTTTGACTGGTGTTCATAATTGGCACATTAAACAATTAGATGTTAATAATATCTTTTTACATGAAGACTTAAAGGAAGATGTTTCTATGAAAATTTCCTTGGATTAAATCGTAACAAAGAAAATCTAGTTTGTAATTTGCATAAATCTCTTTATGGGCTTTAACAATCTAGTAGATAATGGTATGCCAAATTTTCTTATTTTCTTCTTCTGCATAAATACAAACAACCCACGACTCATCATTCATTGTTCATGAATTTTTCTTATGAAAAAATGACAGCCTTAGTTGTCTATGTTGATAATGTTATCTTAACTAGAAATGATTTTTTTCGAGGTTAATAATATAACCTCATTGACCAAATTTTTAAAATAAAAAACTTAAGTGATTTAACATATTTCCTTGACTTTGAGGTAGTAAGAACCAATAAAGGCATACACCTATGTGAAAGGAAGTACACATTTGATCTTCTTAATGAAACAAGAATGCTTGGATGTGCTCCTATCTCTTATCTACTCCTATGAACTTATCCAAACATGTCAGTTTTAACTCTGGAAGTCTTCTTAACAATCTTTTTTTTTTTTTTTTACAAAATGCTCATTTTGAGACTCATTTATCTCACAAATACCACGTCTGACATCACACATGTCGTGCATCACTTAAATCAATTTCATGTAGAATCTACTACTTAACACCATCAAGCTTCTTTATACATTCTTTGATACCTTAAACTAGTCCTGGCTAAGGAATATTTCTCCTTGCTAATAGTGGTGTCTAGTTTAAAGCTTTTAGTGACTCCGATTAGTTGGGATGCCTAGATACAAGGTGATATGTACGTGGCTATATTGTCTATCTTGATCATTCACTAATTTCCTGAAAATCAAGAAAACAACCTATTATATCCAAAAGTTCAAGTGCATCAGGCACAATTGTTTCTCCTGTATTGCGACAATCAGTCTATCATTCAAATGTCTCAAACCTAGTTTTCCACAGACACACCAAGTACATAGGAATTGATTGCTACATTATCAGAGAAAAACTTCATAAAGGGATTATCAAAGTTTTGCCAATTTGTTGAAGTCTTCAACAAGCCGACATATTGACCAAAGATCTATTCCTTTTATGTTTCATAATTTTTGTTCCAAGCTGAGAATGTTCAATATTTAATGCTCAATATTTACTCCTAGCTGGACGGGACTCTCAAATTATGAAAAAAAATAAAAGAAATTATTCTTTTGAATCTAGATAGATGATCTAGTGTATGATGTTAGATAAATCATTTAGTGTGTATTAGATAGGTAGTCTAGTTTGTATTTCCAAAATATATATATATATATATATATATATATATATATATATATATATATATATATATATATATATATATATATATATATATATATATATATATATATATATATATATATATATATTTTGTTATTGTTGTTTTTTTGACAGTATGTTATGTAATAATACATGTTTCTCTGATATGTTTTCTTCTTGTTTATGTGCTTTTTGTATTTTAATTACTTTTCGTTTTTTAATTAAATTTTATATAAAAATTATTTTGGAACTAAATCAAAATTTCAACAATATTTGTCTGTCTCTTCCTCCGACAATTTCTAATTTGTACTTGGCTTTTTATCCTACTTACCTCTTTCATGATTACTAAAATAATTGTTCAAAATGTTACGCTTCTCTCTTTTATGAGTAGGTTTTAATTGGCACTTGAATTTGATATTGTAATGAAAAGGTTAATGTTACGGCCGAGAAAATAAATGCTGTTATGGTAAAAAGGAAATTAGTTGCTAAGCACAATCGTGAGTCGTACCGTCCTATATTTTGTGGGACATCTGGCAAATTTTTAGCGCCTTGTTGTTGATTTTAATCCATGGTTTTGGATTAAGAAAAGTTCTTATATTGTGTGATTTAATGTGCATCACGTTATGGGCCATTATTGCCTCTTACTTTAGTAGCATGTTAAATAGGGTGCAAAGCAAATTTCTTTCCCTCACTGATATAGCAACTGTGTTCACATGCCACTTGGCACTTGCTGTATGCTGCCACCTGTGTGTAGTATGTTTACTTTAGATTTGGATGCCATCATAGCAATACCATAGTTGCAATCACATTGGCACTCATCACAAAGAAGTTGAATATGACCATGCAGAAATTTTCATCAATCCCTGCTTTCCCTTTTTATATATGTTCAGGAGACTTTCTCTTTCTCTCTTTCATATGTACCTAAACTTCTTTTTCATTATATATCACCCACTACCTTCCCAGAACAATTATCTACCTTCACTGTCACCTTGAGCTCCAAAAAGTTTTTCACCATATTTGCATATTCACATTTCACATATCCCTTTCACTTTGCTGCTGACCCTTCTAGCTAACCATGATTCTTGGATGATTTTCATAAGGCACTTTGTTTTGCATGGCTGGTGATACAACATCTTCCTTCTCCACTTACATGGTCCTCTTCATCTCTTTGCTCCTTCTTTCTCACTTCACTATGGCCATGCTAGAACACAACTTCTCTCCTTCAACATCACACAAAGAGGGTGCCAAGAAGAGCAACACCAAGGGAGGAGAAAATGGCAAAGGCAGCATTCATGTTCCAAAGAGAGACCACTCTCAATCTCCAAACAGGATCTTCAATGCCAGCGCACATGAAGTCCCCAGTGGTCCAAATCCCATTTCAAACAGGTAAATTCAGTAGTAGAAGAAAGAAGATCCACAAGAATGAACATGGAAAGAAAAGTATTGTTACCCACCATGGTTTATGGCTTTCACATTTTTTTAAACTTTTTCTTTTCCCCCTTTTTTGGGTTTTGTTTTTGTCCATTTGCAAAGGATTATTTTGGATTTCTAAGGCTTCAAGGTGGTTTGATATAGTGAAGTCTTTGTGCACATTGTTGTTATGAAATTGGAAGCATGATCATGTACCAATGATTGAAACATGAGAGGATATGTGTATATGAGATTCTATACTTGTTGCTATCATCACGTTATGTTATTGGATAGAAAGCAATGAGGGAACGGGCATGAATTATTTGATGGTTCAAATTTGTAATGGTTTCGGGTCCTTTTGTTTAGGATGAGAGGGATGCTCAATATACACTATAGTGTAAGGAGAAATGTAGGAAAAGAGCATGAAATGATCCTCAACCACCATTGTTTTGCGTGAAAAAGTTTACATGGAATTGGCATCCAAAGCAGCATTTGAAGGGTCAATATCTTTTTTCCTCAATACCCCAAAATATCCTCATCACTTTCTATGGAACTCCCTTGGTACCCTTTGTCCCATTCCTTTAAAACTGAAGCAGACCATGGCAAACTTACTCAACTCTTGTACATATCTCCATCCGGTGTCTCTTTCTTCTTGTTGGATAGTGGTAGTATAGTACATACATACCTAACTTTTTTCATTAATCATCAGAAACTGACAAACGTAATTAAAATTTACTGGTTAATTTTGTTGTTTTTCCTTGTCTAAATTGTGTGTTTTTTGTTTTTGGTACCTATATTGGTACACTCTTGAATCATGATTTCAAAAGTTGGGATAAAGCTAAGATTCCAAAGTGATAGGCATCATAAACTGTCCTTTTACATTGTGGGATGAAATGCGTCCACATTTCAAACAATTGGTCAGTTCCGCTTGCTGAATTCGATGTCAAAAGTCATGGAAACAATGCATGGAAGGACCATTTCGACCACATTAATCCATCTCATACATGAAACTCAAAATTAGAGGCTATTTAGTTTGAGAAAATTGTTTTATATTTTCAAAAGTTAGTGAAAACAGCTTTTATTGTTTTCTGTTTTTACTTTCTTTTTTTACCATATAAACTTCAGAAAATAGAAAACAAATTTAAGTTTCAAATCTAAGAACAAGACTAGTATGAGTAGGTACGTTAGATCTCTTTAGGCAATGCGACATGATTTGGCCTTCACTTTTGATTGCAGGGGTCTTGTCACTTTAATAAGTTATTAGGAATCAATTTAACTGCTTTGTAACACTAGGACTCGGGAGAGTGTTTGTCATACATAAAAAGAGATAAAAAGAACTGGTTTCTTGCTTTGCCAAAAGCAATCAAAGTGCTTTGACAGCTTTCCTTTTACTGATTGTTTCCTTTATTTGGTTATTTCCATTTTCTTCTGTGTCATTCACCCTCTTAGTTTGAACTTCAGAGGAGTGTTTTTTCAGTGGTGAACTGCAGCTCGTAACTGTTCAACTTTCGGGTACAATTTCTATGCTAATTAAATCAAAGCTGGATAATCAATAAAATAGCATGTTAATTACTTAGTCATGAATTTCTCCAGCAACTTTAACATTTAATTTCAGAATTTCAACTATATGTAATCTATGCTCTAAACTCCAAAGGAAAAGAAGGAAGTTTTCCAGCTCATGGCTTTGTAAATCATGCTTTGCTAACGAACTCCACATCGAACAATAGCACTGAATCAGGAGGAATGATACATGAACCTGAATCAAACTAAGTATAAGTTTTTCTTGCCTAAGAAAAATGTTAAATATAAAAAAACCATGCAGAAAAGAATATGTGAAAAGTGTCCTTGTCCATAAGGCAATGCATAATTCTGAATTACCACTAGTCTGATCAACCGCTAAACCCTAGTACTAGTTTAGATCCAGGCTACGGCAGCTTGGCATGCTATCCTTGGTTCCAGCTTCTTTACACAATTTGCTGTAAATATGTTTTCACTATTGTTTTATAAACATCTTTCTACAGAGTGTCTTGGCATGGTGTTTGCACAAATTATCTTTCTTTAAGAACTTAATTCAATGGTTCGATTTCTCTACTATTGAGAAATAACTCTTGAAAATTATATATTTAACAAGTTCATGTGAGTTAAACAGAGATATGTTAGCAGCTACTATCATGTAATATTAAGCAAAGCCACTATTAAGAAAACTTCCTGACAATTATTTTTTTCATAAACATTAAGTGTGCATTTCCTTGTTTATTCTCCTGCACTGCGACGTTGACAGGAAAAAACAGAGAAATATAGCATGCATTGAGTCCATTCTCTTCTCTTATTCTGCCTTGTTATGTCACTTGCAGAGTGCTACATTCATCACACTAAGCTCTTGATATTCAAAATTAAGCACATCCTAAACTAAAGTGACCAGTAGTTTTCCCTAGGATAACACTATAGATTAAAATCAATTAAAGAATAGCTCCAACATAATCTTTAATTGACCGAGTTTTCACACAGTACAAAACAACCAAGAGCAATCAAAATCTCATCTTCATTTTCCAGGAAAATATAATGCCAAGAGAAAAAGTATTGTTTAGCAGCAGAAAACAAAAGGAAAGAAGTACTTGCCTCCTCGACAACCAGCCCCTCTTGAGCCATATCCAAGTTCTGGAGGAATCTTCAGGGTACGTTTCCCTCCTATGTTACGAAAAAGTAAACAATTTTACCTTGGCATGTCATAAAAGAATGAATTGACACCCACAAAAGTACCTGCAAGCATGGGAGGAACTCCATCACCTCCAATAATGCCTTCATCCCAACCTTTAATCACCTATTTGATTCATGGATAACTTTTAAATCCTGAACAAGACTGTACGGAAAAGGTACTCTAATATGACTACTTATGATTGGCGGCCTCTCATTAAATAAACATGGAAATTTACTCCATGGTTTTCATTAGCAAACAATTCTTAAGAAGTAATTCCATTTCTGATTTCATCAGGTATATCTACCCTAGAGAGAAATTTTCATACTATGATTTATCACAAACAATCATACTATAAATTTGTTGATTTTGATTATAAATACTTCAAAAATCATAACACTCATAGTTCATAATTAGTTGTCATCAGTGCTGTATATTGCTGCTTATAGTTACAGTGTATGAAAAAAATGTAGAACATTAGCAATCATACCTCTCCAACACCAACGCGAAACGTTAGTGGCTTGCCACGATTATAGCTGCTATCAAAAACTTTCCCATTCTCCAATCTCCCCACATAATGCGCCTGGAAGATAGCACATTGGTCAAACACAACATAGGACTTTACCCAAAGTGGATAATATCAGTAAATGACCAAAACACCCAAGCTCAACACAGGTTCTATGTGAAGCTTCACTACCACAACATTTTTGGTGCCATGCCACCTTCAATGCATTAAGTTGGATGTATCACCTATATATTTGGTATCCCTTGGTATGCCTTATATCTATTGTTTCAATCAGATGTGAGAATCTATAATCTTAAAGTATACTATTAAATCCACCTACCACTAGAGATAGTAGTAGTCCTTTTTTCACATGCATATTGTGTATGACTTAAAAAGTGTATTCAACTTCATAAAATTAGTTTAAGATGAGATTTATAACCATTAATTACTTTATTTTAGTTATATCTCTATCATGTGAGATTTCAATATACTCTTTTACATCGAAAAACAAACATCTAGAGTATAAAATTAATTATCTATAAAGGATTTAATTGCAATTGATTTTTAATAATGCAACAGTTCAAATGAATTTTATTATATTAAATTTTGAAGCATCCTAAAACTAGATTTTAATTAAATTCAACTTCATAAAAAATGAAAGTAAATTTCAGCTTCACAAAAATGAAGGTGACTTGCCAACTCTAGTTTAATCATATTTCTAAAGAACTCCAACTATATCATTATTAAAACCTCATGAGATATGCATTAATAATGTGATACTAAAACATTTTATAGTGTTATCTGATAGAAATTATATTCTAATTTATTGAAAATATAAATTTTTTTACAGATGCAGTCCATGAGTAATAAATGTAAAAGAAAAAACCTTAATAAGTTGTCCCTTAACTGCCTGAGGACCTGCTCCCACAAGTTTATCACAGAAGGCAAGACCAGAAGGTGCCACGTGAAATTCACATGGAATTTCAGCTGCTGGTGATGAATTTGAGGAAGAATAAGCAAGGACAGCATCAAATGCAAGAAGGCCTATAAGAGTTCTTCTCTTCACCAGACTCTCATCAACAGTGGGTGGTGGTAGTTGTGGTTGGACTTGGACAGCACATTCCACGTGACGGTGGCAACTGACAGCTGCTGAATAATTGTTACCGTTTTGGGGTTTCAGGGAAGGAAGGCGTTGAAGGGAAGGGAGGCTTGTTCCGACGGAATAAGGTGCCGCTAAACCCATCTCCACCCGATAAACGAATGGTTCTGGTTCAAATTGCTTAACGTGGTTGCTTTAATATTGATAAAAAAAAATGGCTAAAGCTTTTAATTATTTGAGAATTTTAAAGTAGGTTCTGCAATTAATTATGTAATATTTACCCATATTGATTAAAAATTTATCAATATCCGTTAAAATTAAAGGAGCATCAAAATTATAATTTAAATTTAAAATTTTGAACTTCACAATTGGGAAATTTTTATTTTACTATTTCATTTCTCATAAACTAATTTCAAGAATTTTCTTAAAACTCAATTACTAAAAGTTAGTTTAGAGACCGCTACACTTTCCTCACTTTTTTTTTTTCACTTTTATATATATTAACTGTTAATTTAATTATTAGACTTCTTGGTTTTGAGTTTTTGAGAACTATTTAGAAAATATTTTTGGCTTTGAGAATATCATACTGGAAATTTCCGTTACTTTTTATTATTATTATTGAATAGAGTTCATTTATTTAATTACAATGAAATCTATTTAGAAAACCAAATTAAGTATAATCAACCAATTGAAAATAGTTTTAATTGGTTGATGTAAATGTAATAGTTCATTTCACTATTTGAATCGATTTAAATATGGTTTAATCAGTTGAAATCACTTAATTGTATTTTTTTTAATAATTTTAGTTGATTGATTCATGTTTCAATCAATTGAAACAGAAGGAATAAACTTTCTGATAAAGATTTCAAGATTTCAAGATGATAAAATGTTATTTTAATCAGTTTAAATGTTTGAGCATGAGTTTTCAAGTAGTTATTAGCATTTCAAGTGGTTAAAAAATGATTTTTAAGTAGTTGAAAGTACATCCTTCGTTAAAAAACAATTAAAATAATTCTAAATCAATTTAAAAATATGTATTATCAAAATCAAACATGTTCACTTCACTCACACACTTCCTCTAGACAAAAATAACATAAATGACTGATTCTTCATCAACTACTGTGCATCTCCATCAATCAAACATTTTACTAAAAAAAAATTTACAAATATAAAATCAAATCTTCAAACTTTAATATTATTCTAACTGTGATTTTAATATAAAACTATTTATATTGGTTTCTAATATATATATATATATATATATCCTTTATTTTAATTATTTTAAAAAAATATTATGAAAAAACTTAAAATTTAAATAATTTTTACTATTAGATAAAAATGATCAAGATTTAATTTGGTATATTAAAAATTAAATAAATTTATTTTTAAACTCGTTATATAGACTTCAAGAGATAAATAATTTAGATTTAAATTTGACATGACCATAATATTATGAGATAACCAATTTCATTAAGTAAATATGCTAACATTATGAGGTAGTTATAACAAAATACAAGATATATAATTTTTCGAATTCAAATTAAAAAATAGCAAGATAAATAAAATAATTCTATATTAAAATATATATAAAATTAGTATGCAATTTATGCATGATAAAATAAATGGTTACAATATATCAATCTTAGTCTAAGTAAAGACACAATAACACAGTAAAAATACAAACACATAATTTTAAAAATAAAAGAAGATCAACAACACGATCAATAGTTTGAGAAAAAAAATGATTTTAATTTTAATTTCCACAGTTAGTTCTAAGTTAAGAGATCTTCTTTTCGTTAAAGGAAGAATGGAACAGGGCTTGAAAAACTTGAAGGACTGGGCCAACGGCCCATCCCAAATTCACATATTAGGGCAGGCCCATCCATAGTTCATTTGGTGTAAAAAGACTATTCTGTCCTCGTGCAATTTCCTTCTCATATATTAAAACCTAACAAAGCACACGCAGTAAGCACCGTCTCTTTCGTAAAGCGGAGTCGCCGCCGGAGTTTGCCTTCGTTTCAGGTGCTGTTCTCTTGCCTCCACGAACCAAACCAAGCAAGTTAAACAAACATCTTTGTTTTTGTGTTCTTTCTCTTGATATTAAATTTCATGTTCAATTTTGGCTTTTTTAAAGGAAAAAGTTATTGGACTTGTTCAAGATTAGTTTTTGTAAAGTTTGGTCGAATATTATGGTTTCGGGTACATTGGTGAAGGAGTTTGAGTGTTATCAGATTTTATTTTTTAATTTTTTTTTATTTTACATGTTTCATGTTTGCCTTCTGAACTCTTGTGTTATTGTTAGGTTAATTGATTTTATCTAATTTTCACCTGCTACCTATGTGTTTAGCTTGATCAATTCTGTGGCGTCTTTGTTCAAGTTAAAATATAGAATTTTTTGCCTGGTCAAAAGAAATATAATAGGCAAAATTCAAATTATTGGATTGATTCTTGCTGCTACTTTTGATTTTCTTAACATTTGTCGTCCCAATATGCGAGATGTTGTTCTTAAATTTGAAATTCAAATAGATTCTATTATTTTTGAATTATTTGAATCAGTGGAATTTATTTAAATAAATTGTACGATTGGTTCCAAATATTAGAATTCATTAAGTAGAAAAGTTAATTGAATAATTAATTACTAATGATTTTTATTCTTAGCAGGCCCCAAATAATACTGTGAAATCCATATTGAAGTATAGCAAGGTGAAAGATAGTAGAAGAGAATGGCAAAGTCTTTGAGATCAAAGAAGGAGAAGAGGCTGAGGGCAATTCGAAGGGAGATTGTTGAACCTTTCTATGACAAGAAAGATGCTGCTAAGTTGGCTGCCCAGGAGGCTGCCCTTGCTGCACCGAAGTTGGTGGTTCCTTCGAAACCAAATAATACCATGGATGTGGTCACATCCACTAGCAACACCAACATGGGTACCGTATCTCTTCTTTTACTTAGTAGTTTGTGATTTTATACCTTCACTGTGCTTTGTTTATGTGACATTTGCGGATTAACATGAATTTCTTGAGTAGTTCTGATTATATGTTAGTTTTTGTGATATAATGTTATTTTTATATATGTCAAGATTGATTAGAGTGGAATTGATCTTATGCTATTTGTTACTATGCTCTACATGAGTAAGCCAAGAATTAAACCCGTGAATTCTGTTCATCATGCTGATTGGAGCTGTGTTTAAAAGTTGGTGTTGCTTTATCCTACTCATCATCTGTGATCTTTCTGAACACCAACCATATGCTTGTCAAAGCTATTTTGCATGATCAAATTATTTTTCTAAAAGAAAAATCCCATATTCGTGCTTTCTTTTTAGTTATTTCTTGTCATCTCATTACCTTGCAGTAAAAATCTAATATCCCCTGTTTGCTTTTGAATTTTTCAGATGTGGAGATGGCTGACAGCAGTCATAGCACGGCTTTCTTAAAGCCTAGTGGTGGAATAGGGAAGAAAATGAAAAAGAAATTGAAAATAGCTAAGAACAAGCGCCGTGGCAAGGGAAAGCTTGGGAAAAAGCGTAGAATATGACTCCAAGTAAAGAATGGTAATGATATGTCATTTATTTGCTGCATGAATTCTTACATTACATCTTCACGCTGCACATTACACCCATTGGTTTCTTATTTTGGAAATATAACTATCAAGGTTTATAGGTAGAGAAACGGTAGTTAATCATATATGAAGTTTTTAGTTAAGAATGTCAAATTGATCTGTTAGTCTCTGATATGTTTTAGGATTTTTAAATGCCTATATACTTCAAAACTTTGTAAGTAGGTCCTGTATTTTTAACCAAAAGTAGATGGAATATTCCTGATCAACGATAGTGTTTAATAGGGACCTATTTGAAAATTTCAAATAGTTTAGGAAACATGTTACTAGTTTTTTTTTTGTTAGTCCTTTAACTATTTCGGATTTTTTAAATAGATCCTGTACTTTATCGGGGATTAGAATTTTCCACCTAACTTTGAGGGAACCTTGACCCGAGGATCCAACAATTTAAAAAAACGAATATTTTGACCTAGTCACTAATTCGGTATTGCATGGCATTTTGGTTTTACAATACGTATGATATCATAAAGATAGAGATATGAAAAATTCTTATAAATATAAGATATAATGCTGTTTCGATATGTGAACATATATACAAGATAAAATCAAGTGATATTTAGTGTCAATTTTGGCAAATGTGATAACCTCAAAAGTTAACTGTGATAACCTCCCTTTCTCTTGTTTATTTTCTTGATGTCTAATGGTTATAATGAGTAATCAATCTTAACCATTAAATTTAAAGAAAAATGAATGGCAAGATGTGGAGTAACTCTTTTATTCTTACTCTTATAACTTGATCCCTCATAATATATTTTTTATGACACAAGTAAATCTTATTATACAACTACATACAAAAGTTTTCAAAATTAGTTTAAAAAATCTGCAGGATAATATATGACTTGATTAGAATTTAAATTGCCAAAAGTCGTTAAAGGTGTCATTTTACCAAATTTGACCTTTGGTATCATCTGATTGGGTCATGTGTGTTTTAACCTCTACCTTGTGATAGTGATTATGAAATTAATAAATAGAAAAAAGTTTTGTTGAAAATCAGTGTAACTAACATCATGTCATACTTTTATTCATGTTTTGCATGAGCTTTGTGGATTATAAGTTTGCTTAATGCAATTGTAACCTTGGTTGTTTTTGCTTTTGTAGGTTGTATTGAAGCCGTTTAAGAGCTCTTCTGTGCTTTTTATCTTGATTCATGGATAGTTTACAAATTTTGACATAGAAGATGAAAACCATTGAAATCTCTATTATAACTAAGCCTAATAGGAAATAGGCTATTTTTTTTTCTTTTTGTTTAGTGTAATTTTTTAAGTCCTTCTGTTCCTTTATGCAAATGGCTTTGAAGAACCTGCCAGCCATTTGAATTCCTTCATGAAAGTTACTTTCAAAGCAACGTTGTTAAAAGTCTTAAAATCGAGATAAACGTAGTTAAAATCTTAAAATTGAGATATTAGTTAGAATCGTGTTCACAAAATTGTGTTATTACTCTATATATATCTTACCTTTTAGAATCAGGAAGAGTGTACAAAATTGTGAAGAGATGGGATATCTTACTTTTTTATATAAATTGTGTTATTTTGATGACTCTGTGATTTCTTTTAATGTTTAATTGACTTTAAAATTTATTTTAATTAAAATTCAATTCATCAATATAATAAATAGGTATTGGAAAGTTGAAAATAAGATAAAATTAATTATATTAATTTTAATTGAATTATATAACAAAATAAAATTTTAATTGTGTTAATTTTTAATTAAGGTTAAGATTTATTTAAACTGAATTTAAAGAAAGGGTAAATAGTTGGTATATATTGTAATCTTAAATGAAAATTGTGATTTATGTTTTTACGAATTTATTCTAAAGTTTTAAAATAGTATGATTGTATTTGATATTTGAATTATAGATAATATATAATTATTAAATATTAATTTTAACTACTTGTAATATATAATATTATTAAAATATTGATTTTAAAGAGCCTATCCAAAAGGCTAAATTTTATGAGAAATTTTAAATTATACTTATTTTGTTTTTTTTAATCGACAATCATTACTAAGGATTTATGTACTTGTCAATATGATTGGATTGAGTCTAAAGTGAATATGTATTATATTTTAAATTATATGTTTTTTACAATTGAATTTTTTAATTATTTTATTATTAAAGTTTTAATTTCGTAAACTTTATTACTGTTTTATTAATTTTATAAATTTTACTACTTGTGAATATTAACTATGTTAATTTTAAAGTTTTATATTTTTTATCATTTAGTCAATTGGATATTACTTCATTAATGGTGTGATATTGTAACTAATAAATTAAAAAACGGTTTTATTTCATGTTAAGTTATATTGATTAGAAATAATTATGTAACAATTTTTATTTTTTAATATTAATATAATCTGAGAAATTAATTTAAAATTTTAAGATATTATTTCTCTAATTACATTTATGTTTAAAATTTTATCTTATAATTTTGACATTATTTCGGTTGATGTTTGGACCGGTGGAATAACTAATATGCCCATAGATAGCTATATAATAAGATTAAATAAGAAAAATATAGAGAAATTTAAAAATTATTTTCGAATAATAAATATTAATTATGATAACTTTTTGAAATTCTATTGAAATGATTTTCATAATATACTTGATATATTCTAAATTATTGCAAATAGTTAAATAACAATTGTATAGTGAAGTATTTAAAAAATTACATCTAGATTAATTTAATTTAATGCATGTTCAGTTAAATATAAAATTAAAAAATTTCAAAAAAAATAATTGAATTTAACAGGTTGTTTGTTAACCATTTTGTGAATAATAATTGTGATAAATAATCTATAAAATTAAAAATTATGGAAGTACTTCTGAACCTTTATATAAATTTTTTAGTAATATTATTTTTTTTTATTTTTAAATAATTTTATTTTATATTTATTTCCTTTCTCTTAATTTTATTTGAAAAACCTTATTTGGCCTCATACACATACTGGGATAAAAAACAACTTTATTGTTCTACACTTTATTTTATTCAGTAAATTGTCATTCATCTGTTGTGAAAAAGATAAAATATGTATAATTTGATGATAGTTTAAAAAAAAAAAATTACGGTAAAGTTTTCGAAACTAAATGTTCAGTAATAAAATTTACAATATTAAATTGTAAGAGTTCAATGCTAAATGCATAATTTAAGATATAATACATATGCCACCTGTATTAAAAATCACTTCCCATTGATTACGTTGTAACACTATTATTTGGAAAAAAAGATAAATGTATATAGTTTTAGATTTCAGATAATAAAATTTGTAAAATTGAAAGTTCAGGATAAAAATTACCGATGTATAAAAATTAAGTGATAAATATGCATTAAGCCAAATATATATTAGTAATTTCGAGAAGATCAAAATACAAATTAGATTTTTAATGGAAAATGTACCATTTTGTTTTTACTTTATTTTGTTTAAATAATTTACAAGAGAGAGTGAAAATAATAATATAATAGAAATGTTTCAAAATAAAATCAAAATAACGTGCTGGGAAGTAAAATTAAGAAAAAATATAAAGTAACTTAAGGTTTATGGTGTGGTATAGAGGGAGAATCTGTATAAAACAATATTATCAGAATCTCATGCGATATCCTTTAATATAGCAGATGCCGGATAAGAATTATATCTTCATTATTTTATTACACTTTAAATATGTTTCAGTGAGTTGAGCATCAAAGTGTTTTTATAGGAACGTCAACTCTTTTATGCTTAGAGAAATGTGAAGAAGATGTCTTGACACCATCATAACTAAAGATACAAACGAAGAAGATTAACTTAAGGAAAAAAAATGTTAATCTTGTAAGTTCTTCTCAATCTTTGTAAAAACATTTAAGGCTTACTCTGAGACTGAGTTAAACTTCAAAAGTCGCATGGTGTTTAGAAAAAACAATCAATAATGCAATTTGAAGAGATTGATATAATTTTTTAATAGTTTATTAATAAGTATAATTTAATCTATACTGCATGTATTTTATGAAATTTGATTTATTATATTTTATATTTATCAGTACATATCTAATTATGGTTGGTTGTCATTTTTAATTTCGTGTAACCTAATGCAAAATAATGCCTAAATTATGTGAATATAAGAAATGTTGATTAAAATTTCATACCGATCAATTATAAAAATATGAATATTCTTAGATCACATCTTTTGTTGAAAAAAAAATGAAATTTACATGTATATTGAGATTATATATATGTATTGAAATTAGATTAATTCAATACACAAAAATAAAGAATATGAAAGAAGATTAGAAGAATTTATACAATTTGTATAGTATAATGTTGACCATAATCTCACTGGAATAAGGTTTATGTATCCTTGCATTGGTTGTTTAAATGAGAGAAAAGTAAATATTATTGAAATTGGCGAGCACATTTGTATAGTGACTTTTTTTTTTTTTTTTTTTTTTTTGAAATTATACAATTTGGATATGACATGGCAAGGTATTAGATTGAAGAGTTTATTGATTTCATATGTGGTTCCTGATCTTGGAGGAGAATCTTTTACTCAAGATTATGTTTATGAAAAGTTGTCTAATGACATAAAGGCTTCTTATATCTCAGTTTAAATAATTTCACACAGGTGCTAATCCTTGATGAATTTAAAAACAATAATGATTATACTAATAAAACTTTTCATAATTGATTTCATTTGTTGAAGAACATACTTTTAGAACAATATACAAAGATCTACTTGTAATATGAGAAGAAAATATACTTTGTCTAATGAGTATGAAATATATATATATATATATATATATATATATATATATATTCTAATGATTGTATATTATATAAAAAGAATTTTTGAAAAGTTAAAAAAGTGGCTTAAGTATCACTTATCACATTATAAAAATTAAAGACAAATATCAAAATAAAATACTCATATTAAAAGTTATGTGATATCTTCCATATCATTTCAAAATGTGTTTATTTATAAATCCAAATGATGTAAAGAAGAAAGTAGACAATATTTTTAAAAGATGTATCACCTGTCATAATGATAACATAATTGTAATTGTATGTTATAATGTTATATTCAATGATGGTTGAAAATGTTGTTAAAAACTTTAAATTTCTAACTAACCAACACTCTAATATTGTCTTTAAAAAGTCTCTTTTCCATTTATGAAATTGAAATATCATCGTTCCTTAACTTCTCCAAACAATTTATGTACAGAAAAAGGACTTAAAATATTGCGTCCGCAAATAATATAAATGATTTAATATAAACAAGTTATTAGTATAGAATATTATTACGCGTTTCAGTTAGTTGACTAATTTTTGTTTTAAGTGTTTAATTTTTTATTTAAATATTTAATAAATTTAAAATTTTTGGTTAAGATGCATGCAAGAGATATTAATTTATATTCATTTTGGTCTAAATAATATTCTTTAATTTTTTTGTCTCTTAATACTTTTTATTATAAGAATCAATATTTTTTTTTATACGGTAATATATTAGATCCATAAAATAATAATAAAGGAAATTTAATAATATATATATATATATATATATATATATATATATATATATATATATATATATATATTTAACCATTTAGATCATATGACAACTTAACAAATACAAAAGTAGTAAAATTTACAAAGATAATATATTAGAGTTAAATAAAAAAATTGAATTATTAAATACCTAATTCAAAAGAAAAATTTATTAAAATACTTTAAAAAATGTTGATAGCAAAGGGAAACATATCTAAATCTGTTTATTAATATATCATGCTATTAATGTAATATATTGATTTATTGAGGTAAAATTCTAAAGCCTCTTACACTATTGAAAATGAAAAAGAAAAAACTCCCGTTCCCTCTTTCATTTTAAGAGAAAGTATACAAATTAAATAGTTGGAATATATGGTTAAAAAAATGATAAGAAGAAGTATAAGAGAAATGACCATCCTCTTCTTGAAAAAAGAATCTATCTTCACATAATAGGAGCAACAGAAAGGCTTATACAGTTAGACAATTAAAGGAATTTGATAGCAATTTAACTGTAAGTACGACAATTGATTCTTCATTTGTCTATTATCACTTTGTCCTAACTGTTTTTAATGTTATCATCTGTCCTAATTAAACAGCTGTATTTTAATTTATAAACCTTGTTTTTCTTCTTTGTTTGGTATCAAGGCCCACACGCTTGCATAGTTTTTATTGTATAATAAAAACTATTTGGAGTGAAAAAAACATCGAAATTATAACGAAGTAGAATAAAAACGTTACTTGAATATAGATAACTCACAAAGAAAAATGATAGAGAAATTGGCGAGACAAAAACTTTTTCTTTTTTACCTGCAATCCTATTTATTTTGATAGAAATTAATTTTATTTATAGTATTATGATCTCTGCTGATATTCAATAAATTTTTGTGCATAACAGAAATTGATCTGTAGTATTTCATTTCTAATATATGAAGGGAAAGTACGAGATAAAAGGATTTGATATAGGGAAATATACTATAACAACAAAGTTTGAGGAGAATATTTGGTTAAGAACAGTTTAAGAAAGATAAGTTGTATTAATATGACAATTAAGTATGAATGCGTAGAAATTTATGCTGGCGGTTTCTAACTTGTTCACTGGTGATAAAGGTTGAAGGAATGGAACAAAAAGTTGGACACGTCATTTTTATGCCACATTTCGTCAGAAAAGTTTCATCACTCATTTGATTTTATAAATTAATTATATCAGTTAGCCGAGTTCTTATTACCGTAAATGTGTCATTGATTTTATAGGTTACAAATATGATAAATTAAATCTGATTTCGTGTCTAAAATATAAATAGTTTCATATTCTTTTTCTCTCATTCTGGAAATGTATTATCTATTTTTAATATATGTTTTGGTATAATGAACTACTTTATAATAGTTTAGATTTTTGTTTAACTATGTTATATAATTAGTTAAAAGTTTCTAAACGGTTTTTAATTAACTTGGAATTATTCCGTAACTACTCTATATAATTTCTCCCTCATTGGTAGAAAATGATATAATCATCTTTGCACGAGATAATAAAGATATTAATTAATATTCTATCTTTCCTCACTGGCTCTGTTTCACAATCACGGTTGCTCCTTTCCGTTCATTTCTTTTGAGTTCATCTTGCGGGTTATGCATAACAAATTTAGAGTTAATTTTTATCTTGTTAGTGATTAAGACTATTGTAAGACAGGATGAGTATCATTTCTAAAATTGATAAGTTTAATGAGAGGAATAATTTCTACTTTTGAAGATAGAGACAAAGTTTTGTTTAAGAAACAAAGAGTGTGGACACTACTCTCTGTAGTATGTTATTATAGAGTAAAATGCTTTCTTATTGTTGTTAGGAAGATACTCTATTAGTTTATAAAGGAGAAAATCTTTGTAATGTTACGGTTAAAGTTGGAGAAGCTCCTCATGACCAAGTGAGTGTGCAATAAGTTTTCCTCAAAAGAAATGCTTCTTTGGACTTTGTAGGAAGGAGGATAGGATTCATCACTCAAGGTTCTTCTTAATGAGCTCATGTGATACAAATGTCAAGCTACATGATGAATACATGACTATGATTTTGCTAGACTTTCTCCTACCTTCATAAGAGAACTTGGTGTGTTTTCTAAGTGTAGGGAAGGATTGCATTACATTAAAAGAAGTTAAGTCAATCTTGTATATGCGGAAGCTTCAGGTAAGTGCATCGGAAAATGTTGAGGATGCATTTTTTCTGTGTAGGTATCTTTCACTAAAGACAACAAAGTAAAATAGAAGTTTAAGTTTGATCATAAGAATGTTTGCAAATATTGCTTGCAGGTAAGACGTTGGAGGAGGGATTGTCCAAGATTGGGAAAGCAAAATACTACATATAAGAAAGTGGAGTTGTCTAATGATGAGTTACTATTAATTAATTGTTGTCTCATGACAACTAGTATCTGAATAATGAGTGTTGGACTCTGGATGCTCCTTTCACATGAGTTCCAAGAGGAATTGGTTTATCATGTCTCAGAAGTTGGATGGTGGCAATGTTCTAATAAGTAATAATATTTCTCGCAAGACTATTGATATTGGTTGTATATGAATAAGAATGCATGATGGTGTCATTCGTACATTTACCAACATCAAGTATGTAGCTTAAGAAGAATCTTATGTTTAATAGGCTTTTTGGTCCAATATTTGTGGCAATTAGTCAATATGGTCCTTTAATTTTTTTATTCTCAATGTAGTCCTCATTTTTGTTAAAAGAAATCAATGTGGTTCATTCTACTAGATTGACATTCATGTCATTAAGGGGATGATGATTTAGTAGATGCACATGAAACCATGGACAATGATTTAAAACAATTGTATAATGTCAAATGAGGTTGTGTCATCTTTGGCCCTTTTATGTAGCCAGATTATCTTCTTCTCCTTTGCTTTTTCTTCTTTTCTTCCCTTCTCCTATTCTCTTGTGTCCTTCATTCCTCTTTGAATGATTCGCTACCAGTCCTTATCCTTATATAATTTTAATGCTTAGAGGTTGCAAAACTAATGTAATTCCTCTCATGGTCATGGGAGTAGAAGTTTCAAACAATTGGTAAAAATTTGTAAAGGTCTCAAAAAATGGATGCAGTTGTTCGGGAAATTGGTTGATGGTATTTTTTTTTGTATTTTTATTAAAAACTGTTTACCTGCAACTAGAAAAACATTTATCTTCTTGAATACTTCCCTCCATTTAGAACTACAAAACTATGGAAACTATTTCATTTTTTTTTTTTTGTAATTGTCAGGGTTAGGATTGCATATAATTAAGAAAAATAGAGGAGGTTATTAGTTTATCTTTTGAGCATAATGGATTTTGTTTTAAGATAATGATGGTCCTTGTGAGCTTGTGAAGTTTTAAATTCTATATTCTTTTATTTTTGCAGTAGAATAATATTCCTTTCCCAAAAGGAGTTTGCACTTTGTAGTGTTGTGTGAGTAGATTTACTAGTAATAAATCATATAACTTTATGAAGAGGGTACAATTAATTGTGATAGTTATGGGGTCTAGTTCAAATGAAAAGGAAAAAGGTTGATATGGTAGCAAAATTCCTGAAATTTTTAGCAAATGTCAACCCAGATTTGCAGAAGCAAATAAGATGTACAACTGAGATTTTCCAACTCTTTGATTTGTGATATTCTCACAACTTGTCACATTGTCCAGAAGAGGCTTCCTTTTGGTATTCCCCTAATTTTCAATTTTACTAATTTAGTTGTGTTTTTTTGTTTTGTCTCTTTAGTTATACCACTTGTCAAAATAATCTTCACAAAATAATTTATTTTCTAGCCTAGTAAATGAATACAAAGGATACACAAGATCTGCTTAAACTTAAAATGTAACATACATGTCATATCTCACTCTATTGTTAGTCATTGTAACAATATTAACAAAAGTGGCCACATTGAGTCCTTTTAACAAAAATGAGCACTACACTATGAACAAAAAAAATTAAGGGATCACATTGACTAGTTGTGACAAATACTAGGACCAAAAGGCTTATTAAACCAATAACCTTATATCCATAGGAACTTTGGATATGTAGGGTTTCAGATGTAACACGAAGGGCACATTTATATAGGGAAAAGGGGGGGGAAGATGTGTTGTGCTGAAGTATGGCTTTATGGAAGGAAATTTGCATTTTCTTTAGGAAGTGTTTGGGGAAGCATCTAGGGTTGCATTTGTTTTAGTGTCATCTACGGTCTTTGCTAGTGATAAAATTTAGCACAAATGTCTAGGATGCATTTTAGCTAGAGGGTTGGACATTTTGTCCAAATAAAGTTGTTGGGAAGCCATAGGTTAGAGACTTTTCCATTTATGAGCATTATTTGTATGATAAGCAATACAAGAAGAGCTTGGTACTTATTGTTTGTTAGTGACATTTGACGTGGTTAGTACTTGATCTCAATCATTGAATAATCACTCAAGGTTCGCATGGGTATTCATGATAAAAAATCAAAGTCTTTCAAGAAGTTTAAGTATATGGTGATCCTAATTTTTAACTAAATCAAAAAGAACATCAAGCATCTAAGGACTAACAACGATTTGAAATTTTGTTCTAAAGAGTTTGAAACGTCTATAAAAATAAAGGTATCATGAGACATTTAATTATTTTTCATACTCCACAACAAAATGACCTTGCTGAGAGGATGAACAAAACCTTATCCAAAAGACAAGGAGTATATATGTCTCATTTTAGGTTTGGATAAATGAGGCTGTGAGCATGATGTTATTTGGTGAATCATTTTTCCATCCACTGCTATAGAGTGCAAAACTCTAGTTGAGGTATAATAGTGATAATTGGTTGAGACTCAACATTGAAGGTCTTTGGGTATCCAACTTACTACCATATATATAATTGGAAGCAAGAACCTAGTTGTAGGAAAAAAAGGTGTTTGTGGGCTATGGAAGCAAAATGAAGGACTTCATTATTTGGTCACCTTATGCAGAAAGGGTGATGATTAGCATGAACACTATATTTCATGAGGACTTCGTGATACTAATGAAGTCCTATGAGACATGGTTGGGAAGTCTAAGAAAGTGGAAGAATAAGTGGAGTTCTCTTTAGAAAACTTTTCTAATATACCTATGAAGTCTATAAACGATGTACTTGAATGTCTAAAAGGTGTATCACAACAACATTTTAATCATTAAACAATTGTTCTAAGGTCTCATATCACAAAACATCAACTTGAGATATGTGGTGTTGTTGACGACGAAGTTAAAGTATATGACTTTGAAAAAAGATCTAATGAGATATGGTTGAAAGGTCTAATGAGTGATCTTTTGCAATAATTTAAATGTGATATGTTTATTCAATGGCTACGTTCAACATTATAGGACAAAGCACTTCAATACTAGATATCACTTTCTTGAATGGAGAAAAATGTGAAGTTGAAGAAGATCAACACTAAGGAGAATATATGAAACTAGTTTTCAAAAACAAGTTTATGAAGTGTATGAATTTAGTTAACATGTACTGTTTGATAGTATTTTTAACAAAAATCAATTACAATCTAATATAGAGTTTGTATAAAATGTTGATATAATGAAGTACTGACTAAGATCTATCTAAAATTTAATAAAATATGATAAAATATTAAGTTATCAACAATGTCTATTTAATTAGACCGTTTAATAATTATTATTATTTTATCAATTAATGTATTAATAATTACATGTTTTTGTTTAGTTATTTTGTACAATTAGTAATAAGTTCTCAAATAATTTTAACTAACTTATAACATCTTTATACAAAAACTTATATTTTATTACACGACATAATAATATAAAATATTAATTCACATTCTACCATGCTTTGTGAATTTTGAGTTCATCCTATATTTCACAACTAATACACTCCTTTTTTCATTTTTCTTTGGCTCATTTAACAGACGCTCCGTACACATAAGCGAGTCTTTGTTTACAAAACTAAGAGAACTACACATGATACGTTTTTGTAAATGAAAAAATTACGTAAAAACGATTCTTCTTAGAGAACTAAAAGTCAATCCTACCTAATTTGCAACTAGAAAGTAAAAATATATTTACGTTTTTATAAAACAAAATTTTAAAATTAGCAAAAGTACTACAAATTACAAAATTTTATGAAGAACATTAATGGCAGGAGGAGATGTTTATGGATTTGAAACTGATAGAAAGGAGACAAAATATATTTGGAGTTCAGTTTTAGAAAATCCAATGCCAAATTGGAAGTTGCTATCATCCCAATCATAACGATATTTGCCGGCATGCATTACTCTTCAGGGTTCTACATATGTATACCTTTTATCATCATATCAATGTGATATTTTATATATTTCTTTGTCTCGTGGATGATATCTAAGATCTCGTATATCCTCTCTTCTACCTATGTGTCTCTTCTCATATGATTGCGATGTATATTTTGTCTTCCCTTCCAGAAAACTATTATGTTATTAAAAAATGGAGAATAAAATTACGATACGGTATGTCGAAGCATATTTTAACAAATGTTAGCATATTAACTGTCACTAAAACCTATACTGATAAAAGATAAATCGTAGGTAATCACTACATTTAAAAGTATTTTTCATTTCGACATTCAATAACTTTTAATTTCAAGCAAATTTATTGGGAAGACATAAACAAACTTCTCAAACGAGTTCAGACTAAACAGGTCGGCACAACAATGAGGTAAAGTATCGAACGCTAAGTGACTTATTCTCTGAAGAGAAAAAAATATAAGCAAAATTTTGTACAAAATTTTTAAAAACTTCACTTAAATTGGGAATTTTAAAAATTCATTCAGAACGGTGCTTGATCCGTAATCCCTCTTTATTACTTGGCTCACTTGTAACAGCAAACATTCTTGTAATGATTGTGATAACACTATTTTCCTTTTCTTATTTTACAATAATTCCAAAATAGTTGTAAAAAAGTTTATTGAGTAATGTAACAATTTATTCTAATATAATAAATTTTTAAAACAGTATTTCTTTTCTTTTTGACTTTTTTTTTTAAAAAAAACAATGGTTGTAAAAGTTATGATTGATTAGAGTAAATATAAATTATTATTATTATTATTATTATTATTATAAATTCACAAAGGTTCTTAGATGAAATTTACCATTAACTCTTATAATCTTGAATATTCAAAAAAAGATTTTAAGTTTCTTATTAAGAGAAAAAGACACTTTGCCACTCTCAACAATTTTTTTAGAAATACAAAAAGAGAAAAAAAAAATTAACTAATAATGGATGAGTAAACGTGTTATGTCCTGATTCCGTCATAGATGGAATAATTTGTAGAATGAAGACAAAAGCAATCCAGAGACCGGCCTTAATTACTTTAATAATAAACAAAATAAAGAAAAACCCATTTCAATGGATATATTTTTATATTTATCAAATCCAACGTACTTACTTTCATCTCACTACAATAATCTATCATGAACATCTTAATACCATTTAACCTATATGAAATGCGTATTTGTACGAAGAAAAATTCCATCACGTCCTTTTAAATTATTTTTATGCATCTATTTTTTTTATATTAATAAATATTAAATTACTCTAATTTATTTATTTCTTTATTTAGTAAATAATTTATTACATATTTTTTATTTAAATTTAAATATCGTGCTAAATTTAAAAAAAAAAATTGATTCTTCTCTTAAAGCATTTTAAGCAGAGTTTGATATTTTATTTTCAGAATCGGAAAATTTAAAACTCTAAATAATATATTTAAATATATATGTGTACATATATATATATATATATATATATAATTATGCTTCAGAAATTTTAAAATATTTTTGAAAAATAATCAAAGTTTTAAGTAGAGATAGTTATATTTTAAAAAATATTTTATTAATTAGAGAGTAAGTTAAAACATGTAATATTTTTTTATTAGAAACCAAAATGATAACACAACTTGTAATATTTTCTGTTTTAAAACAGTTGAATTTAGGAGATTAGTAGCAACTTTCATTCTCAGAATTTTACTCGTCTTAAATTTCAAAGATATTTGTATGCTAGGTACATTAACTATATAACATAATGCTATCTGACCTACCTAGTTAAATTCAAATTTTGTCTACAAAAGTAGTGTGGTCAATATTTTCACACGAAATTTTGTTTTCTTTTCGACAAACCATTATTATTTTTAAGTAAGATAACACAATAAATATAAATATCTAAAATTTTTTTTACTTATAATTATAAAATATCTATTTTACGTGCACAAATAAAATCTATTAAGTCGTATTTGTCGTAAACAAGAAAGTGACAATTTTGTAAAATGTGAAGAGAGATGTTACATTAATTGCTATATTAACCAATGTGATTTGTATACAGGTGGTCATTATCATTGGTTATATCATATAACTTACGTAATTAATTTTATAATTTAGATTTTACATCAGTTTATACTCAAAAAATTATTATAGAATAAATCGGAACTTTTTTAAAAATTTCTTCAGAACTGTGCTTGGTCCGCATTGAGTTTGTTATGGTGACACCAAACTTCACGCCACGTGTTCTTATCCCACCACCCGTTGCTAAACTACATCGTGGAATTCCGTGAACTGGCAGCTAATGTCCACCATGATTAGTAACATATGATTTATTTATATAATTTTTAAAACTTTTTTTTATCTATACTTGATTAAAGTAGGAATAATTTTAACCAAAATATTTATTAAAATTAGAAAAATAATTAGATTAAAATTAGAATATCATTATCATAACATCAGAATTAAGATTTAGATTAATTTAAGCTAAATCATTAGAATTACTATTAGTAAAATTAAAGTTAAAATGAATATTAAAGTTAAAATTAGAATTCACATTAAAAATTATAGTTAAAATTAACATTACATAAATCAAAATTAGTATTAAAAATAAGATTATAATAACATTAGAAATCAACTTATAATTAATATTCGATTATGTATACGAAACTAATATTTATTTAATTTTATTAGAAGTTTAAAATTTTTTCAATAATTAAATTTGAGCTTGAAATATGTGTACATAGCTTTGTTGATATTTTTTTTTATAGTTTGATATTCTTATTTGTAATATGTTAATCACAATGGTATTGAGTTTGGAGGTTTTAATCCTTGACAAACTGTAGTGCTCAATTTTAGAAGTCCAAATTTTAACTGTTTTGTTGTTAAATTTTTAGTTGTTTTGTAGGATACGTTGTAAGGAGAAGTTCTTTGTCTCGTGAACATTGGTTAAGTGTATCAGGAAGAGTTAACAATGCACATCGTGATCATGATGATGATTTAACATTGAGGATATTAACTCCAGTTTTAGGGTTCACAATATAAGTTCACTTAGTTGAAGGACACTTAAAACATTCATACTCTACACACCCAATTAAGGAAAATTCAAAAAAATAATCAAGTATATTTAATGAATTTCTCTATGAATATATATTTGTCTTATTTAGATTGATAGATAATTGTTTAGCCTTGAGCCCTGTCATAATTCGCCAAAAATGTTAATTCAACTTAGAAGTTGGTTTGGGTTTAACATTATTTGTTTCAGACATTTTGTTGTGTTATTCCTTGAAATGCAATAATCTTTAGCTTTGACATTGGTAATATACTATTGTATAACCCTACAATGTATACCCTAAATCCAATATAATTTGGATGTTTAACATTACACTCATTCAACTTTAAAAGATGTGAGTGCACTTTAAGTTTATATTATTTTTTTCAATTTATGTTTAATGAAATCAACCAATGTGACTAATACTTATATTAATAATATGGATATATAATTAATTGATTGTCAACTTGGGAGTGCTGATATTTATGGTTTCCTTTTGAACCTCAATACATAAAAGTCTGAAAATAAAAAAGTGATATATTAGACTTATATTTAATGGTAGATTCATGAATCTTGAAAGAAGATTTACATGGTCCCATTTATTGAGTAAGTACAACTCACTTACTTTGGATCTTATATAATTAATTCACATCACTAATCAATTTTCTTATTTTAGGTTTCATTAAAAAACGATGATTGTTTGTTCTTGATATAATAATTTTGTGTGGTTTTGTTGATTATATATAAAGCTAAGCACAAATTTAAAAGTTGTAGCACATGAATATATTTTAATTACAAAATAATGTGTTTTTAGTTCTCCTAATCTATTATAAATTACTAATAACTTCTTTTTAGTGTTATTTAATGACTTCTTTTTAATGTTGTTAATATATGTGAGGTCTTAAATGATAAATTCACTTCATCTTCACATAATCTATTTGGATTTATCTTAAGGTATTTTACTTTTACATTAAAACTGTTATAATCATTGTTATTAGTTTTTCATAAATTAATTTGAAAAAAATGTTAGCATAAGAACGTGAGATTAAGTTAAATGGAGATGGAGAAGTGAATTGATTTCGAAAATATTTAGAAAAAGATTAACCCTTTTTTAAATCTCTTTAAAAAAATTTTAATTAAAAAATTAAATGCAATTGATTTTGAAATTAAGATTGATAAAATTTAACAATAAAAAGAATAGTGAAAGAAAAAGATGACAAAAAAAAAATATATTGATTCATATTACAATTAATCCTACGTAACATAAAAAAAAAGAATAATAGATCAAAATAATACAACCTACCATTTGGATCATATATAGAGAAAACCAAACACTTTGAAAACAAACTCATTCTCTACAAAAGCAAAAAAAGAAGAAGAATGTAACCGAAAAACACAAGTCCAGGAATCACAAAGGTAAGTACTTTTTTTGGGAAACTTTGTTGCTTACATTTCTACCGTGAGTGCCTTTCGTGCATTAACATATGATGTTATGCGTGCTATTGAAAATGCACTTTCCAAAGGTTAAAAGAACCTTTGGTTAGATTGAATTGGATTTGGAGGCTAATCATCACAATTGTTAATATGGTTTATAATATTACCAGATCTATAAGATTTCGTGTCTCATATTTACAGAGAAGGGAATGCTAGCTAGTGCTCACATAACTATTTTGAATTTCAAGAACAATAAACCAATCTTAATAAAAATAACATGTCTAAATATCAATTCACTTTTTTTTTTTTTTTCATGAGTCTTGGTCAATCTCTTAGTAAGTTTGTTCTTGTAATATTTTTATATATTTTATAAGACATGCTTTGGGTATAAAAAAGAAAAGTGTTTTACCAAATAATTTGAACTTATATTTAATAATAACAAATTATAAATGTTTATTGGGCAAAAATGCATATTTGCAACAAGCCATGCATGCAAGGTGATTGGGCAAGAATGGAGTACTATAAATAAGGAGTTGAATGGCCAAAGACAAACACTAGACCAAGAAGCATCAAGGGCAATTCCCATGGAGATCCCTTTCCTTTCCATCTTATCCTACTCTCTCCTCTACGTCCTTCTCTTTCTCCTTTTCCAGCTTCTCCTCCAAGCCAGAAAGTTCCAGAACCTTCCACCAGGTCCACCCTCTCTCCCCATAATCGGCAACCTCCACCACCTCAAACGCCCCCTCCACCGCCACTTCAAAGCCCTCTCCGACACCTACGGCCACGTCATCTCCCTCTGGTTCGGATCACGCCTCGTCGTCGTCGTCTCCTCCCACTCCCTTTTCCAACACTGCTTCACCAAAAACGACCTCGCCCTCGCCAACCGCCCCCGCTTCCTCTCCGGCAAATACATCTTCTACAACTACACCACCCTCGGCTCCTCCCCCTACGGTCACCACTGGCGCAACCTCCGCCGCATCACCGCCCTCGAACTCCTCTCCACCCACCGCATCAACACCTTCGCCGCCATTCGAAGGGACGAAACGCACAGACTCATTCGCAAGCTCGCCGAGAACGCCTCCAGCGACTTCGCCGAAGCGGAACTCACTTCCAAGTTCTACGACATGACGTTCAACAACATAATGAGGATGATCTCCGGAAAGAGGTACTACGGCGATGACTGCGACATGGCCGACGTGGAAGAGGCCCGGCAGTTCAGGGCCATGGTTTCGGAGCTTCTGAAGCTGTCCGGCGCCAATAACAAGAACGATTTCATGCCCTTACTGAGACTGTTCGATTTTGAAAACCTGGAGAAGAGGCTTAAGAAGATTAGTTCCAAAACTGACACCTTCTTGAACGGACTCCTTGAAGAACACCGCAGCAAGAAGCAATGTGCAAATACCATGGTGGATCATCTCCTCAGTTTGCAGGAATCACAACCTCACTACTACACTGACCAAATCATCAAAGGCCTTGCTTTGGTAAAACTTTACTATATTATATTCAAGTACCCTGTAATTTTAATTATGAAGTTAATCTAATGGAGTTGAGTTACACTATAGGGCATGCTCATTGCTGGAACTGATTCATCAGCTGTAACTTTAGAATGGGCATTATCTTGTGTGCTGAACCATCCAGAGGTGTTGAAGAGGGTAAGGGATGAATTGGAAACACATGTGGGACAAGAGCGTTTGTTGGATGAGTCTGACTTATCAAAACTACCTTACCTTAAAAACATCATCTTCGAGACACTTCGTTTGTACACTCCTGCCCCATTGTTGTTACCACACTCATCTTCGGAGGAGTGCGTTATTGGGGGATTCAAAGTTCCACGAGACTCTATAGTGCTGATAAATGCTTGGGCCATTCATAGGGACCCTGAAGTGTGGAGTGAAGCCACAAGTTTCAAGCCTGAAAGATTTGAAAATGAAGGTGAGTTGGAGAAGCTAATTGCGTTCGGGTTGGGAAGAAGGGCTTGTCCAGGAGGAGGCTTGGCTATGCGTGCACTCTGCTTGACTCTGGGATTATTGATTCAATGCTTTGATTGGAAAGTGGTTGGTGATAAAGAACTTGATATGAGAGAGGAAAGTGGATTCACTTTGTCCAGGTTAATCCCATTAAAGGCCATGTGTAAAGCACGTCCAGTCATCAAGAAGCTTGTGGACTGATTTGTTTAAGATTCCGCGAGTTAGTATCCAAGAATAGAATGAAAATAGTAATTTTATAAAATATATTTGGATGTAATTTTGTTTAAGTATTTTTTAACATTATTTTGTGATCATGCACGAGTTTCATTTTAATAACTAATTCTGAAGCAAGAATTTAGTTTTATATTTTAATATGTTAAGTTTTACATTTCATATTGCTTTGAGATTATTGATGTAGAAAGTAAAATATATTTTATATCATGTAGAAAGTGGATATGTAATATTGGTTAGTGTCATAAATGATGTTATGTGTCTCTTATAACAAGCTCAATTATATAAATTATTTTCATTCAAAAAGCTTTTATATTAAGAAATATTAAATTAGTTTTTAAATATTAGTGTAACTTAAATTAAGATTTTATTAAAATCGGCAACAGATTATTGTTTTCAAAAAGTCAAAAATAAAAAATTATTTTTAATATTTTTATTAAATAAATCTTTGTATTAATGTTAAACCAATGTCTACCTAGTTGATGTTAATAAAGTTCGCTTAATATTGGATGTTAATAAAATCGACTAAGGAGATTTGAATGTCACGTTGTTTTTTAATAAATTAATATTTATATTAGTGTCGATTTAGTATTGGTTTAGTGGACGACAATAAGGTTTAATGTTAGATGCTATTAGAGTCGACTTAGTTAACTCTAACTAAAATAAATAAAATTAACGTAAATCTAGTTGATTTTAATTTTATTTATTCTCAATATTTATATTTATTTAAGTTAGCATCCTAACATTAATTGATATGTTATAAATCATGACAATGAATAATAATTGTAGATTATTTTAATCTAAAGATTTAAATTTAAAGATGACAAATCTACTCACTCACTTCTTCTTTTTCACTTTCTATATAAATCTTTTCTCACTCATCTTTATTTACACTCACATCCTCATACTAATCTTCATCATTCAAACTCATAAATATCCCTACACTCATCTTGTTCATCTAGTTCATCTACACTTATCTTCTTTACCCACACATATCATGCATCCACACACATTTCATCTTCTTCATTTATACTTATCTATTTCATTCACATTTATCTCCTTTGTATCCTACATTTTTTTTCTATTTTTCATTTATATTTACTTTATTGAAGATAGAAGCTTTTTACGATAAACTTTTTTTTTTTTTTGAAATTAGTATCATTAGCGTCGGTCAGATTGACATAATTTAAATTAATATTAAAATAGATTATATTTATCGTCATTAAATAAATTTTAAAATAAGAATGCATTAGCGTTACTCAAGTCGACTCTAAATCATAAAATTGTTAATTAAATTTTTATATAGGGTCAGTTTTGGGACACTAATAAACATTATATTAAAATTATTTTAATCCTTTGTGTTCATATGAAGTAGGTTAGACGAATGCTATATTAAAATTATTTAAATACTTTGTGTCTGTATAGAGTGAGTTAGACCGATACTAATATATAGTGACCCGTCCAAGGACCGATGCTAAATTGAGTATCTTCCACATGTGTAGCATGTGGTTTTTGGCCATCGCAAGACCGATGTTAATTATTTTATAGTCTTGACTTCCCTTAGTTTATGTTTATTTTTAGTCGATGCTAAGACTATGTTTTCTTGTAGTGTTACATTACTTATTGCATAAATTGACGTAGAAGAGTATAAAACATTCTTTTTCATATACACTACTTTTGTGCAACGTCTAACATCTAATTTTGACTAGTATGAAAATTTGAATATGAATTTCTTCTTTTATATGTTTCATAATAAGTTTCTTCTATGTTTTTCACTCACATCAATTTGGCATACCTAATTGTACACCGACTCACCAGATAAGGTGATCCTGCAATTTTATCCTCATGCATTCATTAAAAGTATTTTTAACCTACAATATAGGTTATTTTATTTTAGAATTTTTTCAATAGCCAATATCTTCCTTCCATGTTTTAGCTTATGGTAACTTGTCTTTCCTTTATATATTAGGCACACATGATTACCCTTAACATTGTTATTGATCAAGTTTTCATACATTGAAAAGTCATTAATAGTGCAAAATAACAAGTTATAAATGATCAATAAAATGGGCTACAAAATATGTTTTTTACTTAAGTTACCATAATGATTCATTCCATCAATTATAAGACCTAGCCTAAGATTTCTTGGTCATCGTTTTTTTGCACTACGGTAAATCAATTGCACGCCCTAACAATAAATTACACCAAACAATGGTTAAAAATACATACCATAAAAGGTAGATAGTTGGGATAGAGTTGAAATTAGCTTGTGTCAAGAGAGTTAGCGGATGTTGTAACTTTTGCTCTGCTCCGAAGATATATTTAAATGTTGTTTTTTGGTTCGTATCTTCTTAGGTGAGACATTCTTTGTAATGCAAACTCAAGCATCAAGAATACTTCTCATGAAAGTGTTAGCTTGGTCTTTTGATTGTGCTTATCGTTTGATAATTTTCAACTATCAAATGTTGTGGTTGGTTAACATTGTGCTCTTATTGTTTGGCAGACAATAAACTTGTATGATCTGATCTTCATCATATTAGGCGTAGCTTCACGTCTTGTTGGTTTAAGCATTTAATCAAAATTACAAGGTTTTGCTCTAACATGCGTGTAATTTGCTTTTTCCCAAGCCAACACGTTCAATCATGCAATTAACTATGAGATAAAGTTTGACTCTAAAAAGTGATTGAATAGAACCTAGGACTATTTTGCACAAACAGATAAATCATCTAACAAACAACAACAACAATCCAACAATTTATATTGGTTCATTCATAACTCTTATATATGTACAAATTTTCTTTAAGAAATTTCTCAAAAAATTGCACTAATAAAAAACTTTACAAAACAAGTACACAAACTATTCTTGTTAATCCTTTGCCAGTCTTCTCTTGAGATTGATAACTCGAGTATCTTTTTAATTATCACTCTTAGTTACAAACATATAAGATAGCAAGTAACAAAGAGAAATCTCAAAGACAGGATATAACAAGAATTCTTAAAGGTTGGGTAACTTCTTATAATATAGAATACAAAGGTTTCACATTCGCGTAAAGAGAAATTAGCACTCAAGCTTACAAGATTATTTCTATTGTATGATATTTTTATTGATGAACTCTTTGAATCTTTGGTCAATATATAGGATTCACGAATATAATTATTGCTTGGTGTAATTTTAATCATGATATCTCTTTATGTGAGATAACATGATTATAAATATTTTTTTTGCATGACATGACTTGATATTGTCTTATATTAATGTCTAAAGTTAAGAATGTTATTAATGTCTAAAGTTAAGAATGGAAAGGTTGCACTTACTTTTAGATGTTGCATATATAAATAAGGAAATTTTGCACAAATATATGCATGATAATATTCAAATGAAAACAAATTTGTACAAATTATAATGATTTTGTTTCCAAATGTGAATATTTTCAAAATGTTGTTGAAATTGTTTATTTCCTTATATGAAAAGGTGGCATATTAGACGTTGAGGATTGTATTAAACATATATAATCTAGTTTAAACTTATTCTTTATACTTTTCCTTGTGTAGAAGTAATAATTCCTGTTAAGACTTTTTAATGCAAGCAATTGATAAAGATTTAATAAATGTTAGATCATCATGCTTGAACTTAATGATATTTAGAAGGATTGAAAGTACTACAACTTCACAAAATACATTTTAGGTTCATAAACATAATAGGGTAACATGTAAAAGATTCATTCATATTTGTTCTCATCAAAGTTTTATGCACTTGAGAGATAGTCTAATGGTTCTATACAAGTGTAGACCGTTCATGTCTCAACAAATTAAACAATTCATGAAATTTAATTTATAATGGTCTTTGGGTGAGATATCGATACTTCAAAGTGGAATTCTCCTGAAATAATGAAGAAACAAACATTCTCTAAATATATAAAATAAATATTAAAATATTTAACATGTATTATGTCTAAGCTTTTTGCTTATCATACGAAGTTATATATGAACATAAGTTACTTTGTATCATTTGAATAGATAAAATACTTGTGTCTGATTTAAGCACTTAATGAAAGTAAACTTGGGTTTGTTGAGAGTATTGCTACATATATTTAAAACATTTTGAGTTGGGTTTCTTTTTCGTAATATGCTCTCAAAGTGTGTCTTTAGGTCAAGTAATACGGGCGGTATTGACAACATAGTATAAGCTACCTTAATTTTTGAGAATCTTTAGAAATAGATATCACGTACCTTTTATTTAAGTCTTTCAAAACTCGCTTACGTGGGAGTCTTGGTTCTGTTTTGATTTGTAAACTTCTCATTCTCCTGCAGAAATAAACAAAAACAAATAAAATGAAATCGCAATAAAAGTAATAAAAATATTTTAAACTAAAAATCATTAATGTAACATCCCATATTTTTCATATAATAATAACTTTATTGCATAAAAATTATATAATAAACTTGAATATAAAAATTCATACATTCACCATGTATTTCAAAATATACTTTTCCAAATAGGATTTAATAAAAATATCTTCGTAAAATTACAAGTAAAATAAATTAAAATAAAGTTTCTCCAATAATTCACTTGAGACTCACATCACCTGTCAAATCCTCTGCTCACGTAAGATCATCGCAGTTTTAAAAACAAAACAAATAACACATAAAAAGAAGGGTAAGCTAGAGAGTTTTCAAAAAAATATATATTTTCATAAATTGGATTTCCATCTCAACAAAACAACAACAATTCAATCTTTCATAATTCATCTCACATCATATATATACTGACTCACAAACAAAGATACTAAACTCTCTACTTTCGGAAGATATTCGTGCATTGAGTTAGAGTGAGAGGTGTGCACCTGTCATAAACCACCCAACTCGTGTATTTAACACTTATAAATAAGAATTGAAATATTATTTAATAAATTACAAGTATTTTTGAGATTCACTGATGAATGTTTTTTTAGCAAAGAATTTGTGATGGATCACATGTGACAAATTTTGTGGCAAACGCGTGTAACTTATAAAATAATTTCGAACTTATTTAATATATAATAGTTTTTTATTTTTCTTTTTTTAATTATTAATTCGAGAGATTTGTTGAGAAGAAACTTTGAAGTTAATTTTTTTAAATCCCGATGAAGGAAAGAGAAACTACCTCGGTCGCTTTACTTTGTCACTTTTTTTTTTTTTTTTTATGTGAAATCAGAAAATCATCTTACTCAAATATAAGAGAGACATCCCAATAATTTTAAATAAAACACACAAATCTGTAATAAATTTAATACACATCTATATTTTTAGTTATACTGAAAGGCATCATAGATTAATTGTCCTCATCACACTTCCCTTCTCTATGAAAACAGACAAACATAGAACAAGTGAAAGCTGCAGCTACCTACCGTCTGCATTTGGGTTCAGTATTTGTACACGCACGGCAATGAAATCTACTGCGAAAGCATCTTCTGTTGAATACTAAAATTAATATGCTAAATATGCTAGCTCCTCCATCTCATTAAAATATTCTATTCTAAAGACGGCCTCAAAAAATAGAATAATATCTCATGTCGAATCTGCTAACATTATTGGACTTATTATGGGAACTATTATGTGTTTTAGTATTTGGTAGTTCTATTACAAATTTATCTTGAAAAACACTAATAGATCAAGAGAAAAACTCATCTCACATATTAATATAATCTAAATAAGTGTTAAATTCAATTATGCTATAAATCCATATCCAATCTCATAACCCTAGTAATAGGTAGAAGTAGCAACTAGGTAGAAGTAGCCCCATGGTCCCTTTGGTTTATTACTCACTCCTTTTCCTTGCTTCCATTTTCACATTCAAGTTTCTTCTACAAAGAAGAAGGCTCAAAAACCTTCCACCACATCCACCAACTCTTCCCATAATCGGCAACCTCCACCTTATCAAGCCACCACTCCACCGCTCCCTCCTCAGCCTATCGCAAAAGTATGGCCCCATCTTCTCTCTCTGGTTCGGTTCACGCTTTGTGGTGGTCATCACCTCCCCAACCTTGGTTCAAGAATGTTTCACCAAATACGACACTGTTCTCGCCAACCGCCCACGCTTACTCACCGGGAAGTACCTCTTCTACAACTACACCAGCATGGGGTCCTCCCCCTACGGCGACCACTGGCGCAACCTCCGCCGCATCATCACCATCGATGTCCTCTCCACGCAGCGTCTCAACTCCTTCTTCGAAATCCGAAGGGAAGAAACCATGAGGGTCATACAAAAGCTTGTTCGGGAAACAAGCAAGGGCTTTGCCAACGTGCAGATCAGACCCAGGTAAGGATCATAAAGAACGTGACAAAGTTTGTATTTTTCACATCCAAAAGTTGAACGAAATATATATAGATTGAATGGAGTGGAAGTGAAGAAGGTGTAGTTTTGTGCAGGCTGACGGAGATGACATTCAACAACATGATGAGAATGATATCTGGGAAGCGGTACTACGGTGACGACAGTGACGTGACGGACGCGGAGGAAGCGAAGCAGTTCAGAGACATAATCACGGAGGTTATGTCGCTGCTGGGTGCAAACAACAAGGGAGACTTCTTGCCGTTTCTTCGGTGGTTCGATTTCGACGGTTTGGAGAAGAGGCTGAAGTCGATCAGCACCAGGGCTGATGCCTTCTTGCAAGGACTCCTTGAAGAGCATCGCCGTGGAAAGCACAAAGCCAATACCATGATAGAACATCTCTTGACCATGCAAGAATCGCAGCCGGAGTACTACTCCGATCATATTATCAAAGGCCTTATTCAGGTAACTCTACCACTATAATTCAGCATCATTCGTCAACTGTTCAAAACCTATTCGTAGTTGAATTTCATGATGTCTGGTTAGGTAACAAGTCAAATCAGTGACAAAAAACTAGACAAGTAGAAAATATTGACAATAATGTGTTCTTGGACTTTTTTTTACTGGTTATAAGAAAAATAGTAAAAAAAATATGCATTTACAGAAGTTAATGTTAGAATAACGTCAATTTATAACAATATATAATGGATATTTTATTTTCTTGTTTTACTTTTCAAAAATAATATATTACAAATATTCATCTTTTAACTGTTTTACTATAGAGTCTTAAAAAATAATATCCTTACACCCAATAAATATTCCTTATAAGATTTTACTAATATTCCTTGTAAGGACTACATTTTTAATTGTTTTACTAATAACTCTTCCTTTTTTCGAACACAAGTATTCCTTATAAGAAAAGTAGTGAATATGGACAAGTTTTCTACATCAGAGGCTAATTTAATTTCAATTTATTCTCACGCCCGCTAACAACCTTTAATATTATTTACATCATTTTATTACATATTTATTCTTTATCATATTTTTAAAAAAGACAATCGCATCATTGTATATTTTTTTCAATAAAATAAAATATTATGATGGAAACATAAGTAACAGTCACTCAGTTACTCATTAACAAACTAGTTAATAGCTTTAATAGTTTGAATACATAAGGGAAAAGTCAATATTAATATTTTAACTGTGGAACTAATTTTAAAAATGAAAAGAACAAATATTTTTGTTTCAAAATAAAAGATAGTTACTTGAATTGTAGGGTATGCTCCTGGCTGGAACAGACACAACAGCAGTGACCATGGAGTGGGCAGTAGCATCTCTATTGAATCACCCAGAGATATTGAAGAAAGCACAGGAAGAAATAGACAAGTGCGTAGGAGAAGATCGCTTGGTAGAGGAGTCAGACATTCCTAATCTTCCGTACCTTCAAAACATTATCTACGAGACACTTCGATTGTTTTCTCCAGCTCCAATGCTATTGCCTCATTATTCTTCAGACCAGTGCACTATTGGGGGCTTCACTATTCCACGTGACACCATAGTGTTGATTAATGCATGGGCCATTCAGAGAGACCCTGAAACTTGGAGTGATGCAACGTGTTTTAAGCCCGAGAGATTTGAACAAGAAGGGGAAGCAAACAAGTTGATTCCATTCGGATTGGGAAGAAGGGCTTGTCCCGGAATAGGTTTAGCGCATCGTTCGATGGGCTTAACTTTGGGATTACTGATTCAGTGCTTTGAATGGAAACGACCAAGTGATGAAGAAATCGATATGAGAGAGAATAAAGGGGTGGCAATGCCAAAGCTAATTCCGCTAGAAGCTATGTGTAAAGCACGATCAATAAGCCAGAAAGTTATGCAGCAACTTGCTACTTAATTTTTCCAATTAATCCATGCTTAATTGCCGATTAATGAAGGGCATCATCATCTTCAGCTACACTAGTTCATGGTCAGTAACCATTGTGATCACATCAGCTGCACTCTGAGTCGGCAATAAACATTGTCATGCCACAGGTCCAATAGGGTTTATTATCATGTAAGTAAAGAGTGTATTTGGTAAGAGTGGTAAGATAGTTACTCTGATCAATATAAACAGATATTTGGTAACATATTTCAAAATAATTTATTTTATTAAGAGTTTCTAGTTTATAATCTGCAATGTACTCCTAGTTTGTATTATTGGTAAAAACATGCTTGGAAAAATTTGGTGATATTTAGGAATTGTAAGGCTAAGGGAAAAGGAAAATGAATGCTATGTTTCAAAACATAGTTAGACTTAACCCTTTTCAGGTTACTTTTTTTACTCACAATAAGAAAATTTAAGGTTTAGGATTTAGAGTTATAACTTATTTAATTTTTTTATTATCTTGATATATTTTCTTATTATCTTTAATTTTAATCTCTTATTATTTATTCTCAATTTTATAGAAATAATTAATTACTATACTATTTTTCATATTTATCAGATTATTTTTTTAATTTTTTTATATAATTTAAATTAAAAATGTTTAACATTATAAATTGAAGTACCCAATATTTCATTCACATACAATCAAAATTGTAAAAAGGAAACTTATTACAACAATAAGTTAAATTAAGAAATATAAAAATGTTGGAAATACATAAAAGTTAAATTTGATTAATACTTAATAAATCAACTCATTTAAATAAAATGATTTTTCTAAATAAAAATATTTAATTCTTTAAAAATAAAAAATACTAAAAATTTAATAAAAATTTGATAACTTTTAAAAATATAAAATTATAATTATATATGTTTTCTTTTTCTAGTAAACACAATTCTACTTATGAAATAAAATTTATGCAATTATATCGTTTTCCGTCATTTTACACTTACTAATTTATCAGTTAATTTTATAAAATATTTTTAATCTAATAAATTCGTTTATCAGTTCCGTTTAGCTTGTAAGCTAAAAGTTTAGGAATAAATTTATCGATTATCTTATAAACTACTTTCATAAAAGACACTAAAATATGTGATATATTAGGTTTCGAGTTTAAAATTTAATATTCAAGTTTATATCTACCAAATTTTATTCAGTTTAGAAAGATTTAAAAATAATCTCTAACATTGATTTAAGCAAATGATCAATTGTATTATCTCCAAAAAAAAATTATTTATCAATGTAAGTTAAAAGTTGATTTAAATTTATAAAAAAACTAATATAAATTATTTATTGTTTTGATTGTATCAAGAAGCTAATGCAAGAGGGTGACTCTAAAATCGTGAAACTAAACAATTTGTGTTGACTTAACGAAGTCAGAGTTCACAAAACAAATTTTTAGATGGACTCTAATTAGAGTGGGTGTGATTGCATGATTGGGCCCTCCATTTTAGGTTAAATATATTTCTATTTTTGGGAATATTTATACAAAGATTCTGATATTCAAATTAGTTAACAGTACAAATAGTATAGAATATTTATAAATTAGATTAATATTACTTTGTATATTGGAATTATCTTTCTATTTAGGCGGTTTCTTTCTTTATCTCTATACTCTCAATCTGTACCTCTATAATTTTTTAAATAACGGAAATGTGTTTATTGAAATGACAAAAATAGGTACGAAGGAAATTCAAGATAGAAGGTAGAGGAGTGTATTTTGGTAAACTTGGAAGTTGAAGCTTCTGGTGGCCATAGCCTGCAAATCATCTCCACCTCCACCACCATCGTACCACCGTCTCCCTCCCTCTTAAATTTATTCCAACAGTCACAGAACTTATAGAAACATAAATAATTACTTATCTATTCGTGTCTTGTCTTGAATCTTTAATTAAATATTGAAGATCCCAATTTTAATCTTGAAAAACTCCTCGAGATGCATTCAAAACGTCAATACCCACACAGTAGAGAAATACATTCACTTTTGTGGACAGGTGAACAATGAAAATGGTTGTGGACATTTGTAGGAAAACCGAAAATCAGTGATGGAGTGAAGATGTGCAAGACCACACGGAGGTGGATAAGGCGTGCTGGTTCCCGAAATGTAAACAGAGATAGAAGATGAAGGGTAGGACTGGAATGTAAAATTATATCTTAAGTCCATTTTTGATATTTCGCTTCTTCTATGGAGGTGCCGGCCGAGATGATGGAGGTGGAGGCCTATTTATAGTAAATGGCTTCTTAGAAAATGGGCTAGAGGAAGTTCATGTGGACCTTATTTATATGGGAGATGATAGTTTAACATTAGATACAATGACTTACTCCTAATTAACACTAAAAAATAATATTATTTTATTAAAATATAATATTTTATTATAAAATTCAGGAATGAAATGGTATAATATTGTTAAGGTAGTGTTAAAGTAAAATTATTCTATTTATATATACAACAATCATCATCATGTGTCTGTTGTCACTAATATGTTATCAGAGAGAATGTTAATAACAATCAATGTCATAATAGGCCAACCGGTTTATCTAATAATGCAAATGTTTAGTTTGGAATCGTCGGTCAACTTGGTAGCACATAAAAATAGTAATGAATATTTCTTTTTAAAAATTATTTACAATTAATTTATAAATATTATTAATATTATTGATAATATACATCACATGAGATTTAAACCCAAGTCTCATAGATTTACAGAACTCAACTTACTATTAAACCAGATTAACTTTATTATAACAATATAATTATTAGCATTCCTATTATGACTATTACTATTATTATTATAATTATTATTATGATTTTTATAATTAATAATAATATTAATATTAATATTATTAATAATATTGATAATATTAATAATAATAACATTAATAATAATAGTAATATTAATATTAATAATATTATTAATAGTATCAACATTAATAATAATAATAATAATAATATTAACATTAATAATAATTTTATAATAGTAATAATAATAATAATAATCAAAATAATATTAGTAATATTGTTAATAATACTCCTGATAATAATAATAATAACAATAATAATATTCTATTAATAGTATTATTAATAATAATATTCATAATAATAATACTAACAATGTTAATAATTGTAATAATATACTAATAATATTCATAATATTATTTATAATAATGCTAATAATAATAACAATAATAATATTTTTAATATTAATAATAATATATCAACAATATTAATCATAATAATAATTAATAATAATAATAATGTAAATATTTGTATTACATACGGATTTATATATGGATTAAACCCGTATGTATTAATGCAAATTCGTATGTAATATTGATTTTACATATAGATGTGAATCGTATGTAATGTTGATTTTTTATATTGATTATATTACATGCAGATTTATATAGGGATTAAATTCCTATGTAATATCTTAAATTCAAATTCGTATACAATGTTGATTTTACATATTGATTTGAATTCGTAGGTAATATAGATTTTAAGTACTAATATAAATATGTATGTAAAATTCCATTGGTAACATAGTATTTCACCCTTATATTACTTAAGTCTTCCCCCCTTAACCACTTGGGCTAATATAAGGGAGGTTGGGGGAGAGGGGGGAAGGGAAATTATAAGGGATGGAAGAAATAACTGTGATTCATTGTGGAGGGAGATATATGTAAAAGTTGTAGGGAAGGACAGTTAGACAACCGGTTTGATAGGTCTATACAATGAAAACTTGGATCATGTGATAAAAATAAATTTTGAGAGGATGCTTTGATAGGAAATCAACCTTTAAATCAGTTGTATCCAAGACTTTTACTCTTTCTAATTCCAATGATAGTGTTTTAAGAGATATGGGTGAGTGGAGGGACGAAATATGGAATTGGAAAATCCCATGGAGAAGAGATAGATTTGTTTGGGAGGATGAATGACAGATGAATTCATGCAATTAGTGGTTGCCAAATTCCTAACCAAGATTGTCAGGATAGAAAAATGTAGAGAAAAGATGTGGAGGGCCAATTTTCTATTGCAAAATATAGCAAAGGGCGATAATAATAATATTTTTAAAGCACTATGGAACTTAAACACTATTCCTAGAGCTACATTTCTTAGTTGGAGATAAAATTTGTACAAATGTGAATTTGGTTAAAAGAGGGTAGGATTGGTAAATAAAATGTAAGTTGTGTAAGGAGGAGGATGAGACTACTAACTACATGTTCTTTGATTGCAAAATAGCTAAAAATGTATGGAATAAGAGTGATAATTGGGTGGGTGTAAGCTCCGTGAGTCATAATCAATCCATGGCTAATTTTCAACATTTTCACATCCTAGGATTAACTAACAAGCATAAGATTATATAGAAAGGCATGTGGATTGCAATTATCTAGGAAATTTGAAATCATAAAAATAAGGTTATTTTTAATCATGGCAAAATACAATGAGGAAGAATGGTGCTTAGCCCAACTTAACACATGAATATGGTTGAAATGTAATAAATCTGGGGTAATGTTCTCTTTTTCTAATTGATATCAATCACCAGTGAAGTGTCTAAAAATGCTACATTAAAAATGAAATGTTTCCAATGTTTAATTAACATTGTTATGAATGATGTAGGCACTTCTCGAGTTTAGATAGTCAATAGATGCATGTAAAGTAATACTTTAATAACAAGAACGTACCTCTTTGGACATCACCTACCAAGTTTGTTCACACTATACAGGCATTACTAGTCATAGTGAAACTGTCATCAGATATGGGTAATTTTCAGGGGTCAAACAAGTAAGGCAACAAGCAATTACAGATCGAAAGATACATGAAGTGTTGAAAATCAGATTAATCATGACATTACCAGCCTTTGTGTCTGGTAGGAACCAAGTTTGGAATGAAGAGTAAACCTAACAAATAGTAAGGATTTCGAATTACAGACTCCTTGCATGAAAGTGAAATTCAACTTGTAAGCCTCTAATCAAATATGTGAGAATCATTATGCTTTAGAGAAAAATAGATTCATTTCATAAGGGAATGAGAAGATTTGAATTTATTTTATTTTTGTATTGGGATCATTCAATTCTCTTAATATAGTCACTCACTAGACAATTTTAAAACGGATTAGGACTTACTTGTGTATTTCTGGTTTGAGCATGGGATGACTCTTATTATTTGGATGTTTAGATATTTATTTTGTTGGTTGACAACACAATAAGAAGGGGACTGAGCAATAGGTTCTTTTTTAGTACTCTGATTGTATTTGTAAAGGGGTTAAGACACCCATTTGTGTCTCCTATTTAATATATTCTTTTGTTGAAAAAAAAAAACCCTTATATTTATTTTCTCTTTCTTCTAATCCACATTCCCAACTACCATAAAAATCATCTCACATTTGTCTACAACCACAATTATAACCTCTACCATGTTTGTTCCTCATCGACACCTTTATCCTACCTTTTCAATATTCATGCTTCCTCAAGTGGTTGATATCCTCCATATAGTTCTATAAAGTTTCATTTACTTGTTGTTCAGACTTAGATGGTCTAATCATAAAGAGTTTTTATATAACCAATGTGTTATATATTATCTTTTATATGAACTTTCTAATATGTGATTTGTTCAAGTTAAAGCTCATCTGACCATCGATGAATCAATATCAATATTAGATGCTTCAATTGTCCAATCCAGACATATTCATAAATGTTTTATCAACTTAAAACGAAATCTAAAAAGGTAAATTTATGTGAGTACATGAGTTTTAAATGATTCAACACAAAACAAATTTTATATAAAAAGTTTATGATCTACAACATTCTTATTAGAACCTTGAATAGGAAATAAAATAAATGCATTATGGATTACAAATGAATCATATCATGCTTTCATCGCACATGTTTGAATTGTTTTCTTGTTGACAATAAAAGAGTTGAATATTATCAAGAATTTCTAAAAAAGTTTCTAGTCAACACAAATCAAGGGATGCATTGTGAAATCTACAAAGTTGATAAAGCTTGGTTGCAAAGGGTTTAAATAAAACAAGAAAGGAACATGATCATCCACAAGAAATCTACAAAAATGCTTCAATTTTGAAATAGAATAAAACACAATAACTATGAAGTTCTTTTAGTATTCATGTCATTAATTGTTATAAGTGGGTGAGTTAAACCTTTGTATACTTCACTCAATGAAGTAACCTTGTGAGCTTAAAGTGTTTTCTCTTTGAGAGTTCTTTGTTTACTTGTTTTGAGTTCATAGTCTCTAAGAGAGATTACAACTGGATAACTAGGACTGATTTGTGTACTCATGATAACTAGAAGTGATTTCTCTATTTGTGATAACCAAGAGTGGTTTGTGTACTAGTTGTGATTGAATGTGAAACCTCTTAAAAAGTTGTCTTAAGGGAGAATTAAACATAACCTATGGATTTTGATGAATTAGTATAAAACTATTTTGTTGTTTTTGCTTTGTTTGTTCACTAGGCATTCTAGTCTTTTATTTGTGAGAAGGGTCTAGGACTCTGTTCAACTCCCCTTCTAGAACAACTTCCAATATTTGATATTAGAGCCAACTTATGGGATAAAAGGCACGTTCTTGCAAGAAGACTTAAAGATAACGATAAACAAACTATTAACCATTCACCTCTTTTCAAATGAGAAGAAGATGATTGTTAAAAGCTCAAAATGGTGGTTTACATTTAGTCAAGTCACGTTGATATATTGGACGTAATTGAGAGTGTAATACTTTTTTACTTATGATGAAAGTGATAAGCAAGAAGATACTGACACAAGTATTTAGAGGATATGAAGATATGAACACAAGTACCAATTAAGAACATGTGAAAGCTCCTTTTTGTTTATCAGTAACATAAAGTTATTTCTATAGATAAATGGTGTGTTCTAATAACCTTAAAGTACAACAAGTTATAGGATGTTAGAAGAAAGTCATTATCTCTAAAAAAAGTTTTAAGAAGATAAGTCTTGAGAAACACCACTATCATTACACGTAAAAGTAATAAAGTGATATAAGTCAAAATATAATAATAGTAATTTGTCTTTTATACAATATTAGAGATAAATTTAAATTATAAATTATTCACTTGTATGAGAAGTGCTCAAATAAGAATATTTAATATTTTATACTCACTCTAAAAAGTGTAACCATATATTAAATAACTTTAGTTGTATATAACTTAAAAAGATTTATGTAATTCTCTTGATGAGAAATTGTGTACTTTTTAATATTAAACTTATAAAAAGATTTTATGTATTTTTAAAAAAAATACTATGTATACTCAAATAACTAAAATTATATGTTAAAAATAACTTGTAATTTATTTTAAACATTAAAATTTATTATTGTTTAACTTTGAAAAGATGAATGTAGTCTTGAGTAAATTAGGAGAAAACTTTATATTATTACTTTACTTATTTTATTTGAGTATTGTTTATTGATTAACCTTTTAAAAAAGAATTGTGGAAAACTTCTAGAAAATTATCAGATGCCGCTCTTACATTTAATAAGTTCTTGTGTAAAGTTTTTCCAAAGAAACTTTGAAATAAACTCTATTCAATCTCATATAAAAGTAGCATATAACTTAAACATAATCAATGTAATTTCTATATTTGTCACTTGAGATAACTGTAGTTTACTCGCATAAAAAAAGGTAAAAAAATTAGTATATTTTTCAGACATTAAATATTATAATACTTTACCTTTAATATTGATAAAGAAAAATGATAAGGGATATGTAAATAAAGAAGCATTTAAGAAATATAATAATGTATGACATTAATTTAATATAAACTTTATTAATATTATTTAAACAGATAATTATATTTTACTTTAATAGAAATAATATTTAATAGTATTTTGTAATAACTTTTGGTCTTTCATGTGTATTTTTGCGTTGTAATAAATATCATATTTATTCAATAATTACCTTTTGAAGAAGAGTTCTCTGTATATGTGAAAAACCACATACAAATAATTTCGCAATAAATTAAATATTAAATTTATTTAATTACAATTAATAAATTTAGTATTATATATTAATTTTCCTTAATTACATGTATTGATGTATGATTTGAAAAGTATTTGCGTGAATAACTTTTGTATGTGGGGACTTATTAAATATAAAGTTATTTATATAATTTTACTTCAAAACTGTTTTTTTTTTTTTTTCATGTTTTACACATGATAGGACGTAGTTAAAACTGATTAAGCATTATTTAAAAAAATATTGTTTATTTTGTCCACTGGTGGACCTTTGCTGTTATGAGGAAGACTTGCACCGTCTCCAATTTTTTTTTTAAATACATATAAATTAATGTATAAATAAAAATATTTTTTAATTTTAATATATTTTATATATTTGATATCTCATCTAACGACGCAAAGAATATTTGTCTTATATAAATTTATCAGTAAGATGATAATGCAGGTTGGACTATCAACTCGTTTAAAAAAGTGTTGGGTGAATAGAATACTTTAACCAACTGATTAGTCTGCATAATTTGTAAAAAATTCACTGTATTTAGATGTTGTTAAAATGAAAAAAATAATAATAATATTTTTTAAATTAAGAAAAAATATATAATTAATTATTATATCTTTTTATAACTTAGATAATAATAATTTTATATTTTTTAATCTTAAAATATTTAACTTACATATCTATTTGATGTAAACTTTAATTTTATGTTTATTTAATTTATTTATATTTATTATTAATGATATATTCATAAGCTACAATAAAAATGTAAAAAATATGAAAACAAAATTATGATTATAATATTTAAATGTGTATGACCAAATGGTGTGCGGGGCCCAAAGAGGACCATCCCTATCCGCCGAATACACTGTTTGTTGGATAGAAAATGCAATGAAAGATTGAACTTGGATCCGTTACATGGTAAACTTGCTCCTCTTATTAATTCAAAATTTCTCATAGTAAGAAGTTATAATTTGATAAAATAATATATTTTTAACTTTCATACATACACAGACTGAGCTATATATTAAAAAATTATGAAATGTAAAAGCTATCTTAGAAATTCACTAAAATTTAAACACAATTATTGTTATACGTTTATTTTTTTGATTTGACCTGTCGGTCTGATTCTGATATCGGTTTCGTCAAGAAACTGACTTGCATGTTAAAACCTTTTACATTTTTTTAGTTAATTCTGACTAACGTTCATCACACAAATCATTTTTATAACTTTTTTTAATAAAATTAAAATTGTGGGGCTAAAATTATATTCTTTTATTAAAAACCTAGTTGACTTACGACTTTAAGACAAAGTTAAATTTCAAATGATTTTGTCCTTTCTTTTACCTTCTTTAGTTTTTTTTCTCTTCCATTAAACGTTTTGAACGATATCTCATTTATAAGTAGGGAAAAATTATAATATAAAAGAATATATTATAATTTTTAAATAAGTTTTGTGTGACCAAATCAGGATTAAAATTGACTTTCTAAATTATTCAAATAGAAAAACTGAGGAAAACATATTCATTCCATAAATTTGAATTTATTTGCAGTTTATTATTTTCTACTTTTAATCTTCATCCATCACTCACTTTTCTTCATTCACTCTTGTGAAACAAGTGCTTTGCTTTATGTTTGGTAATCTTTTGAAAAACTGAAGTCTTTGCAAACCTTCCTTAATCTCAATTTCCCATATTTATCTTTTCTATATTGGATATTCTTCCATTTTATTTTACATTCCATAAATCTACCTTCTAAATTATTTACCCATTTTCTAAAAAATTCAGAATTTCACTTCATCTTATAATAAAATAATCCTTTGACATTTAGGGTTTTTAAACTTTGGTCACATTGACCCGTGTGGGAACAGATCCACACGTGCGAACATGCTTTAAGCCCCTGTGAAGTGGCATATAAAACCATCCTAAGAGTTCACTTGTTCACACAAGAATTAAGATAGTGTGAGCAGATACATTTCCTTACTAGGGTTCAAAGAATGAGCAGTTCAAAGTTGAGTGGTGAAGAAAGCATATACCATTGCCGTCATCGTCATGATCCAGAAACAATAGCTAGACTCGAACAGTAAGATCATCGATCCTCTGTTTTTCACCATTTTTTATTTATTTATTTTTAGTGTCTTCATTTCAATGGAATCTTGTTTTAGGGTTCAAGGATATGAAAGGTTTGGTGAATGTACTAGAAAGCTTTTGTTGACTCTGATAATTCACAATTGGGTACTCATATTTAAGATCAATGCTATCACTTACAACAATTGAATAATCGAATTTATTACTAATTTAATTTAATGTTATTTTGTTACTTCAAACATCACCATGGAGAAATATTGAATTTTGTAGTTGCCAGAGGCCTGTTTTGACTTTTGGATATGTTTTTTTTTTTTTTTTTAATTTTCATCGAAACACACAAGCCATTTCATGATTCAATTTTAATTCCATTTCATGATTCAATTTTAATTCTTTTACATGAGAAATTATAAGAATTTCCTACTTTTTATTATTTTTTTTCTTTTTCATGATAGTTTTTTCAACTTATGTTTGTAATTTTTGATAAAAAAATGATGAATACTTGTATAAAATAATAACATAAATCATTCCTCTCTCTTGTAAAGGGACTAAAATTAATTAAATAAAGAAAATAGGATTATGAAGATTTTTATTTCTTTTAATCTCCCTCACCGCTAATATATGATGATTAGAGAAATAGATGAAAATTAAGGTTTGAAATTTATAAGGAAATAAAAAAAAGAAATAACTTTTTTATTAATATTTAATTTTATTATAACTTATTTATGTTTTATTATTATCACTATTATTTATTATTATAATTCATATATTATTATTGTTGTTGTTTTCTTGATTGTACCTATGAATAGGCAAACTAAGATTCCCAAAGCAAAGTTTTATTAGCAAAGGAGAAGAAAATAAAGGGATAAAGTAGATGATAAAGAAAATAAGAGTATTAAATTAAAATATCACAAAATAGGGGTTGTTTGATAAAGAAAATTAGATGAAAATTAAATTTATTATTATAATTTATTTATTAACTATTATTGATGGTTTGTAGTGAATATGTGGGATTCATTATTGTTTTGGATATTTTTTTTCTACATTTTATTCTATCATATACTCAATATTATACCTTCCATCTTCTCCTCAATTTTTAACTTACCAAACAGTGCTAAATTCTCAATGAGCTTAAAATGTCAATCTTTTCCTACTATATATATTGAAAATATATAGTATAGGTGAATCTTATTGAAAATAATTATAAAAGAATTATTGTTTCTAGATCCTATTTAATAGTTTAACTCATAATTTATAATCTTCAATAAATCGCAACTAATGATAAATAATATGTATTGAAGCAGTCTGATGGATTCATATCACAGCCTTTTTTATTTTTTTGGTCTTAATTTTGGAAATTTTTTTTATGTTCTCTACAAATTATATCTCTTAGGAACTGTGTTTGTTTTTTCACAGTGATTTATTACCAAAAATATTCTAAAAAGTGTGAGACATTTCCGTAAAAGAATTTATTCTTTGAGAATCTTGGATTTCCGTCTCTTTCAAGAAATATTTTCGTGAAAAACTTAATTAAAAATATTCTTGGAAATGTTGAGCTCCTTTAAATGATTTTTAAATTTTTTTCTGAACCTAAGATTCTTAGTAAACATAAACAGTTCTCCTATAAAACATTCTTTTAAGCTTTAAGGAGACTTAATTCTTTTTGTTGCCCCTTAATTAACTGCAGCTATCATCTTCTATTTAATTGAATTAACAAAAATGGTCTCTCTTTTATGATTGTTAGTTATTCATTTCCTTCTTTTTTATCTCTTCGAAATTTGAAAAAAAAAAAAAAAAAAAAATATTTTTTTTTTTTT
>Ga0209700_100403_pt1 | contig 78665 bp, 30 predicted proteins | sample SiratroredBW_FD_187528 | JGI IMG/M metagenome (GOLD analysis project Ga0209700, IMG submission 187528) | Root nodule microbial communities of legume samples collected from California, USA - Siratro red BW (SPAdes) (version 2) | ecosystem: Host-associated > Plants > Roots > Nodule | place: USA... | reverse complement strand
ATTAGAATTAGGATCTCTTCCTCACTATTATTGTCACTAAGTTAGTAATTGTTCTTAAGGAATTGGAATAAAAATAACGCGAGGGTTTTATTTTTCTAAAATAAATTATGTTATATGTGTTTTTATTGAGAGGTCTTTCCTTCTATTTACTGTTTTCTTCTATTATGTGTCAGTTTGTTCTTTTTCGGTAAAGTGTCACTCCAATTCGAGAGAGGGATATCTGCAAAAGGTACTCTAATGTCCAAGTAAGTGTTAGAATGTCTAAGCATGTAAGGGTTTTTGTGTATACCTTTTCACATGGGCTTTGTTCACTTATTTATAGGGAGCGGCTGACACTACTTCAATATATGATTGATTTAGACACTCTCACATGTCAGCTTTTACATACTGTTACTGTTAGGGGTTATCTGTGACATATCATCTTGATGATTGTCTAGATCGACACGTCGGTCTGGACCATACAGTACAACATGAAAATTGTCATTCAAATTGGTAAAAATTATATGATGTTGGAGTCACAAATATGAGATTGATACCTATGTTCTAAGAGAGACTCTTTTATTTACTAATAGTGTAAATCTCATACACTAAGATATCAAGTGATGAACAACTGAGAAAAGTTCTTACATATCATATACAGATCTGCAATTGGATTGTGTTAAACTAACGATGATCTATTACTAGATGTTATCCTTTAGTTAGACATATAATTAATATAATCTTCCATAAAGTATTGGTTGATATTATTCTCGTTAAATATTTTTTATGTATAAATGTATGTGAGGTAAGTTGATGTTTTAATGAAATTGAATTGTTTTTTATTTACTAAACACAATGTTTTCTTCGTATACATGTAAAAAATTTATTTTAATAGCTTATTTTCTATATGTGTTTATATGTATTGTTTGTTTTATGATTTTCAATGAAAATATTATATACAATGAAAATATTATATACACAAACATATATAAGTAGAATAACATATGGAAGAGATTATAATTTTCTTTTATGACTCTACTTTTGTAAAAAATTATATATATATTATGTTTGATTTGTATTTCGAAAAATTATGTTAGCAAGTCTTCTTTAAGGTTTACATTAAAGTATATAATTTTGTAAGGATGATATTGTTGATAATTTTATTTGATATGCATATCATAATGTCATTATGATATAATGTCATCATATAATAAAAATATATGTTTAATAAAAAGAATATTTACGGCAAGACTAACAAAAGTGAAAAGAAAAACAGTGACCAAAATAAAACAAAACCTGAGAACTAAAAAAACTAAATTCACAAAATTTTATTAACTAGTAACATAAACTTACTTCACTTTTCAAAAGCATTATTAACGATTTTTTTTAGATAGAATTAAATTGATATTCTTTGATTAAAAATTATTCTTTTTATTTTTATTTCGTATATAGTAACTTTTTATTTATTTATTTTTAGCTTAAACTTAACATTAATTGGTATATTTTTTATTGTCTTTACTTTTACTTAATTTTTAAATACTATATGTGCTGGTTTTGTAACAAAAAATACTTTACGCTCTTTTGAAAAAAAAATGTAAAGTTCCTATCGGCAATAAAAATATTTTTTTATAAAAGGAAATATTTTATCCGCATTTTTTATGTGTATATTGTCGTTTAAGGTGGACAATAAAAATAAACCAAGAAGAGCACGTGTTTAAAATTAAAGAAAAAAAAACTCCTTTATAATAACATTTGTGTATGCAAATTCGTAAGAGAGAATGATATATTAATATTTTATTCTTCTAAACATAACCTATGGTATTTCATCACAACTCAATTATCTCAGATCTAGCTATTTTATTAGAACTGTGATAAAAAAATATGGTAATTAAATGCAATAATTTGGAATTTTAAAATGAATAAAATTATATATAAAAGATTGAAATGATGTTAAACAAGCCCTAGAAGTTAGGGTTGGGTGATTGGTTGTGACCTAAGAATAAGAAAGAGTGAAACTAGAATTACAACTAAGCACGATCACTGTCCTTTGGTTTCAAAACCGCTCATCCTAGGGCACAGATTCAGTCTTACCCTCTCCCCACAAGACTTGTTCCTTCTATATATACACTCCACCCTTCCTTCCCCTTCTTCCTCGCATTGCTCCTCCTTTTCTTCTTCTTCTTCTTCTCCACAACCACTTTCATTTCAAACCCTTTTTCCTCTCATACAACACAACAATGTCCGCGGAGAAGGAGAGAGAGACCCAGGTTTACATCGCCAAGCTCTCTGAGCAAGCTGAGAGATATGAAGGTCATCATCCCTTTTTCTATCTTCTTATTATGCCACCTTGTTATACGTGTTAATCTAGATTGTTTTTCTAACTTTTCACGTACCAAATTGAAAAGATCCAAGATATGAATTGAGTTAAGTCAGTTCATTGGATTGATTTTGTTTGATTAAAGATGAGTGTTGTTGTTGCATAGCATGATTTACGATTATAATTATTGTTATGAGAGTTTGTGGAATCCCTTGTTGGAAATGGTATTAACTTGCAAAATTCATCAGAAATGGTTGAATGCATGAAGGCAATTGCGAAACTTGACCTAGAACTGACCGTGGAAGAGAGGAATCTGCTCTCGGTGGGATATAAAAATGTGATTGGTGCACGAAGAGCTTCTTGGCGCATCATGTCGTCTATTGAACAGAAGGAAGAGTCCAAAGGAAATGAGAACAATGCAAAAATGATCAAGAATTATCGTCAAAAGGTGGAAGAGGAACTCTCCAAAATTTGCAGCGATATTCTGTCAATTATTGACAAGCATCTCATTCCTTCTTCCACCTCAGGAGAAGCCACCGTTTTCTACTATAAGATGTGAGTCATGTTCTCTATTATTTACGTTTATACTGCTTTTGTTATCATATGTTTACTTCATTCAAACCTAGATACATATACGTAGATGTTTTCTTTGTTGTTGTTGTTCTCAAATCAAAATTGGAGTTATTATTTGGAAATATTGGCGATTAATTTAATTCTCATTCTGATTAGGGAACAACATTAACAACACTCCATAATAACGCATCTAAATTGTGATTTTTTGTATGAGTTTATTCATGACTACAAGAGACAAAATCAAGTTTGTGAATCCCTTATATCTTATTTCATTAATATCAAACTTCAAACTGTTTAGTGTCTTTTCCTTATTTCGTGATAATATCTTCTAACAAGAAAGAAGACTGTCTGTGTGATTATATATTTCTGTTGCTATATAGCTTTAGCATGCTTAGGTTCTGTGTTCCATTTCCTTGAGCTTAATCAATTCTTTTTGATCCAGGAAAGGTGACTATTATCGATATCTAGCTGAATTCAAGACCGACCAAGAAAGAAAGGAGGCAGCTGAGCATTCACTTAAGGGATATGAGGTTATCTCTCATTTCAGCAATGAACTCCTTCATCTGTACTTTTTTTGTGCTTATCAATATTGGTGCTATTTGTTTATTAGTATTGTTCAATGTACACATTCAATATGTTTTCTCTCTTTCTATTTCATACCAAAGTTCAATATTGTTTTTGATGTTCAAACTGTTATTGTTAGGCTGCTTTGGCAACTGCAAACACAGATCTTCCATCAACACATCCAATCCGTCTTGGACTTGCACTCAACTTCTCAGTCTTCTATTATGAGATAATGAACTCTCCTGAAAGGTAACTTTCTCTCTTTTCTTTTGTTGCAGCATAGTTGCTAAGATCAGAAAACAAAAACTTAAATGATTTAATTCTCTGTTGCCATTTGGAGCCGCAAGTATTGGATTTGGTGTGAATTAAAATCCATTGGACCCTAATGGCCGTATACTTAACAAGTGTTTTTGGAGGGGGTCCATGTCATTGAGTTTATGTAACATAATTAGCCTTAAATCTTGGTCCATCCATGTTCATAAATTATCACTCTTTTTTCTAAAATCTAGGACTTTCTCTACACATCCTTGTGATTTGGACTTAGTTATTGATGAATCTTACAGGGCCTGCCATTTGGCTAAGCAAGCTTTCGATGAAGCAATTGCTGAGTTAGACACCTTGAGTGAAGAGTCATACAAGGACAGCACTTTGATTATGCAGCTGTTGAGAGACAATCTTACTCTCTGGACCTCCGATTTACCCGAGGATGGAGGTATCATCATCATCATTCAAACTTTATATATAAGATTAATGATATGGATTCTTACACCACTTACTGTTTAACGTGCCTACTCTTATTTAGTAATTTTTTCATAAGCTTTAATTATCTAGGGAATAAGATTTATTTCCGACTCCTAATAAACCATATCAATCCATAAATTTAAACCTGTGTTCCACTAATTATTGAAGTAAGTCTTACTTTTGCGGAAATGATTATGTCTAAGACAGATAGAAAGAGATTAGTATATAGTGTCACCATAACACTATCCTCCTACCTACTCACCCTCTCTCCGAACCTTTGAAGGAAAATCACATTAAAGTAAAGAGAAAGGAATCAGTTGCTTGTTTTTTAATTTCACCCTTTTTTCTAGAGCTACTAGTTATTATTAAAATCTTGCTTCTTTTTCTTCTTTATATCTAATTCATAAAATAAACTGCACTTTGGCTGTATCGAATTATAACGTGATTCATAGTTACAACTCATTTAGGTTTTTAATAAATGTGTCACACTCATAACTATATACTAATAATTTCTTTCTCGAAGATGATGCTTTATAAGAGTAATACTCATACATAAACACATGGTCACTCTAAGCACTTCATTAACACTCATGCAGGTGATGAAATCAAACCAGAAGAAGCCAAACCTGCTGCTCCTGAGGTTTGAGTATAAAATTGTTTTCTCCTTTGTTTTGCATTATTTCTGTGAGTGTGTTGTATCAAGTGGTCGGAATAAAAGAATGATGTAAAATCAGTTCATAGTTTGTCCTGTTTAAAATGAAAAAGGGTGTCACCTATTGTAGGATGTTAATTCAGCCAGTCAACGTTTTAATCAATGCCTAGTAATTTTCTTTTGGTCAAAAAGCCATCATGATTTTCTAGCTCAACAATTAACTCAATTAAGAGATGCTTGCATTAGAATAGAAATTTAGTCAATTCTTCAATTATATCAATTAATTTTCATTTTTGGTCAAATGGACATCACGAGCTCAACAATTTTGATGCACTATTGGTATCTATAATTTCCATTGACATTTCCTTTTATTTGTTTTACAGCACTGATGATAAAATACAACTGCGCCAGGAGCATGCAGTTCATTTGGACCGGAAAATGCAGATTATAGCTATTTCATAGTTATTGTGCTTTCGTTACATACAAACAATGCTAGAAAAGTTCAACTTGCGGCTTTAATTTTTAGTTAACATTTTTTTCTTTAAACTCCTTATATCTTAAACTTTTCAATTGTAGTAATGGATAATTTACATATTTTACTCAAAGATTTTTTTTATGAGACTTAAATTGTTCCTACTGCTACAACCTTGGTTTCCTGCATACAATCCTGCCAATATAATACATTTTGGCCTTGTACCCCTGTTAATAACTACATGTAGACTTACCAAATATAAAACAGACTTTGTACCTGTTACCCCATGTTTGTCAGGCCTAATTCATTACTTACTCCCCTTACCAAACCAAGTTTCTATGTGATACTTCCATATTAAGTTAATAATTTAAGGCAGTGTATATGACAATAGAACCAATAACCAAAATTCACATTGTGATTTTTATGCTTTATCTACAGCCACCCCTTTACTTCTGTCATGCAAAATATTTCATCTAGATCCACTCTTTCTTGTTTAAAGACTATCTTATTTCTATGGTGATTTCAAATTTTCTATATAATTATCGTCCACACTCTTTTCCACACTATATTTTGATTACTATGAAGTCTGAAGATGTGGGAATTTTGGAAATGGTTTTCAATCATATAACGAAACACACCCCAATCACCTATCTTATTTATCCCATTAGTTTTGCACTACAGTGCAAGTGATAAGTAAGTGATTTACAATCTCAATATATTTTTTACGCAATGGACACAATAGACTTCGTATTCCCACCCTACTTTTTTCAAGATTTATCTTGGTTGGTATTTTGTCTGACTATTCTCCACGTAAAGAATTGTGTTGATGGTAGTGCTTTTAGACTTCAAAAGGTAATTAAATATTTGTTTATCTTGATAAGTGGTTAGATTTTGCAATAACCTGATCTAACCATATACTCACCATCCTCTTCTTCCATCCATACTCAAGCATCATTGGTTTTCCTTTTCCGCAATAACATCTCGTTTTCATCGTTATTGGCAACCAACATCGGATTTTAAAGAATAATATAGGAAAGGGAGGAAACTCAATTTAAAGAAATAATTTCTTATTTTTGTAGGTTTCCTGAACAAGCATTGAAAAAATAACAATTATTTGGTAAATTTTATTACAAATATTAATCCAATCAATTTTCAAACATTAATATATTTAATAGGTAGAATGTTTCGAGAGATTTTAATTCATCTTTAATTTTAGAGAAGCTCGATACCACCATAATGAGGTGTAGATAATAAGGAAGAGGTTAAACAATTAAAACTCATTAACTCTTATTTATTAAGAAAGATGAACCTTAGTTATATAAAATAAGGAAAACTTGTTTTGACAATCACAGCTGGCATACAACCAGATGCCAACTGCTGACGTGGTTTAATTGTACACGTGGATAAAAATTAAACGAAACTTTTTTTAAAGGATATTTAGGGTATTTTGTTATGAAAGGACATAATTAGATTTTAAGTATCTAAATTTAAGATTTGAAACGTGATATGATTCCAGTGTCTAAGAATATTTGAAATAAATATTATTATAATTATGGTCCATGTAATTTATAGGGCTGACTTTAATAAAAGAAAGGTTGATGTGATGGTTGTTACCTTATGAGGCTAATAAAGTCAGTTGGGGTTTTATATTATTATAATATAAAATAAATCCCTCTCCTCTTTTCCTTCAGAATATAAAAATAAAAGATACACTTTCAAGAGTGGTTGTCAGTTTTTACCTGTGAATGTACGGTCTCTTTTCTCCCCATCAAGAAAAGAATAAGGGATAGAAGGAAGAGGGATAAAAGGAAGAGAGGAGAAAATTCCAAGATTAACAAAGATCATCAAAGAGCATTTGAAGATTAACAGAGATCATTAAAGAATATGGAGTTTCTCTTCTATATTTCTATATTTATGTGAGAGTCATAAAATTCTAAGATCCTGTGTAATTAAGATTAATGGAAATTTGATTTACACAGTGCACCCATTTGCATAAGGGAGATTTCGTGTGAGAGTGGTTGTGGTGGCGAGTGACGGTGGGAGACCATCGCAGTGGCAAGCAACGGTGGTGAGAGAATCGACAGTGGCGAGTGACGGTGGTCGAAAATTGACAGCGGCGACAATAGCTTTGGTAACAGCATCGGATACGACTGCAATGACAGCGACAACAGTGGCGAGATTCAAGAGATTTGAGATTCAAACTCACTGCTTCTCAACCCTTGATGGAATATGCTGGGCAGCGTTTTAGATAAAATCTCAAACATGTAAATCCTAAAAATGACTCTCAGTGCCAAGTTAGAATATTTTTTACACGTCATTTATCTTGGCCACATCATCGTCACATAAAGTTGTAAAGTGGGTGTGTGCCACCTGTGATTGTCAAAGTATAACTAAAGCACGTCCAAATTAGAAAGAGGGATGATTATCCTAATTGAGAAATGGGTGATTTTTCTAAGGGAAAAGCTTTTTTAAGTTTGTAGAAAATTTTTATTGTAGTGATATAAATGGAATATTTTGCAGATAATTAATTATGTGAACGTAGGCAAGATGGATCGAATCACATAAATTTATATCTTTTACTATTTCTTATCTGTGATGCTATTTTATGTGTCTCGTACATTTGATCTTCATTACGTGTAAAGGGAGATTTTTCCCCAAGAAATTTAATTCCTATTCCGAATTTTTCCTAGAAATCATTAGTGTCAGGGTCATGGTTAGGAGGGCGTAAAAGTCCTCAACCATATTGCTTTAATTTGAATTTTATCAAGAACAAATATTAAAGATTATATTCTAGGATGCAATAAATTTTATAGCAAAAGTCTTGTACTAAATGGGAATGCGTCTTTTGCAACAGAGTCTAAAAAAGAATTGCTCATAAACAACTTATATCTTTGGTAGAAAATGTATAAAAGATTATTTCATAAAATTTTAGCAAAAGGGTTTATACGCCAAATAGAATCCGCCTTTTTAAGAGGCAAATATATGTTTGGAAAGTGTTTTAAGTCACAAATGAGACAATAGATAAAGTTAGATATAAGAAAAAAATGCATTATGTTTAAAGTAGATTTTAAAAAGGCATTTAATTTAGTAAGATAATTCTTTTATATTTAGAGGATGTCTAAAATTAACTTATACATGGGTTCTAGTTAATAGTTGTCTACGTATCGCAATTCAAATTATTGAGAGAGTTTACATAAGGTGATTCATTATACCTTTTTCTATTTTTGATAGTAATGAGACTAACGAAAATATTTAAATAAGTAGTGAAAAAATATAAGATGTAAGGTATAAGAGAGATTTTATGAGTTTTTGTTCATCTCTTTAGAAGACATAAGGCGTGTACTAGTGGTTGGATCTTGGATTCTCTCTTTAATTCTTTTTCGAGTCTTTGCATGGACTAAAGACTTCGTTTCAGAAACAATAAAGCTTACTAAGGCACAGTGTTGGGTCATAATTCATGGCCTCGGTCTAGAGTATTGGCAATCAGATGGTATTTTCTCTATACCCATCTTGTGTTAAATGATTGTACTATGAAGAAAACCCTGGACTTTAAGACAATCATTTAACATTTGAAATACCATTTAAAAACAAAACAATCACCACAAAAAAAAGGATAAGCTAGACAGTTTTAAAATATATAATCATAAATTAAATTTCTATCCTAGCCAAATGACAACATATCAGACTTTCATAATTCATCTCATATATCATATTATCATTAACATATCAGGGTTAATTCATATGATTTGGTCCAATCGGTTCTTTTTCATATCGTAGCACAATCATATGAACATGTTAATCCATATGATCTGGTTCAATCGATTTTTTTTTCACACCGTAGTGTAGTCATATGGGCATGTTGATCCATATGATCTAATCTAATAGATTATTTTTCACACTGTAAGATAACAACCATATGAACCTGTTAATCCATATGATATGGTACAATCGGTTCTTTTAACACCGTAGCGAAGCTATATGAACCTTTTAATCTATATGATCTGGTCCAATAAGTTCTTTTTCACATTGTAGCACAGTCATATAAAACTCCTTATCTAGCAAATCAACAATCAACGCACATCTTATAAACCTTAACACTAGGATCTCTTTCCTAAAGATATTAAGTCTTCTTTCCTAAAGATATTAAGTCTTGATCACATTTCCATATCATTCATCATTCAGAAACATATCTCACACATCATGCACATCATTCACTATTCACTTGCAAACTTATATAAACTTTACTTTTAAACTCATTTATAACCATAAAATCAATTCACACCATAATCATCCAAATTCATCATTTTCAACAGGGTTGTATTTCAAAGTAAACTAACATTTATAAAAACATGCAATTAGCTTTCCTTACCTTAATTAACAAAAAGCTCCAAAAACCTAAGGATGTCAGAGATAGCCTAACCTGCACCATAGAATCATGATTGACGATCAAAATACATCCTGAATTAATAAAAACTAATCCTAATGATAGAAACAATATATGCAACCACAATCTAGACTCAGGTAACTAGAAAGATTTGAAAAATGACTCAATCGAAAAAGGAAAAAAAAATGAACTTACTCAATCTAAGATTCTTATCAAACAATCTTAATCTAATTGTCACAAGTCTAATGACAAACTCTAATCACCAATCTAATGACAGATAATGTCATAAATCTAGAAAAAAGGTAAAAAGATATAAAGAGAAACGATTTTGAAAAGATAGTAATTATAAAAATAAAATTGAAAATTTATTTATTTATTTATTTAAACTTTACTTAAAAAAATATCTAAGTATTATCTTATTTATCTTTAAAATTAAATTCTAGAATATGTTTTGATTGTAAGGCAAGGCCTTTAACATATCTTTTATCTAAAGGCAAAAAAAATATTTATATAATGAAACTTGTGTAACGTTATGCTTTTATGACATTTTATAGTTATTAATTAGTTTATTAATTACTTTGAATAAATACTTTTAAGCTAACAAGTTAATTTATAAACGAATTAATTAACTTGATAGTTATAAGCTAGTTAAACATTTTTAGGCTAACAAATAACTTAGAAAATAATTAATTAATTTGAAACTTACAAGTTAGTAATTAATTTATAAATTTGAAATTTATAAACTAACAACTAGCTTATTTAAAAACTCATTTTTCCATAACATATCAATTAGTTTTAACAAATATAATGATTATTTAGCTATACAAATTCTTTTATGTGTTATTTTGTGAATTATTATATGTTAGTCTACATACTAATTTTTTTTCTCGTTCTAAAGTTTTCATTAAAAGAATGGTGGTCATTAAACTGATTATAATATATAATTACTCTAGAAATTTCAAATTTGAAAGCCGACTACCGTCTATCATTCAAGTTTCTATACTACATCATTAATAACGTGAAGTATTTAATTATTTATTGATTACAATTAATTTCATTAATGAGATTCAACGGTCATTTTAATATTTAAATTTTGATAAACTGACATATTTAAGTTTTCTATTTAAATATCTAACGGATATCCATTTAGCATACTGGTCCACATATATTTTTTCTAAGTATATATAATTAACGTTTGAAATTATGAAATAATTATAATTAATTTCAAGCAAATTTCACCAGATGAGTTGGTCGGTGATTCCAACTGTCAGAAAAAGGAAATGAGACTTTTATCTGAAATGGAAGTAATTGAAAAAGGTTTCATGTACTGCATGAATCTCTAGTAGTTTTGATATATTGGTTCAGAAAATTTCAATTATTAACCAATTAATTAATTAAAATAAATAAATTTGAATTTTAAATAATTTTATAAACATATATATTTAATTACATATTAATATGTATTTTTAAACTATGGGAAAATTTCAATTAAATTAATGTTTATATCATGGACTACCCTCCCTCGTGATAAATCTCACATGGCACTGTTCAATAACCATTGCCAAGTTGGAACTTAGACCACACGTGTATGGCACTGGTCAAAATATATGACAGAAAATAAAGCAGCCGTTTAACTTTGAACTCCAAAAAGCTTAGGTGTACTGTGTGGTATGGTATGTACACAAATTCCCATAACACAATTTCCCATAATACACACACATTCTTCATGTCTAGATAATTTAATAATGTATAACAGAAGCAAGTTAAATAGTTTCTCTGACAGAGACTTGTCCTTTCTTGTCCTACAAAATACGCTTTCTTCTCCTAAGCCTTATTCTTTTCATCACCCTTTTCTTCCATCAGCCTCTGACACAAATAGCTCCATCACCCTCATTCAATTGGTCTCAAATAGATAGTGTTCTCAAGCCATGGCACTTTTTGTGTATCTTGTGCTTTTCCTAGCCCTGACTCGTCATTCAAGTGAGTACCTGCACTGATTTGTGTGTGTTTCTTCTAAAGATTCAACATGTGATTTTAGAAGTTCTTTTAAGTCGTGATGAACGCCCTTTAATTTTCTGGGGTGGTTCATATGATTGATTGCAGTTCCTGGATATTTTTTTTCCTTGCTTTAGTTTTGGGGTTTTTCTATAAAGGGTCTTCTCTACTGTTCTGCGGAAAGATGAAAGCTTTTATACTAAAGGAGATTCTGAATGATATTTTTTCTGTAATTTTGACCTTTTTATATAAAACATGTTTCCCATGTTGTTACATTGATAACATAGGATTATGGGGTGAACTAACTTTTCTGTTTTGTTTCTGATTTATTTGATTTGCAATAGGTGCTCTTTACTGCTTATGCAAAGATGGTGTTGGTAATCAAGCCCTTCAGAGTGCCATAGATTATGCTTGTGGAGCTGGTGCTGACTGTACCCCTATTCTCCTAAATGGAGCTTGTTACCAACCCAACACTGTGAAGGATCACTGTAATTATGCAGTTAATAGCTATTACCAGAGAAAGGGTAATGCTCAAGGAACATGTGATTTTGCAGGTGCTGCCACAACCAGTCCAAATCCTCCTGGTAAGTGTACTTCCAAGTGCATCTATATTTGGCTGCATGTTCTAGATTTTCACTTTTATTAATTACCTTCTCATTCTTGTGTATTTTTTCTGTAGCTACATCATCTGGATGTGTCTACCCCTCAAGTCCTAGGTATGTTTCTTGATTATTACGGGTCTTATTTGATTTCTTATTGCTTTATCTGTCATGCATCCATTTAATGGGATAAGTTCTTTGAAAATTCAAGGAATTTTGAGCCAATCTTTAGGAAAAATCCTTTCTAGTAGGCATTTTATGGGTGACTATTTGGCTCTTCCATCCTCTAATAAATCGTTTTTCTTGAACAGAGATGTAAATGTGAACCTTTAACCCAGTTATTGTATTCCTTTTAAGTCTTTTTCTAGTTTCCATTTTTTGTGTTTGATGTGATTGGTGGCATTGGATAATTTTAGCAATATACCCTATTTTATTCACATCTAATTTTCACTTGGCATCCAAAAGGCATTTTGAAAAACTGGGATTCATTTGTTTTAATTTCAAAACCGGCAATATGACTCTGAAACTAGTTTGTTTTATACATAAGCTAAAATCCCCTTTTTTGGATTCATGTACTCACCTCCATGAAGCAGAAATTCTGAATTACATTCTTGCAGAAAAGTTATCTTATGAGTAGCAAATAACAATGTCACCCTTGCTCATCCTGTTGAAATATAAGCCGGCATAATTTAGATGTTTCACAAACATTTCCTAGGACTGAACTTATGTATGATATTTAATTAAAGGCCTTATTTTATAATAAAATGAAATGGGTTTCTGATGCTCCTTTTATTTTGGCTCTCTTGTAGCAATGCAGGAACAACACCATCAGCTGGATCACCACCTGGTACAACCCCATCAGCAGGTACAACTCCAGGCACAAGCATAACCCCTGGTACTCCCACATTTGGATTAAGTCCAACATCTACACCTGGTTTCAATGGCAATGGAGCTAATTTGGGAGGCACCAACTATGAGTTGCTATTGCTCTTTGTGCCAACCATATGGTTAGCAATCAGGGTGTAGCCTAAAGGTACAGTGCCAGCACTGGAAAGCTTGTGAGGTTTTCATGTAATTTTACTTCTTGGAATCATCCACAAGCAATTCTAGCAAACCCGTTTTTTGTTTTTTTCCTTGCAACAGATAAAAGAGTAGGAATTTGGTTCCTTTGTTTAGTGGTTATATATAATGATTATGATTACAATTGAGGGGTTGGAAGTAGCACTTGGCTTTTCTCCATTTGTACATCTAAGACTATGACAGACACTATTTTTTTAATTTAATGGAATCCGGCTACCCCCATTTTTATAATCTATTATTCTATTCATCACTCAATTTCATGTTAGCTGGCTACTCTACGTCTCTGTCACTCGCATTTTAACCTTTTTCAATTGTTTACTGCTTCCATTGTTCATTCATTTTAACTATTTAGGACCTTACAATATGTCCTTTAAGATGATTTTCAATGTTATTTTCTGAGGTATTTTTTTTCTCCGTTTTACTAGTATCACCTTAACTTTTAGATTTTGATACTAATCGGTGTAAAATTAGGAGCCGTGGGATGGTACTTTTTGTACTTTATTATGAGGCTAAAGGGGTGTTGAAAATTCTAGTTCCCAACAGACCAACCAGTGCATATAATATAGAAAAAGCAAAGGTGGTTCAAATGTCCCTGCATCAATAATACGATGTCACTTGTGAATTTTCTGAAATTTCTAGTCCCTTCTCTCTCCTCTGTGGCGTTTCATTCATGTCGTGGAACAACTTTTCCTCGGACGTAATTGCTTCTAAAAGTCAATAACAACAACTTAGAATAAATTTGTCTCGCATCATGCCAATGCATAGCCGACAAATCGCAAATAAAAAATAGCACATGCTTTCCAACGGCATTTTTTTTCTTCTGTTAATTACAACTGAAATAATAAAATGTTATTTCAAAGTATTCCTTGACTCAAGTGATTAAATATATGTGTCTGTAAAAATCTTTTTATACCGAGTTCATATACTATTTTCTAAAAAATATTATTCAAACAGTGACATGGTTTTTTTCCCCTCCAGATGCTGTACCCGATTCCACCAATATATAGAGGTTGGAACTAATTTATCTATACAATGATGCTTTGGAATTTCCAACCTGTTTGAGGCTATGTAACTATTTGTTTAACACCCTAGCAAGAGAATCATTGAACTAAATATAGAGAAGAAGAGCCTGAGTCACAGCAATTTGTGTATTTTGCTATCTCACCAATCAATAATCATGTTGCCAGTTGCCACCGTCACAAACATTTTCAACGATCTATTGCTTTCAAGGGTTCTTTGGGTCCAAATTAATGACATAAAAAATTGGAATGTCATTTTCAACACGGAAACACAAACAAATTTGAATTAGCATTAGAAGTAGATAATCTTAAATATGCCTCAGTTTGGTGCTTTGGGTCAACGAGTAAAACTACTGAACATTCAAAAGAATTCCACTGCAACATAATACAATGGCCGTGATACAATGAATATAATTGGTACAATATTACCATAATAAAAAGTCTTAAAACAAGCGAGAATTGATGTTTTAAAAGTGAGCATGAACAATTGAAGACATAACAAAATGCTATGGTATATCTATTTTTTGTTTCTACTTTGTATTGGAGTAGAGCTGAGAAAAATAAAAAATGCAACAAGAAATATTTGAAGTGTCCAACCCAACTATGCTTCCTTGTCACAAAGGTGAAACACATTGATTTGATGTCTTGGTCTCGCTCTGAACAAATTCAACAATCAATTTGACAACAGAATCTGGTCTTTCAACGTGAGGAAGGTGACCACAATCGGGTATTTGGCGTATAATGGCATCAGGTAATTCACAATGCAGTCGCTGAAAGAGTAAAACTTCGCAAGTTAACTTCAATCATTGGTAGGAAATATAATCTCCTACAATATTTTTCGTGTTCTATAGAAAAGTGGAATGTGCTGTGTACCAACTTACCACAGCAAGCTTATTGCTGATTATGCGGTCATTCTCCCCCCAAATGATTAGAGTTTTCTGCTTTACCTGTTAAACAAATTCAGTATCAAAGTATACTGGTTTAGAGAAGAAAATTACTCTCTTATAATTTTTGAATTGGTGAAGAAATCAAGTCTACAGTTGGAAAATCTCACCAACAATGTCAGAAATGAGTAAAATAAGCAATATATAAAAATAATCACAGACCCTTTGTCTAAGTTATGGATTAAAGGTGGTGTGAAATCACTGGTATCAATTGACTTGTGATTTATTAGATTCAAAATCTCTTTGATGTTACACTTTGGAACTAAAATGTTATTATCTTTTAAGATAATTACGTTTTTTTAAACTATTGTGGTGTTAAAATTAAAATTTGTTAACATATAAAGTTCTTATTACTTCAAAATTTAAAAAAAAAAGGTTACTTTTGATATTTTGTTATAAATTTACTTTTTTTTAATGTGTATACATGAAAACCCTTTACGTATTATTTTGTTACTGAATTAGAACCCTATTTTCATCTCCAAGGCGTAAGATTAATTTGAACCAATCCAAGATAGTAAAAAAATTAAAACAAAGTGTAGAGAATATGATATGGAATAAAATACTTGAGACATCTTTCACCAACTAAACAAAAATTTAATAAAGCATTCAACTCAGCCTTAAAGCATTCAATTTGTGTTTCTTAACTGTGTCTTGGTCAACTTGTTCTTTGTTTACCCTGTGTGAGATTTCATATTCGTAGTTAGACCCTAATACAAAGGAATAAGAGTTACCAAACACGAGAGTTCAAATTGCATCGACCATCAATAACAGAGAATAAAAATGCTGACAATTGCCAACAACATTGCAAGAGATCTAGTGCATGTGACACTTCAATCCACACTCTCGAAAAAGAACATGAATTTTTAAAAAAAATTACTGAAAAAAATGTGAATGAAAAAATTGACGATAAGCCTGCTCCTAATAACATAAAGACCTGTAGTTAAAAATTGAAACTTTAGCCATCTACACCTTAAAAGGATAAGCCCTTTGAAACTTGGGAAGAACAAAATGTAAAGACGGTAAAATGATTCAATCTGGAGGCAAAAGATTTAATGTTGAACCAAATATTGATGAAGTTTTAGACATAAAAATGCCATTTATCATATGGCTAGGGATTGATAAAAAAAAACAGTGAATTTTTAATCAGAAAATATGTCAAAGGAATACAGCACTTCATGGAATTATCAAAATGTGTATGCTTCATAGGCATATTATTCAAAGTATTCATGCATGTTAAAAGGGTACTTATAGTCCATATGCCTTAAAAGATTCAAACCTTTAAAGTTTCGATCTTTCTCTCTATTCTCTCCTTTATATCTCTTTAACTTTCCCTTTACCCTCCACTATTCAGAATTGTTTCTTCAATTTTGTTGGAATAATCCAAATTGAACTCTGAACTCTGAAACTCCAAATATTGGTGAAACTCCAAATATTGGTGTTGCTAATTCTCCTTCCATCATCAAAGGTGGGCACTATGTCACAAAATAGATTAAGTAGTCTTTCTCTAATTTCTATTAAAATAATTTTTTAAATCTTGATTAAGAAAGAATTATTGATGATTTTATAACAAATAATGTAAGAACAGTTTGATGATGATACCAAAAATCTGATAATCAACCCTGGCTGAAAATACCTTTTTTATCTGGGAGACAACATTGTAACCACCACTAGTCATAAAATTAACTGTAGCATCCTCCCACCATGGCAATAAACAATGCAAGCGACCCACCTGTTTAAGATTATACGACCATGTTATACAACTTCATTCTGCAACATATATAATACTCCTAACAATTTTATAACAAATATATTATGTATGGACTCTGGCTATCCTACGAACTATAATATGCTTAATCTTTTGATGTTGTGAACACATTTTTGTACACACTTTTAGTTTAGCAGTTCGCATTGTTTACCATATTTTTAGTGCTTAAGATTTCATCATTAGATTAGTTTTGGTAAATAAGTCTTAAAATAATGTTGTCATAAATATTCTTAATTGTGTCTATTTTTACTGGTTTTGATTGAATTTCTTAATCTAGGTAGATGAAGACAAACATTTTGGTTCATTGTTCTCTACTCTCTGTTTTATAGAAATGCAATTTAATTTTCTGCACTTTATTGCTTTTGTTATGACTTTGTAATTTTCTAGGTTAATTTTCTGATTTAATTCTTGGTTCGTTGATTAAGATTTAGTTTTAATGTTAATATTTCCATTTCTTTTATACTAATTGGATTTGTTAGGTTAAACAATTTCAATTACATCGATGAATTAAATTTAGGTCTATGTGGTTGTTTCTTTTAGATTTAACTCGTGACTCTAGTTTGAATTGAATACAATAAATCCATTCTAATTAGCTATTTGGAATTAAAATGTTTAGAAACTCATACTGATATTGTTTTGTGGTTACAAATAGAACTAGAAATCAATGATACGCAATGAACAAAAGACAAAACTAGAAAAGTAACCATTGTTTTCCACAGAAATTTAGTTGTACTGCTTTTGTAGACTCTAGAACTCAAACGTTTTGATAAAACCTCCAAACCTAATTTTGAAATAGTAAAATTAAAAATTAGGTTAATCTTAAACTACTTGTTTTCTTGAAATAAATATGTTTGATATATTTATGGTGCATAATGAAATTGAAAATAAATGCAAACATATGTAAACCACATTATCTAAAGAAAGTTATATTGTTAAGATCTAGCAACTCACATTAGTCCAATCGAGGCTGGTACTGAAAGACAAGTTTGTGAAGCTCAAATAGTTAGCATATACGCGTATTGGAATGCTCTTCAATACATATGCCTGATTCAAAATAGTGTCAATGGTGAGCACAACTTGCACCATTTAAGAATTAACAATCTCATGCTGCCATTCATATATTTAAGAATTAATTCAGCTGCTCTTTATTATTTGGATCAAAATAAGTAATGGCTAGTTCCAAGAGGCCATGAGCCATCCAAGCTCAATTCTTATATTGACTAACAAGATGGCCGAACAAGAGTAACTGATACCTAACAAAGAGATATGTCATTTCCTAAAACAAAATGCCAACTAAGAAATGATATGGTTATTTGAAGGTATATGTAGAACCAAAATTAAAATGAATAACAAAGTATATTGAATTTCATTTTAGCAGGGTAAGATCAATTTTAAAAAAAAAAATATTCTATAAACAGGATATGAAACAATATGCTAGATAATTGAATAAACACATGTATTTATCCAGCTGATATAGATAGAGACATGATTTTCTGGATAATAGTTAGTGCTAAGTTGGAGATATACTCACCCCAGCATAGGCTGCTGCTCTAGGTAAGGTTGCTAGGTCTCCTGTTCCTTCGGCATACACACTTGCATCAATCAAAACAAGCTTTTCCACCTGAAAAAATGAACTTCAAACAAATTACTAGATCGCAACAGAATTACTTGATAGAATTTCCTTTTAGTAAAAACAAATTCTCAAAATTTGTCAAATGTTCAAAATTCAAAAGTTGGATAGCACATACAGCTTCTGGATAATTGACTGCAAAATCAATGGCAACTGCAGAGCCAAGGCTTGGACCAACCAATATCATTGCCTTTTTGATGTGGGACTTCCAAAACTGGTAGATAAATCCAATTCACCCGCAACACAATGAGACAATAGGAAGTAAAACATCAGAGGTGCAAAGGAATTTGTCAATTTGAAAGTCAAAGCCTACACTATAAATGATTTCTTACTTCAATTCATAAAGTCTGAAAATTAAAGGGTAACAATTTAATAGATGTACTTTCTAGAGTTATGTATAACTTTATAATGGCCACAATGCCAACAAAGCTGTAAACAAATATCATTACAAAGCCCAGGATCCAAGATATGCGCATTAATTATCACCTAACTACCTGATAAAAGTGATCACGCTTTGATACCACATCACAAGAAGGAAGTTTTTCTGATGGATATAAGAAGAAAAAGAGAAACCCCATCATTAAAATGAAAGAAAGGAATGACCATAACATAGGAGAAGTAAAAAAGCAAACCTAGATCAGAGAAACCCCAACCAAGAATGTCAACTGCCCATGTCTCACAACCAGCTTCCTCAAGCAACGGATATGTGTATCTCCATTCTAAACATGAGCTGAACAATGAGAAGAGTGAAATGAAATCCAAATGTAACTTGAGCATAAAAATGTACACATTCTGTCACTTGTTTTGAGCACCTGTCAAAGCCATGAAGTAGGACAACTGGATTTTCCTTGTTCTGCATCATCGGCTTCACACAACTACTCATGATAGGATCTTCCGAGAACCTAACCTGATTGTGTCATATGGAATAAGTAATGAGCAAAAGTAAATATTGAGCAATTTTCTCAAGAGAACAAGCTCAAGAATGGCAAGTGAAACAAAATTGGCATACCATTTATTATTGGATATTTTATAATGAAATGAAGGAAAGTTTCCATTGATTGGGAAGTGAACAGCGTATGATAAGGAGATTAGTAAACAAAGAAGTTGGTTTCATGGCATAAACTCCCAATAGTAGGAGAAAATAGAGGTACTAGAATGAAAGGGACATAAGTTCCAAAATTCCAAATTATTCCATCAATCCAAACACACCTGGTTCAATTTCATTACTGGATATCTCAACATGTTAGCATAATGCATTAGACTACAAGCATATGAATACGAAAAGGAATACAAATACAGAACATAAGTCAGCAACTAAGCAAGTAAATAAATTGAAGGTGGATTTGATAAAAATGCAGAATTTACAGAAACGGGAAGCCTCTGAATCCGGTTAGCAAGACTTCTGGCAAAAGGGTCTTTGATTCTTTGGACTTCTTTAGGAAGAAATGAAGGGAAGACATCAGTTTCAGACACAAGCTTGAGTTTGGGTGTGGAGGGAAAAGGCAAGCGCGTTTGCGAAGCGAACTGAGGTGGTAATAGTAATAGCATTGCAAAAAACTGAAATTGAAAAAACCAGAGAGACAGAGGCTAAGGTGCACGGACGTGGCATACGTAAGTCAGACCTGTCCTGTCCTATGTTTTAACAAATAACTGCCAGTTCATCCTCACTCTCAGCTCTCACTTCACGCCATTGACACACCTCCTAGCTTTCTAACGTTAAGGATAATGTGAATAAGAATATAATATAATACGTTATAATAGTTTTAAAATAAAAATTTATATAATATTTCGGTTTCATTTTCAAGTGTTATTTTAAGTGTTCAAATAAAAAAAATATATACTATTTTTTGTTTTTCATAAATAATTTGAAAGTTTTTTTATATTTTTTATTTCTACTTCAAAATAAATATATACTTGTTATTAAAGTGTAAATTAATTCAAAAACCTAGGTACTTCTAGAAAAATAGAATAAAATTGACAAAAAATGCCGTATGAACTTTATACTAATATATGGGAAAAAAATCTTCTATAGAAAATAGATACTTGTTTTTAAGTGAAATCTAAATTGTTATAGAATTTTTTTAGTTAAAATGGAAAACATATATACAAACTAATATTTGATATTAGAAAATAAATGTCAATAATTTACTTAAATAAGTAAAAATAAATAAACTTGGTCTTAAAAGATGAAATATTTTTAAAGCAGAATGGATATTAATAATTATGTAGAAACTTTTTTTCCACCTTCTAAAAATACTAAGGCGAGAGTAGCCATAATCATTTTTGTGCAAGGGATTGATGAAGCATTGAGTAAAGTATGAGAAAGATATAAAGTTTTGTTAAAGAAATACCTTAACCATGGGTTCAAGAGGAGATACAGGTGCATATATTTTGAAATGGACTTTAATTATAGGGAAAGATGATTTTGGATACTTCTTTTAGTGACTCACTTTTATTCAAGACTGCAAAGGAAGCAACCATCATTAGAGTTTGTAACTTCTACTGATTTGAGAAGTCACATGGAAGGACACAAATAGAGGAGCGTTAGAGTTAAATTCTCAAGATGCCCTCCTAACTCAACATAAACTTCTATCCCAACAAAAGACATTCTCACTCAGCAAATGTCTCCTAGCTCAACATAAACTTCTATCCCAACAAAAGACATTCTCACTCAGCAGATGTCAAAGCTTCCTTAACAATTACAGGTCATGCAGGCCAATTATTTTCTAGCAGGTGATGAGGTGTGATTTTTGTGGAGGCGACCACTTTATTGGTTATTGTCCATTGCCTATAGTTCTCAAAGTGAAAAGGTGAATTATATTAAAAATCAAGGGAAGTCACAATTCTCTAACAACTCTTATCCAAATTTTTACAACCAAGGATGGAGACAAAATAATGTTAATTATGGTAAAAGACAAGAACATGGAACATTAAGTAATAGATTGCACCAACAACAAAACTCATAGTGTCATGAAAGAACAACTAAGTTGGAAGATACTTTGTACCAACTGTCTTACAAAATCAAAAGAATAAGGAAGTGTCTATAAAAAATTTGGAGGTTCCGATGAGTCAATTAGCCAAATAAGTAGCAGACCAACCAAGTGGATCATTCTCTACAAACAACTAGGTCAATTTCAAGGAGCAGTGTAAGGTTATTATCATTAAAAGCGAGAAAGAAGTTGGGTTGAGTGGTGACAATGAACTCAGTATTGATGAGAGAGAAAAAATAAGTGGGTAGACTATGAGAGAGAACAAGAAAAAAGAAAAAAAAAGTAATAACGAAAAAAATAAAGAAAAAAAAAAGAGAGAAAAGAGAAGGTAAAAGCCTTATTTGTGAAAAAAAAAAAAAAAAAAAAAAAAAAAAAATTTTTTAAAAAAAAAAAAAAAAAAAAAAAAAAAAAAAAAAAAAAAAAAAAAAAAAAAAAAAAAAACTTTTTTTTTAAAAAAAAAAAAAAAAAAAAAAACCTCCCTTATCCTGCAGCACCTACCAGGAAGGATTGTATGAGAATAAATGCAATAAACGAAGCTCTTCTTATGAAAAAGAAAAACAGCTCTCAGGCATATGGAAGAAAGCTTTCATATGTTTCGAGTCAACACAACAAAAGTATGTGGAGCTTGATGATTATAATTTACTATCTATTTTTTAGAGAAGAGAAAATCAAGGGGCACACTGATGAGGAAGAAAAGAAGATTGAGCTTAGAACAAGCCTACCCATCTTATTTGGCATATCAAAGATGAAAAGTCCTTTCAAGAGATGGAGAAATGAACGAATCTTGGATGATAAGAAAAAAACTTAAAGATGATTGAATTGTGGAAATATAGAACCCATATCATAGGATGACAAAGATTATCACTAGAGAGATGCTGCATATCGGGGTTCTCACACCTTGATATATTCGTCAAGCCTGGGATGTTAAACAAACACTCCTGGGAGACAACCTATAGTTATTCACTTTTCTTTTCTTTGAACATTTTATTATCTTTTATTTAGGTGTTTATTGTGTTAAATTGTTTAGTTCTTGTTTATATTTTAGTGTTTGAATAGGATCATTCATGCCTAACTTAACATGAATGGAGCCGAACGCAAGATTTTTTACGGCTACCCTCGGTACAACAAGAATGGCACTCAACACCATTTCTTAATTTTTCAATTTTTTGTACAAACTTGAATTGATGTTGGACACAACTTTTGTGGCACTTTACCCTAGTAAGTAAAAAAATAAATAAATAAACACACACACACAGATATATATATATATATATATATATATATATATATATATATATATATATATATATATATATATATATATATTCAAATAGTACAATGTTAGTTGCATATATCATCTGATTTTATAAGCCTATGATTTGATCATATAAGTTTTTTATCAAACATAAGAAAAGACTGCAATATAATGTTGTATTGTCTAACAAATGAATACTTATGTCTTATATGATCTGTTTTTGAAATCATTCATTTTACCGATGATGTATGATTCATGTTTTATACTTTGTGATTTTCACACTTAATCAAAATTATAGTATTGTTGAATCTTATTTCATAGTTTGTTGTTTTCAGCACTTAATCAAATTTATAAAATATTGGACTTTTGTTTTTCTCAACAACTATAATAACTGAGTGTATTAATAGAGAGTAACATAACAAATTAAAACATTGGTCCAAAACTTACATCATAAAAAGTTTTATTTAATAAGTTTTGGAATCCATGTGAGTATTATATATATTTTTTTAAACTCAAAATGTTATTAGTACATATAAAAACAAAGTAGGGATGGGATTTTACACTAACATGTAGTTATAGAAAGGCTAGGCATGTAATAAAAACAGAGACTTGGTGTGTAATAAAATATGTTGAAAGACTCAAACTGAAAATAGAACAAAAATAAATTTAAGGTGTACATTAATTCAATATTGGAAGTTCAAAAGTTGGGTTTGGAGCTGATGGTTGTAAAAACTTGACCCAACAAACAAGTAGGTACTCTGGTTTTTTTATTGAAGCAATAAGATTACTCTACATTGTCCAAAAACTACTGCAAGTGATGCAGGCAAAATTTGTTTGCATACCCAAAGGTTGCAAAGAATTTATAAAACAAAAAAAAAAACAAAAAATTTGTCAATCGCCATGGATTCGCAGCACCGAAGAGTGGCTTCTCCTTCCTTGTGGCAAGGTCGCGATTCCACTGCCATTTTGATCACCTTCTTCTCATTTTTTGTCGTTGTGCTATGGTAACTCTCCCTCTCTCCTCATTGTGATTCCATTATATTTTGAATTTTTATTCAAGAGATCACTTGATGTGACTTGTCTTTGAATGGATCTTTTTGGTCAAATAGAAGCAACATAAAATAAGTATATATATGTTTGTTGTAGTACTATGTGTGTATCATATAAGCATATTGATTGGACATAAAGGAAGACTGCACAATGTTGTATCGTCTCTCAGATAAAAACACTTGTGTCTTATATTATCTATTGTTGAAAACATTCGTGTGAAAACAAGGAAAAACATAATAAGTGAGGGTTGATTTGTGTTTTTATCAATTTTAAAAAAGTTTTCGCAAACACTGTCTGATTGACATTACTCAAATAAAGCTTTAGTTTATCAAATGATAAGACTGTAACATTTTCGTTTGATGGATCATGACTAATGAAAGTAAAACTTTTATTGTAATGATTGGATAAAGAATATTTTTAAATAAGTGTTTTCACAATAACTCTCCTTCTTCAGTTAGTACAAATAATAATAACATGTAACATGTAATCTAAAGTTTCACTATGTAAATTGATGTTGGAAATACATTTTGAGTATTCTTTGAACTTGTCGTTATTCCTATTTAACCTCTTGAATATTCTTGACACAAGTCACTCTTGACTTAATTGATTACTCTTTAGACTCAAGAGTACTCTTTCCCAACCCACTCGTGGTTCGACCAAGCATTCTTTACTAAGCCACTCTTGGCTTAACCTAGTATTCTTTGGGCACCTAACTACTCCCTTGCGTATTCTATACCAAACCACTCCTAGCTTAATGAGAATTGTTTTCAAATAGCAACTCCTAACTAAAGTAGAAAGGTCAAAACTTTTAACAACCAATATATCACTGGGCGACTACTAGGGAGGATAGTGTCTCTTGACAAGTACAAGGTTTAATCTCTCTCTCTCTCTCTCTCCTATTTCAAACCATTTTCTCTGCTCTTTAAGAAGGGGTTGTAACTTTTGACATATATAATGGATAAACTTTCTCTCGTAAGTAATTGGATGAACACTCTTAGTGTTCTTCTGAAGACTTCTTCAGATCCAAGGATATAGCAGATTCTCTACTTTCAGTATTGTAATCTATTTCTAAAACTTTGTAAAGGCATGAGGAATTTCAACAACATTTTAGCGAAGTGTTATGTATGCTCTTTATTTCTTGTTCTTGGTAAATGGTTTTACATAGGCATATGAAGAAGATATCCATTAACAAACCATTTATAGTCATTGAGCAACTTCAACTTCTGTACATGTCATTTATGCATATGAGCTTGACTGCATTTCATAGGGCTTTAAATGTGTTTCTTCTGTTCACAATGTCCTTGTTGGCTGATAATGTTTATCTTTCTAAGTAGCATAATATTTTGCACTAATTCATGGTAAAAGTGCATACCGTATAGGATAATACTGAGATCTCTTTCTGAAGCTTTGTAAAGGTATGAGGAATTTCAATAACACTTCAGCAAAGTGCTACCTAATCTCTTATTTCTTCTTCTTCTTTGTGAATGACTTTATATAGGCATAGGAAGAAGATATGCACTGGGAGATCATTTATATCCATTGAGCAGCTTCAGGTTCTATACACGTCATTTATTCGTTTGAGCTTGATTGTATTCCATGCAGCTTTAAATGTGTTTCTTCTTTTCATAATGTCCTTATTCGCTGACAATGTTCATCTCTCTATATAGTATAACCTTTTACACTAATTTAATGTATGGTAAAAGTGTACATCGTACATGACAATCAATTGAGTTGGAGTATAAATGCTCTTTATGTTAGGAGATAGATGGAGAAAGTAACTTTAGCTCTTGTCCTAAGAGATCATTTGATGTTGACTTTGGCTTACACATTTAACAAATCTCTTTAGCAGATGAAGGCAATTAACATTTCCTGCACCCAAAGAATAAGCATACATACAGAGACACATACACATATTCAAGTAGTATAATGCTAGTTGCACGTATCGTCAAATTTTATAAGCGTATGATTTGACCATATAAGTATTTTATCAAAAGCAAGAAAAGACTGCAACACAATGTTGTATCGTCTAGCAAATAAAACACTTATGTCTTACATATGATCTGTTATTGAAATCATTCGTTTTATAGATGATGCATGACTTATGTTTTATACTTTGTGATTTTCATACTTAATCAAAATTATAGTGCTATTGAATCTTGTTTTATATTTTGATATTTTCAACACTTAATCAAAATTATAAAGTATTATACTTTTATTTTTATCAATGATTATAATAACTATACTTTTGTTTTTATGAAAGATTATAAAAACTATGCATAGAGAGTAGACATTGTGAAAAACTTACATCATAAAAGTTTTATCTAATAAGCTTTGAAATACTCATGAGTATTATATATGTTTTTGTAAACTCAAAAATGTAATTTCATTTTAGTATGGATATAGAGACATAAATAGAAATAGAGTAGAGATGGATTTTATAGTTATAGAAAGGCTAGGCATGTAATAAAAACGGGAGACTTAGGTGTGTAATAAAATATATTGAAAGACTCAAAAATAGAAGAAAAATAAATTTAAGGTGAACTTTAATTCAATATTGGAAGTTCAAAAGTTGGGTTTGGAGCTGGCGGTTGTAGAAACTTGACCGAACAAAGGAGTGCATATTCTGGTTTCTGATGAAAGCGGTAATGTTACTCTACATTCTACATTGTCCAAAAAGTACTGCAAGTGAAGAAGGCAAAATTTGTTAGCATTCCCCCAAAAAGCCGCAAAGAATCTATAAAACAGAAAAAGAAAAAAAAAAAAAAAAAGTTGTCCACCGCCATGGATTCGCAGCACCGAACAGTCGCTTCTCCTCCGTCGTCGCAAGGCCGCGATTTCACCGCCATTCTCTTCCCCTTCCTCTCATTCTTTGCCGTTGTCGCTCTGGTAACTCTCCCTCTCTCCTCATTGCGATTCCATAATATTTTCATTCTCGCTTGCATTTCCGCTTTTCGATAAGCGACAATGCCTCACTTTATTGCTCCTCCACGACTAGTGTCGTATGACTACTGTGATGTTCCGCTGAATCTCACTCGCATGTGTAATCCTTTATCGATTCATTACTCTCGTATCTGGTTTGGTTGTTTGATTGGTTTGCCTCTCTCTGATTTCGATGTTTTCTTTAACTTGTATCGTTGTGTTAGGAATATTTCACCGAAAAAAATTGTGTGCTATTTCTGAACTGTAACGGCTATTCGTTCAGTGCACTGACCTTAATGAAACAAGCAAGGTGGAGTTGGATTGCAGTAGCTGTTACCAGAAACTTGATATACTAATTATTTTGTTTGATCACTTTTGGACGGATTTTATTATAGGCCTCGCATTTAGTGATGAGATTGTTGTTGTACAAAGGGAATGTAATCTCTAATATCCGCGTGGGTGAGAAGGAGAGAACCGTTTTTGCATCAAATATGATATGATATGATATTGCACATACGTGTGGAAATGCCTGGGATATAAACATTCAATTATCTGCTCATAATGTTAGGTAGAGGAATAGTGGAAGGTTCTAAAGTACTGAAGTTAAATGTTGATGAATAGGCTATATATGTCTTGTTTCGTTGTTGATTTGGCATTGTTTTTTTGTTCTGCTTATAATTTTCATTTTTTGCTTGTTTATCAATGTTGATTGTGTTGGAACTTTTGCTGAACTGATGGGCTTTCCAAACGTTTAGTGTTTAGACAAATGATCCATGTAGACGAACCACACTGGGATAAGGTTTAGTTTTGTACTTATTGCTGTGCTATTTCTTACAATTGGAAAATATTTATATTGATTCTACTCAGCCTTTGAAGCTTAGAGACATGTGATTTCATCTGCAGGTTTTGGTTCCTTCAGCATCACCATCCTTCCAAAATACCTTATCCATTGTGCACCAAGTCCCAGAAGGCCATGTGGGGGTATATTGGAGAGGAGGTGCCCTTCTGAAAACAATTACAGAGCCAGGTGCTGAGTATTCATTTATTTTCTTCAGTGTATAGTAGCGCAAAGGTTTGCTTAATTTTCTTTATATTAATTTTATAGGTTTCCATCTAAAGATGCCTTTTCTTACCCAGTATGAACCTGTTCAGGTGACACTTCAGACGGATCAGGTAACTTGATTAGAGAAAGTTCAGGATGTGAATTTCAGTTCCTTTGGCTCTATACTTTTGAATTTTGAAATTATGGTGTCTATTGCAGGTGACTGATATACCCTGCGGTACTAAAGGAGGTGTTATGATCAATTTTGAGAAGATTGAGGTAATAGCTTTTTCTTCTGAAATCTTAGATTTACTAGTGTTCTGTTTTTCTCTTTTCACTTATTTAATAATTTTATATGAAGTGGTGTATATTCTTCTTTTAGGTTGTTAACCGACTGCGTAAGGAATTTGTCTTTGAGACATTACTCAACTATGGTATACAGTATGATAAGACATGGATATATGACAAGATTCATCATGAGATCAATCAGTTCTGCAGCTCTCACAGTCTACAACAAGTCTATATTGATGTGTTTGATCAGGTTAAATATTAATATTTATAAGTGAGGTTTACAGTCATAGTTTATTTTATTCTGGTAACTCCCATTTTATAATGTAATTATTAAGACAAGATGATGGTTGGACTTGATATTAAACAGTATGATGTACGCTTAGTAACTTTAGCTTCTATTGTCATACACTGAAAAAGAGTTTATGCAAGTTTTTATTGTACCATACTTTGTGATTGTTTTCCTCCTTTGTACAGATGAGTTAAACTGATGTGCATCTTTTGGCTTATGGTATTTCTCCTTTCTTGTTGTCCGCATAATACCATCATTTGGATCCTTTCAGATTGATGAAAAGATGAAAGATGCTCTTCAAGTTGACTGCACCCGCTATGCTCCAGGAATTGAGATCATTAGTGTCCGGGTCACAAAGCCAACCATTCCAGATAGCATAAGACGCAATTTCGAACAGATGGAAGAGGAGCGTACTAAGGTATACTTTCAGTCAGAGCAGTCATTTTCCTGTTGAGAGATGTGGAGCTATATGAGTAATTTAATTGATAATTTCATTTGAAGGAGACAGGGTTTTTAAACATGAGTGAGGACATGCACATGTTCAGTGTTCTTTTCCCTTTATGATTGATCTGCGCGGTCTCAGATTTGTGCATTTTGTTGAGTCCTATAAATGCTTCTGGCAGGATTTTGTATGCTAGACTCTCCATTTTATTTTAGCTTTATTTCTTCTCTCCACTAAATGATGTTAAGCAAGGTGCTTTGGATGTTATTGGATAGGTCTTAATTTCTATTGAGAAACAGAAAGTAGCGGAGAAGGAGGCAGAGACTATGAAGAAGATGGCCATTAGCGAGGCCGAGAAGAATGCCAATGTTAGCAAGATCCTTATGGAGCAAAAATTGTTGGAAAAGGACAGTACTAGAAGACAAGAAGAAATAGAGAATGCAATGTACCTGGCCCGTGAAAAGAGTCAGGCAGATGCAGACTTCTACCGGTGAGATTTTCCTATTCCTAATGTCTTTGCTGAATGCAAGTTTACGAATAAGATATTACAATTTATGGAATTGGAAAAAATTAAATTATGAATTTAACTGTTTTTGCAATTTCAAGAGTAATTAAGGAAGCTGAAGCAAACACCTTGAAGCTTACCCCTGAATTTCTTCAGCTAAAATTCATTGAGGCCATTGCTAATAACACGAAAATTTTCTTTGGGGACAAGGTATTCGCTTCCTCTACCAGCTATGCTAATATCTGTCTGACCTTGTTCTCAGACCTGACCTTTTAGCTTGGTCTCCAGGTTCCTAATATGATTTTGGATCAAAGGCTACTTGGAAACTTACTTCATGAAGTTTCTATAGGGACAACTAAGACAGGAAAATCAGATATCTGAATCATTAGCTGTCAGAATTCTGAGCTCGGATGACTCCACCACTACCAATATTTTGGAGAGTTATATCTTCATTACACGATGAGAATGAAATACGAAGATCCACATTTTTTCATTTGTACGAACTGTTTGAGTCCATACATGTCACCTTTTCACATTTGCACAGTCAGGTTTCATATACGTATGCATTTAAAATAAGACGCTACGCATACAAAAAAATATATACCTTCAAATCAAAATTTAAAAGATTTATCTTTTTTAAGAATTTTAAATGCTTTACTATAAAATATGTCCTATGGATAAGTAATTTGAAGAATTTGAAATTGATGTTAACTAAAATTTTTTGTATTGATATTGATAGAAATAATATTTTTAATTCAAATTATTAGAATTATTTTTTTATTATAACTACTATTATTGCTTTTTTTAGTTAATGTCAACAAGACTATTTAAAAAAAAAAAGAAATCAATGTTGGTATTGATTATTGGTCAAACAAATATTCATGCTATAAGAAAAAAAATTTAAAATCTGGACAATTTTTTATCACAAAATAACATTAATTAATATTAACTAAAATTTTATCAATATTAATATTTTTATTCAATCTTAGATTCCTAATTAGAAACTTAATTTAACAATATGTTTGTTTTATATTAAACCTTTGGGCAATTCTAATATCATGAGTACCACTCCCCAAAATGTGAAATCCATAGTCCACCACGCTCCAAGTCTAATGAAATTGTGTCAATTTCCTTAATTGAGAGCGTAAGATTATCTAAAGCTAACCCACTTAAAACCAAAATTAACCACTGTCACGTTATCAAAGTCACCCAATAAGTCTCATGACCACACATGATAAGGACATACTAATTGCATTAATGAGGAATGAGGAAATATTCTCTGGTAGGGTTTGAGCACTCTATTTGTTACCTCTTAACGTGTTTTATCTTACTAATTACCTTAAGTAGATTAGGAAAGCAATATTGACGGTTATTCTTGAATGTAACGTAAGTCATCTAATGAACCTTGTCAGCACACAAACTAAGGGCAAAATAATACGTACATTTAAGAGGTAATATTGAAAAGAATTTTGGTTGACTTCAATTGGAGTGAATTGAATTATACTAACTTTTTCGTAAAAAGAAATTTATAAGGATTAATAATTTTATTTAAAATAATTTATTGCAGTCTTGGTTGATAAACAACAGAAAATTAATCACTTATAATTCACACACAATTAGATAAAATTTTTAAAATTTAGTGGATTAAATTTGTACAACAAAAATTTTATGCAATTGAAAAGAAATTTGTACAACAAGTTAAAATACTAAAAAAGAAATCATGCAATTAAGTTATTGAATTTTCAGTAACACAAACACCAAGAATGCAATATATTATCGGTTAATAACTATGTTTTTGAATATTTGTTTGAGTTTAACCAAAATACATTGTAATTCTTTAGACTTATTTCAACATATTACTAATCAAATAAAAAATAGTCAATTTAATTTCTATTTCAGGTGGTTTAATTTTTGGTGGTTTAATTTTTGTTCAAAAATAGATTATGCATAAACTCAAAAAAAATTCAGGAATTGAAAATAAATAGATAGAATACAATATTTTTATATTGATTTATTCTTCCTCAAGTTTTACATGCAATTTTTCTTACAAACTTGCAATGAATTCCATTAAATAGTATAATACACAAATACACCAAGAAACAATCCAACAACCTGTGCACCACACTACTACACCTCTATAATCAAAAATCCTATTCAATTATAGACCAAGATCCAATACAATCAATAGAAATTGGAAAAATACAAAACAAACTCAACTAAAATGAAACAAAACGGTTCAAGATGTTGCATAAGACTTCCTTGACTCAGAAAATAGATGTATGACACTGTAGAATGATCACAAGTCAAAGAAAATGCTCTATGAACTATTTTATTTTATTCTTAATCAAAAACTCTTTCAAACTTTGAATAAACTTACTGTTATTCGAAAAATGCTCTCTTTGTAAATATTGATCTCTCAAAAATTTGTAATTCTCTTCTTATAAGTAACATCATCAACTTGTTAGTTAACACTTGGTTCCAAAAGTGAAGGTACTCATAAATGAACATGCAACCAATTTTTATGGTTATGGATATGATCTAATTAAATTTGAAAACATCGTCCACATCTTCCATGATAGTTGGAACAATAGAAGTCTTCTCAATTACTCCTAGAAAAGATGGATATAGACCAACAGTATGCAATCTTTAAGATGATTAGAGGTCTGATCAAGAGAATGCTCAAAAAATTCTAGAATAATAGAATGATCTTGGTTGTCAGCATTATTGTTTGTTTCATCAGTAAAGGTTGTTAAGACATAGATGATTCAGGACAAGTCTACATATTTGTCAATAAGTCATCCTAAGTTTTTTTGGTACAAATAATACCAAATTTTATATATCTAATGAGTTTATCAAGTGTAAAGCAGCATAAGTTTCTTCCAGTCTAAAAAAAAAATTATTGTGTCATTCACAAAATGTTAGACATCTTAAAATAAAATATATTGATTCAAAATCCTCCTCTTTAAAACCACCCTTGTTATAGAAAATAAAAAAGTTGAAACTTTAAGCTTGATAGCTTGAAAGAAAATTGTAAAACTCTTAGTTTATACTTGATCACTAAAGACAAGAAAAACAACTCTCTTTAGTCAATGATGAAAGCTTTAGAAAAGACATTGTTCAAAGATGATTGATCTCATAGAGTAAATAATCTACTCTTTGAGAATGAAACTTTCAGCAAAGTCATATCCTCAAGTGAGGATAGAAATAAGAGGAAATAATCTTCTAATGGAATTCACTTGCAAACCCTCAAATAGAAGATGATCAAACTTTGAGGAAGAAAAGAAAAAACCTCATACACCTCACAAGCATAATACACAAAATGTGCTTAAGCATTTCACAACTAACAAGAAATGACGAAAGTCCATTCAAGAACTTAAGAAAGAAATAATTTATTTTTGCAAATGTGCTTAATAGGAGGAACGAGACCTATGTCATGGTATATAATATATAAACCATAAGTCAAATATGTGACAGTGGATACAATATTTCATTTAACAAAAATCAATGTGTTAAAAAATTATCATACTACTATATTTTCTACTAAAGACAAGGTAATTTATACAAGATAGAATTGTGTAAATTGTCAAACTAGAAGGTATAAGTCAAATGTATGACAATGAATACAATGTTTCATTTAACAAAAACCAATATGTGTTAAAAAAAATCATCATACCACTATATTTTTTGTCAAAAGACCATGTAAGATGTACAAGCTAGAACTGAGTTATTAGTCTAAAAGGTCTGTCACTTATCATCTTTTCAAGAAAGCTTTAAGTATTGAACATGAAGTGTAATTATGCAAATTTGATATTAATCTTAAAGTTGGAAAAGTTGAATCTCATGAGAAAATTCTCCAATATGTCATTTAAAAATGATTTTCTCTTTAAGCATATATTATGGGAAAGCATTAAAGTATCTTTTTCCAAAAAAAGTTATTTCTTTAAGAGACCTTTTTGAATTGATGTATATTGATCTATTTGGTTCAATAAAAATTGTCTCTATGACAAAAGATATGGTTTTGTCATAGTAGATGAACATGAATTAAGTTCCTTACCACAAAGATGAAGCCTTTTGAAGCATTCTATAAATTCTGCACGAATGTTCAAAATAAAAAAGACTTATATATTAAAACTATCAAAAGTTATCATGGGAAAAGTCCATAAATGAATGTTTTTTTCAGTAAGTGTTACCACTTAAAGGCCATTAAGAGCAACAATTCATCAAATGTGAATACATGGGTAGTTTAGAATTTTATGGAAATTATATATTAATAAGGAAAATTGCAAATTTTTGAGATAGCTCGTAACATAAACATAAACTCTTGTACTTCATTTATACCAACAATCAATCAAATGACTACTGGATTTTATGAAAAATTGTATGTTATTATCCATCTATTACTTCTTATCTTTCTTCTTTCCGTAAGTTTTTCATCTTTCTATAATCTCATCTTTTTTCTATTACTCATTTTCTTATCTGTAATTCAATGACTCCTTGCTAATTACTTTTAAATTTCAAGTTTTATTATATGTTTATGGTATTTAATTTACTATCTTGTTGAGCATTTTCAGGGTTTTCAAAGAAGCACTAAATTATACATAAAAGTGATCAATTTGAATGCATACTCCACTTTAAATTGAGTTTATATGGGTTACAATCTAATTTGAAACTAAAACTAATTATTCAAGTTTATATCTTAATAAAAATAATAATTTATTGCTAGGTATAATTGAAGTACTCTTAAAATAATTTTACCTTGATGTGTTCCCTAATTAAAAAATTTCTTTTTTCGATAAAATTGTTTGAATTAATTTCTTTTCTAGCTAATTGTGGAAATTCTCTATCAAAATAAGATGGTAGACTTGTGTTTTGTGAAAAATGTTTTCTAGAACGGTTTTGTAGAATCGAAAAAAGTTTAGGCAAAAAATGAAAAATGCACCCGATAGTAAAAGTAAGCTTTGTTCCATGAACTGTCCAACTTAGCTTAAAAAGAAAGCTAATAAAACTTCTCTTCGTAAACACTAACTAAATTCCCTTCTTTTGTAAGTTAGTGGCCATAATTGTTATATGCGTGAGAAGTGAGGACCCTTGCGACACAACTAATTTTCTTTCCCATTATGAGATTCTAGGATTTTGTTTTATTGGTTACCTGATTATGTTAGGTGAAAGTTTGGTGAAAGTTTGATGTAAGTTTGCCTAATGCTACAGTCAATTATTGATGGAAGTTCGCTGTCAAATATCTATCTTTGTTTCTTTTTTTTTCCTTTTGCACTTGCTCGTCATTATTAGAGTTGAATTCATCAAGAATCCAATTCATAAGGTTCGAATTCAGCTGCTTAATTATTCTACAAGTTTCTTAGTTCCATTCCATTTCAGATTTGTTTATTCATTGATGAGATCCATAACCTTTTATCCACAATTTTGTGTATCGTGTTCTTTAACCAGCAGAATAGACAAAATCTAATTACTTTCATTTTTTTAAGCCAACTTTGTTCCTTAATAAACAAATAATTAGTACTAGAACATGTTCAGAACATTATTAGTGATTATTGAAGTTGGAAACATAAAAGCACTGTTATTTGTGCAATACGGCAGTTTGCATGCATATCTTGAAACTCATTCCAAGCAACTATGTTGAAAAGCGTTTGTTGGATTAGTGTTGTTTTTATATGCATTGCCACTACGATAGTTGCCAACTTAAGTTCTCCAAAAAATGAACCTCACTCTTGTATTTCGTTCTGAACTAAAAATAAGACATGATACTTCATTTTATTTAGGGTGGACTGGGTTATATAAATTAAAAATAAAGATCGCTTATTAACGCATTTCATTTTCCTCATGTTCATGTGGTGCACGTAAATATGTAGTTCTCAACCACTTAAAAAGCCAAGGTAAAAGTAACCCTTACAGTTGCAGAGTATGCATATTTCTCAAAGCTGAAAATTTCTTATAGGAGAGAGAAACAAAGTTGAATGGTAAAAAAAATGTTAACTGGCACAAGGTGACGAAGATCACAAACGGAAAAGCATTTCAATGTTACGTGATAGATGGTTCCATCAAAGAATTAAAATACTAATAGAAATTTCCAAAATTATCAAACTTTCCCTGTAAACATTTTCAATTCGAAAATCTTATTTTTAGAAGTAAGATTCCGATGAAAAATTCTCAATACCCAACATTATCGAAATTGCAGCAGATAACGAACCGACTTGCAAAAGACAAACAAACAAGCATATAGGAAATTATAAAAAAAATGGCATATAATTGTAGCCGAATCCAAAACAATTATTCCGGAATAATAGATACAAAATGTAACAAAATTGGAAAAAATAAAAGTAAAGAAGGGAAGGAGGTATGGGGAATCATGTGAATTAACCGAAAAACTCTTATACGAAGGGATCATGGCAGCTATTAAAGAAAAAGACTCTAAATGATGCAATTGCAAACCAAAATCCTTAGATGACGCTATCTATCTATAAGAAAATGCCGTTGTCACTCAATTCCCAACAAAATGAAGTACTTCACTGAACTTTCACTGGTTGACGAGCGACTTTCCCTCCATTCTGATAACTCCTCGCCACAACATCTCCATTGCTACGCCCACCACCATTGTTGCCTCCTCTAGGCCTGCCACTGAACTCACCACGCTTCTCAAAATTTTCATTCCTGTTTCCATAGCCACCACGGCCACCACCACCGAAGTTTGCACGGCCCCTGAAGTTATCATTTCTGTCGTTCCGGTATCCACCCCTTCCAGATGAATATCTCCCCCTATCACTGTTAGCTGCAACATACAAGAATACACGTTATCACATAATAACCACCACTATTAGCTGCAACAAACAAAATTAGACGTTTCACAGTGGTGAGCACCAACAGCATGTCACATGTCTGCACTATCACATAAGAACTTTATGAAAAAAATCTATCTCCATAGCAATTTTCCTAACATTCTCAATTATTTTATGGAATCTAAACTGTAGGAAGCCAGTAACTTTGGTACAGCATACTTAGAGCATAAATCAATCAGACGTTGAAGTCAGGGAATAATAAACAAAACCGGCCAACTCGATTTAAAAATATTCAAATTTGACAATAAAAGTTAGGCTGGCTTGCCTCTTCGTTCTTCAATTGAAAGTCTCCTGTTGTCCAGGGTGACAGGAGGAGAAGCCTGAAACAATACACAGAAATATAGCTGTTAGATGTAGGGCAAAATAAAACAAAAATAACCATAAACATCCAAAACTAGGCCAAAAAAGTGTAAGCAGATAAGCTATAACAAAATCAGCTAACACTCTTTTGTACAAAAAGCACCCACAGCAAAACAACCCAACGATTAGTAGCAAAGAACTAATATCTAGCACTAGCGTCAAGAGGACCCAACACACAACTAGCAATACAGGAGAAAAACTAAAACTTGAAACCCTCAATTTTCCTCCTAGCATGCTAAACCCCAAACCCATCAATTGCCAGATTTTCTCCATAGATATATTCTCTAGACTATAATTAGATGAAAAAAAGCTCATTAAATCAACTGTAAAACAATGAAAATAAATAATGTTTTTGCCAAAGAACAAAGACAATTGCAGAATGTCAAGGGACTTTCAAAAAGAAAATTAATTTGTATCAAATACAACACCTCTATATGGACAAAGGCCAAGTATATAATTGCAAGAGGCAACATTATCATCAAGAAACACATTTTCAGGAAATACAAAATCAAAAGGGGGATCATTTTAAGCATGTGTCCGTACCTCAAGTGCACTTTGCATTGAAGTAGCAGATTCAAACTCCACAAAACCAAAACAAGATCCCTGTTGCTGGAAAGAATGTTAAGGCATTGTATAAAAGCTTGGGATGTAATCGAAGTAAATTTTGAAAACAAAATAGCAAAAATGCTTGTAACAGACTAACCTTACTACTTCTAACTTGAATTCCATCCCGTTTAATGGGGCCAAATTTCTTGAAAACACGTTCCAGCTGTTCTACTGTTGCATTCATGGGTAAATTTGCAACAAATATTGCATAAGCCTTGCCTGTGGAACACAGATTACAAAGGTTACATAGCATCTGGATCAAATGTGATCATAAACTCAGATCATAATTAACCAATCTAGTCACATAATAGGAACCACCTCCATTCTCATTGTTCTTTTCTGTTGGACTCTCGATGCTGGGAATTGGTGCTTCCGAAGCAGGCACGCTGGGAACACGTGGTTGTTCTACAGCTTTCACAGGGGAAGCCCTCATATGGAAGGGAGCAGCATTTTCTTTCAGCGCATTCACCTGAGATTAATAAATGCAAATATGGTCATACACCACAAAAGGTACATTGATGCCAAAAAAACAAATTATTAAAACTTACTATTGATGCAAAAGATTTCTTTGGAGTATCCTCCTGTGAGTTATTAGAGGCAGCTTTCTCAGCATGTGAATGATGTTCCAGGTGACTTGATTCTTTAACATGATTAACAGGAACCACCTTCTCAGCAACTGATAATTTTCCATTCTCCAGTGGCTGGCTGACATCTTTGCTAACACTAATGTCATCATCAACAACAGTAGTTTGGCTATCTGGAACATCTTCAGCAACATGAATGACCTCTATATTCATAATCAAAATAAATAAATAAATAAATAAATATCCAATCTTATAACAAGAAAAAGTAATATGGTAGAGAAGGAAATGAAACCATAGAGGTATATTTATGACCAGAAGTTGTAAATAGAAGATCTACCAGGCTCAGGGGTAAAAGCATCTGTTGGAGCACTTTCATCAGCATCATTTGCAGGCACAGACTCAATATCAACTGACTTATACTCATCAATATATCTGAAAATATCATTCAAAACAAAGTACCCTTTGTCCTGGGGAGCTAGGAAAAAGGACTGAGTAAACTTCCTTTTCATATTGTCACTTCCAGTTAAGCAGCCAGTCACTACAACTATTACCCCATCCTTGTGTGAAGGTTGGGCATCAGCACTCAGAATTTCTACCCTAAAGCTTGTGTAATCCTGAGAGAGTATCTTTTTGTTGATTTCCTGTACCAAAGCAGAGTGGATGTAAATCATTTGTCACAATACACATTAGTCCAGTAATAAAAAAATACAAAACATTTGAACATGAGCATAGGCATTAAAAGAAGGAATTGCCAGCATGGCTATCAATTAACACTGTGGACAAGTGAAATACTTCAAAGAATGTTATATACTCTTTTTGTCTTTGACAGGAAAAGCTGTAAAATTAACAAGCAGGCAAGTGGTGGTAGTAGGGTAAACTCCCCAAAGAATTTTCCTGATGACTGTGCATGGTATTAATAATATATTACAAAATTTCAAAAAATGGCACAGCCCTTCTCATGAAATGCACATAACCCAAGGTGATTTCCATATATTTTAATTGATTTGTTTTTATACAAGCAACCACGTTTTGAAAAGAAAAGGCAAATGGCTAGTTCATCATCAATAACAGTTTGGTACATGAGAAATTAAAGGAGAATTTTAAAACAAAATCCATTAAGCCCGTGCTAAATCTGCAATTACATAACTCTACATGTCCGTGCAATAACTGACACTCCATCACTTCTACTTACCACAGTAGTAGTCACCATTGTCATGGAACCATCTTCTTCAGGTCGACTCAGGACACTAGACTCGTGATAAAATCTGTGAACTTGGTCTGGCTCCTGATGCAGTATAGAATAATACTGCTCAACAAAGGCATTGCCAACCATTTGAGGGGTTGGTGATCCATCCGACACTGCCATCTCTACAACACAACATCACAGATTAGTCTTGACGGCACATACACAGTCATTCCGGAAAACCCCGATAAAGAAAAAACAACAAGAAACCATTCAAAGGATAAACGCACACGACCAAAATGCAATCAACCACAAACCCTCATTAATAAAACCAACGCCAACACAACGCCTTAAATCTTAACAAGTAACATATATACACAACACACGAACCAGTCATTTAACAGCGAACAACCATTCCAAACATCCAATCATGCCTGTTTAAATCAACAAAAAAAAAACAACTAAAATAATATTAATAACATTTAAAAGAAACCAAGAGCCACGATTTTTGTTTAAACCTTAACCATTTCCAAACCCTACATCCCAAACACACCAGGTTAACAACCAAACCCTAATCAACCATCACTGTACACTAAAAACGCAAAACAAACAACCGAGGCAGAAAGAAAGAAAATGAACTAAGCGATTAATCACCGGGAGAAGGTAAAAATGGATCAGACAAGAATACGAAAAATCGACAGTGAAAATCTCTTAAAACAATATATATAAATTTAAAACGAAAATGGAAGAAAGAAGAGAAAGGAAGAGGTACCTCCGAGGGAGCGATGAATGGCTCAGAGAAGATGGTTTGGTAAGAGTGGAGGCGGTTGAGTTGAGTGAGATCTCTGTCGAATGCGAAGGTGAAAATATTGAATATATATAGGCGAACTTTTCTATGTTGTTTCTTTCTTCATGGGAATAAAGCTTTGTTTCCTTTGTTTTGGTTCGGTTCTCTAGATGAACCAAAAACCCGGTTTTTTTATTCACACACGTGCTTTTATCGGCCCAACGTCCTTGGTTTCACCTTTTTTTTCTTATTCTCTTGTCCCTTCTGCAATGCTATAGCATGTTAAAATGTCCTGTTTCAATTCAACGTGGGACCTTTCAAGAAATTGCACAATTACTATTATTTAGGGATATATATGGTTTTAAATTTTGAATTTCCTCAATTTAAATTTTAGATTTAGTTTTTATGGTATATTCATTAATTGTCGTTTAAGAGGTGATCTTATTTAAAGAAAAATCTATTTTGATATAGAATTAGTCTTTAATATTCATCAAATCAAGCGTATCAAGAAAGAAGGGTTGTGTAAGTTACCTGAAATGTCTATGATCTAAATATACATATATAGTTATTCAATTTACTGTATAAAAATATGTGAAAAAGAGTAAATGTGACTTTATGAATTAAATTAATGAATATAGCATATAAAGAAAATCAAAAACATATAAAGAAAATTTAAGTAATAAGTAAGGGTAAAAAATTTAACAATTTAAAAACTTTTACCGTGTTAGAGAGTATCATGTTGTAATGAATTAACGATTTTATTACATTTTCTATTTTTATTTTGTGAATTTAGACCCTGCTTTCCGTTGGCGAATTTATCTCCCGTGTGTAAAAACAGATTAATTAACACTTTTAATTAAATTTATACATAAGAACATATACTACAACTACATAAAATTAAATGAGCTATCTGCATATTTGCATTTAATATATATATACACATATATATATATATATGTGTGTATATATATATATATATATATATTAAAACACTTGTGTAATTTTGAAGTCTTTTAAAACATAACTAGTTAAGCATTTAAAGATGTTTTCCTACTTCAAGACCCATAACTAAAAATAAATAAATAACTAGTCTGAAACTAGTGCACAAAGTATGTTTGTTTAATTATTGATCTAATAATTAGTCTTTAATATAATTATTACAGTAAATTTTAATTTAATAATGCATTTAAATTTATTAAAATAAAACTAAATAGAGAATACATGATAGTATTAACATTTTTAAGATATTAAAATGTAAAAATTGGAATATTTTGTATATATAATTAATTACTTGATTGAAATATTTAGTTTGTAATGATGATTTAATTCCACTTGTATAAAATATAAGAGTATTATTATTAGAATGTATTTTTCTTATGAAAAATAGTTATTTTTGTAATTCTAAAATTTTATCATTGTTTTATAATTGAAATAAAAACCTATAATGTGTGTTGTATTTTATTTTAAAACAAAATTGTTTGTAGGAAATAATAAAATATTATTATACTTACATATAAAAATACTAATATATAAATATATGGTATTCTTATATGTCTAATAATGTGTCTAATAGTTTCTAATAAACTCTCGTTATAGTAGATAATATAAGTATTTTTTCTTAAAAAATTTTAAATAATTTTTAAGGGCAAAACCAAATAATATTTTAGGATGCGGTGATTGATATTAATGATGTTATCTAAATAAATTTAAGGTTTTTGACGTCATTTGTGAAAATGAAAAAATGTTCTAAACACGAATTCTACCTTTCTCCTTAAACCTTGACTACAGGGTTTGTTTCGATATATCTGATAGTCTTATATTACTTAAGAGTTGAGGTTAAAGACAATTAAAATACACATTCATCCCTTAACATTTTGAGGCACCTTTTCAGAACAAAATTGTGATAGAGCTCCCAACTCTAAAATCATATAATATCTCAGAGAAGATGATTAACTCTAACAATGTTATCTCTCAACCGACTTGAAGTCGAAACCTTAGCACTATCTGTGGGAACTTGTTATGGTCGGCTCAATAATCCCATATTGCATAGTAGTTGAAACCAAGGACAATTTAAACATACATTCCTCCCTTAAACCCCCAAAGTGACTTTTAAGGACAAAACTGTGTCAGAGCTCCAAACTTTAAAATAGATAATACATTAGATGTGGTTATTGATCCTAATAATGTTATCTCAACGGACTTGAGGTTGTAATGTTAGCACCAACTATAAGAATGAAAATGTGGTTTCAAAAATAAACCATGGTTTCCGTCAGACCCCAACTAGAGGTTTATTTTGGTACATCCCATATTCCCTCATTACTTAAGAGTTGAGGTCAAGAGCAATTTAAATATATCTTCCTCCTTTAAACCTCTAAGGAACTTTTTAAGGACAAAGTCATGATGAAGCTTTGAGCTCCAAAGCAAGTACTTCCTTGGATACGATGATTGATTCTAACGATGTTATCTCAACAGACTTACCCACTAAGGATTAATTGCCAAGTTATTGGTAAAAATTGAGGGAGGATCCACCTCCAGAAGATTCTTCGACGCTTAAGTTAGTAAGAGTTAAAAAAAATTGTAGAATATGAGTAAAAGTGAGTAAAGGAATTGAGTAAGTACTCCCTATGGGATTAATCTGCATTTGTAGGCCTTTTTGGGCTTGAACTGAGATATTCAAAATATATTTAAATAAGAGACACAATTGATTATTGAATATTTGCCATTCAATTAATTATTACAATATAAATTATATATTAATATGCATATCTCTGTATAACTTGGATATAGGTAGGTATATAAGATTCCCAAACTCAAAATCCATAAATAAGGTACTGGTGGATTGATTTTATGGATTAATGAGTTTAAGTGTTTTGCAAGTGTTCATCGAATTATTTTGATTTGATGATATTTTATTTGTTGAGTTTGATTACTTTGAAATGGTCATTTATTTTCAAACAACTTATTGGATTATGTTGACCCAATGTGATGGTTGTTTATTTTGAAACGTCTTCGTGTGATAACAGTTTATTTTCAAACAACTTCGAATGATGATCACTTATTTTCAAATGACTTTGCACTACTTTGATTTGATATGATGGTTGTTTATTTTTAAATGAATTTGGATTATGGTTTTTATTTTTAAAAGACTACATGTTATGATCCAATCCAATTGTTATTTATTTTCAAATAATCTCACACCAAGATGGTCACTTATTTTCAAGCGAGTCTGTACTCTGATTCAGTGCGATAGTTGTTTTATTTTTAACAATTTTGTATTATGGTTACTCATTTTTAAATGATTTCATACTATTATCCGCTATAGTGACTGTTTATTTTCAAATGATCTCGAATTGTGATGGTCATTTGTTTTTTCAAACGACTGTATTACTTCAACCCAATGTAGTGACCATTTATTTTCAAACGATCTCAAATTGTGATGGTTGTTTTGTTTTTCAAATGATTGTATTCTTTTGACCTGATGCATGACTGCTTATTTTCAAACGATCTTAGATTCTGATGGTCATTTTGTCTTCTAAACAACTGTACTACTTTGATCAGATGTAGTGATCGTTTATTTTCAAACAATCTTGGATAACTTTGAATTTCCTTCATCCAATGTAGTGATAATTTATTTTCAAACAACCTCAAACGACACTGGATGTAATTTCTTATATATGAAAAATAAAATTTCATTTCAATAATGTGTCCCATTAAAAAATTGTTATGGAAAACCCACGAGAAAAAAATCAAAGCTAAGAAAAAAAAGTATAACATTATTTTCAAAATTATTTAACTGTATTACATTTTCAAATGAGTCGTGTTCAAGTCACTGGTAAAATTCTTCCATTTAATTCTTTGAGCTTGTAAGTCTCATTTTATAATGAGTCAAGTACTTGGTATAGACTTTTCAGTTGGATCAAGGTCGACTTCATCATTGGTTTATTTTGAACAATCTCTTGTTTGCTTAATTCAAGAGGTAAAATAATAAAATTTCACACATATACGCTTGGATGTGGGTGAGGAACTTAATGAATTGATTAATATTTGTTCAATTAATTTGCAAATTGATTGACACTTGTTTAGTTTCGCTTCTATTTAAAAATTGGATAAATGGTATATACGTCAACTGATGAAGGATTAAATGATGAATGAACTTTATAATCAATCTATTTTTTAATTTCCTTTAATTCATCTTTTTAATTTTATGTCTTCAACAACAAACTACCTATTTTTTTTAATTAAATATTCTTACTAACCCAAACTTCCTTCAGAAAATTTATTTTATAAACTCTGTTATATTAAAGTCATAATTGAATTCGTTAGGAGATGATTTGGGGTTAAGTAACCTATTTATACTCTAATTTTGTTGACTTTTCATGTTGTAGATGGTCTATGCTGAGCACTAGACGATCCAAGACACTACATTAGATGTTTTGCGCTCATACTCTTTTATTTGATTGAAAATGTCAATGATAAAAAACTTGTCTCAACACTTTGTCACTAAGGCTTAGAATAATCGTTCCAATACTTCGATCACTGCAATTTGAAAACATTCAAACTAATAAATATATCAACCTCATTCCATTCAAAAGTCATGATAAGTGAATTCCATGCTAACCACACTAATTTGTTATAGAAAATTTGTACAAATTCACTACAAATGAAAGCAATAACAGTAATAGAGAAATAAGTTGAAAATGAACAATAGAAGGAAAATGGAAAGTGTGAAACAAGAAAGAATTAACATGTGAAGTAATGTGTAGTTTAATTAAAATGTTACCAAACTTCAACCTACATCCATGACATAATTCACTATCAAAGATATTACAACTCAAATTTTCTCTCTTACAATTAACTCTTGCTCAATGTGTGTTAATTAAACATCAACTATAAGTTAGTTGCAATTGTCATTATAGGTTGTTATATATAGTTACCTAACTATTGTTACTAAATTGTGTGAAATGTGCCCAAACATGTGGAGAAGACACATAAATAATGCTTTCCACTTTTGAGCAAAAACATCAATAAGGTAGTTTAATCATACACACTAGTACGTGTAAATGCTAAAACATTAGACATTCTACCAAGACTATCGACTACTAACACCAAAAGACACATGTTGTTTTAGTGGACATTCTAACTACGATGGTCTAAGAACCTTGACAATATTTTACTGAATCCATCTTTACACATTATATGACTCGTAATAAATAAAGAGTGTAATAACTAATTCAACCATTTTGTGTATATTCATGATCATCAAAACCTAAATGAGAATCAATCTAGTTCTTTTAGACATGTCATAGACCGTATGATTCTTAACTAACATTACATCTTAGAGATGCATCTTCTATTGTGTCCTTGTGAACTATGTTTAATCTATTTCACATACTTCTGATTTTTCATCTTTGTTTTGCACTTCTGAAAGACTCTTTTGGTCATGAGTACATTGACTAATGGAACTTGTATCTATTGAGTGTAGGGGTCGTCTAGCCTTTTTACTAGTGTCTAATGTTTTGTAACTCATATGTTTTCTCATAATATCTTTTAGTTGTACTTGCGTTTAGTGACTTTCTCGTTTAGAACTTATGCTAGATGTGTCTAAACTTCAATTGCATTAGACACTTGCATACTTCTTGCGCTTCTTCTTCATTTGTTACTTCTTTAAGATACTTCATTACTTCTATATTTTTGTTTGGTAAGCCTTGTGTTTTGAGGTATGTTTGTCCATTCTTTTAGATAAAAAAACATTTTGTTTGTTGATAAGAGCTTATATAAGAGTAGTTTATCAACATTTACTAAAAGCTTGTATGATATTGTGTTTTGTCATAATGAACGTGTTCACATCTATTCTTTATATAAGCATCTACGAGTGATAACCTTTATTCAATGTCCAATACCTATTTCACACTAGGTAATATCGTTAAAGAAAATACTAAAATTATCTTGTTTGTTATGATAAAGATTTGAGTGACATAGGCATAACTTTAAGATAGAGATTGGTGTTTTTTAATGTAATTAAGCTCATTTATGCCTTAACAGTTATCACCTGATATATCTCATCCACCTAAATATCATACTTATATTCCCACTTCCCTATGCACATAATCAAAGAAAGTAACCATTATATAATTGCCAAAAACCAAACATTTATGATTTTCCTCTTCAAAGGTTCTTTAAAATTGTTTTCCGCAAGCCTATAAATCCAATGTAGGAATAATACCCTAAGGTAATATAAGTCAAATAAGTAAAAATTTTCTTTCATTAATTAGACCTTTCATCGTCATGTAAACTCCTTGAGCATAAAGGCGATATAATGATAATACGTGAAGTAATCTCAACCAAATAATTTTTTTTTTTTATTATTTAGACTTTTCGTCATCAAGTGCAGTCTTCGAACTTTGGGGGCAGGATACAATATTAGATCACACTTAGGTAATCTCGATCAAAACAATGAACATTTTCTTTTATTACTTAGACTTCTTATCATCAAATAAATCTTTTAATTATGGATGACAATCATAGTTTGAGGTAATGTCAGTCACATGAATTATAATATCTCAAACCTGGAAGGATAACCCATATTATACACCTAATCATCATATTAAATGCTAACTAGTATTATAATAACTTGAATAGCCATCGTAAACTTTTTTTTTTTGTGTAAAAACCAATTAAATATATGATAGACAAGTGAAATATGTTCTATTAATATGTTGGGTTATTTATTATTTTAGTTATATCTTAATGTTGTTGTAAAGATACTCACCAGCATGAAAAAGAAAAAAGAACACTACATTCCGAATAAAAAATATTATAATAGAATATAAAAATAATTCTTGTTTCTTATGCAAATAAATTCAAACAAAAGAAAGGAGTTAAGAGATACATTTAATGATTCTTAATGATTAAAAAAGAGTTCAAAAACCATTAAATTAAAATAAAAAAAGTAATTAAGCACAATTATTACAAATTATTTTTTTAACGTTAAAGTTATAGTCGAAAGATTATAATCAACCAGTTTATGTTTCTTCTATAAAATAAATCTCATATACAATTACAATGACTACTAAAATCTTGAATAACAATTGGTATAATTTTGTCTCAAATGCTCGAAAGAAGAATTCTATTATTCGAACCAACATATGGTTTTGCAAATGACATGTTAATTAAAAAATGAGACGACTTGCAAAAGCACATTTTTATTACGTTTACGTGAGTCAATTTTATATTATTTACAATTAATCTTTAATAACTTTTTATTTATTAACTAATTGTTTAGGATTCTAAGTAATATTTATTTAGTTTATAAAAAAGTTAAGACATGAGATGAAAAAATTAAAACAGATTTTAATATTTTTTAATTATCCATAAAGTTTTACTTGTTTCGAATTAAAAAATATACCTGCAGCCATCATGGATAAACATATAAAGTAAAACAAACAAGCTCCCGGCGAGGATCGAACTCGCGACCTTTCGCTTACGAAGCGAACGCACTACCACTATGCTACGGAAGCAGACGTTACTAATTGAAAATTGTGTTTATATCTAACCTGTTTAGAGTCAGAGTAAAATCAAAGTCAAAACCCTACGTAAAACCACCCTTACTCTGTGCTGCCGCAAGAACAGAGAAGACGATGTGTGGAATTGCGTTGATAGTCTCAGGCATTCGTATTGACACCTCATCGTTGCCCTTGGATTCAACAAGCTCAACTCGGAAAACCGAGAAAGTAAGCCCAACTCTCACCCTTTGAAACCAACAAAAATACTCTGAAGCATTCGGTTATAACGATTCGTATCATTTCCTTTTATCTGCCACAGTTGTTGTTCTCTTTGGATGATCTCAGAGCAGCTCTGCGGAGAAGAGGCCCCGATGGCGTGTGCTCCAAGAAACTTCTTCTCCAGTCAGAGGAAAACCTAATTTCATCCTTCTTAGATGATGACGTGTCATCTTCGGAACGCGACAATGCCGATGGCATCCACACCGCGAAGCTTCATTTCTTCGGTGCAGTCTTGCAGCTCAGGGGAATTAAGCCGGTTATTCAGCCACTGGTGGATACGTCAGGGAATATTCTCGTGTATAACGGTATTCTGTGCTACTTTCTCGTGTATAACAGTATTATAATAAATTGAGTCATTCTAGGTTTTCATTTCTGCTTTGCTTTTTTAGGTGAGATTTTCGGAGGATTTGACCTGGAAAGTGATTGTAACGATACTGAGTTTCTCATGCGGACTCTAGGGGAGTGTTGTTCCTGTGCTGCTTCTTGTTCAGCTGGTCACTGTGTCGAATGTGGAAAAAGTTCCGTTGTGGGTGTTCTTTCCGCAATTAAAGGACCCTGGGCTATCATTTATTGGCAGGTAACACCCAGTGGTAAGTTTCTTTGTGTTTGAATCTTTTGCGGTATGATTTTCGTGGACATTGTGTCAGAGGTGGTGCTTTCTTTGTCCGTTATAGGATAGCTCGAGGACTCTTTGGTTTGGTCGAGATGGGTTTGGTCGGCGGAGCCTCCTTGTTCACTGGCCCACGGAAGATGACTCAACCTTTCTGCTTTCTTCCGTTTCACCTGTTTCGCCGGTTCAGCAGGCCACTGGTAAGCATACCTGAAACAGCTATGGTTATCTTGGTCTTATGGTTCGTGTTTGTGAACTGGAGTGATCTGAATAAAGTCTATTTTCAGTTAGTAAAATTTTGACCATTTTTGTAATTTAGTGATGGTGGGAAGGTATTGTAAACTATGCATGCACTCAGTCTGGTCTTGCTATAATAGAGGGGTGTGTCATTATGAAAGGCATGCAGGAAAGGGTATGGCTGATTTTAGGAGATTTTGTGCTTCTTTGTATGATGCTGCTTGGATGACTCCTGCATCTTGTTCTTTCAATGTTGTTGATACTCGTTTTAAACATATAGGAAATGTCAGTAAAGGTAAGACTATGATCTCACAGAAAGAAAATAAAATAATATGGCAGAACTGCCCAAGTGCTTCCTGCCAAGAAGTGCCCAGAGATCAACATCCTTTCTGCTCGATTTTTTGTCTTTACTGTCCTTTCTTCTGGCCCCCTTACCCAATCGACCTTCCTATCTCTGAAATCCTTTTCTCTCCTCTACGGGCTGCTGTCTGTCCATTTTGTTACATTCCATTTAGTTGTCATCGTCAACCACCTTTTCTTATGTCATCTTTGACAAGCACTGTCTTCCTAGCCTATATGGTCTTTTTACGATCCACCCACATATCTCCTCTAATAGATGCTTTTATGTGAGCCTATAACAACATAAGCTCACCATCTGAGTTCAAGTTGTCAATCTTTGCAGCTGAAAGTTTAGCTAAGCTGCACCAGTTTTGGTTGATTGAACCTAACACCTATTTGATGACTTTGGAACTCTAATTTATTTTATTGAAAATTAAGAAAAAATGGATGAAAGTCTTTTAAAAATGTTAAATATCACTTTTTTAAATGTTTTTTCTTTTCCCTCTTTCTCACCTATGATTTTCGCTGTCAACAACCAACTCTTAGTTTAGGTTCATGATTGATTTTATGTCTGTAATATCAATTTATAGAGTTCTCTATGCTTGTCTTAGATTATTTGGCTTTTCGTACTACTTACATAGTTGTAAACCTGGACTAGTGGAAGAATCGATATGGGGGCTTGGTGGGTCACTCTTTGATTACTGGCTGGCTAAAAATCCCATCTTGACAAGAAAAGTGAAAATCACTGAAAGATGAATGTCCTGGTTTAATTCTAAAAACTATCCCTGGTTTTCCTTGTTCAGCACAATTAAATCTACTCGTCTGGTTTAGGTTTTGAGACTATAGTTAGTTACGTCAGTTTGTAAACTGAATTTTGAAAGAATGAGTTTCTGACTCAAACATTAATTTGCTTCAGAGGATGAAACTCGTAATGAGATAGGATGTCTTAGTTACTGGGAAGAGCTACCATGTGGAATATATAGTTTGCATGTGGATGTTTCAAAATCTGGCGGATATCTGGTAGCTGAAGTCAAAATGCACAAATATGCAAACTCAATGTTAACTGAACTTATCAAGTGGGATAGAATTTCTGTTGAACCAAGCTCTGAAGACCTGAAAACATGCTGTCATAAATTATCCAGGGGGCAACGTTCTATATATTTGGCTTCTTCAGAGTCAGTTCCAAATGAAACAGGTGATTAATGTATAATAGTGCAAGAAAGTTCCATTTAGTTGTTCTGTAATTTAATTTCTGTTCTCATACATTCTAGTTCCTTACTTCCTTTAGCATTTTTGGCAACGCTGCTCTAGCATCTTTGCCTGACTATGTTTAGGCACATGTCTTAATTATGCAGACTCAGTTCAATCTGCAATTCCAGTGCCAGCTCATATTTTACTTGATGCTTTAAAGGAATCTGTGTTACGACGCACTTCGTTATATACTATTTATCAGGTATATAACCTAACTTGAACTGGTAATCAGCTTTGTCACTGATATTAAATATTCTATATTTTTGGTTAACATCATGGATAAATGTTCTTCTCTGTTTGTATATTGTCAATACTTTAAAGACATTTTCAGCTGTGGGGATTTCTCTTACCTATTGGATCAATGAATTTGAGTCTTAAATTATATTCTTATTAACTTCAGCCTGGGGTTGACTCTCACTAAACATTGGCTTATCTAGTAACCATTTTTGGCTTTGACTTAATGTAATTGACCTGGGGCCTAACTTAATGTTGCTTCCTAAATGGTTTCTCATATAGAAATGTCAATGGATGGATTACACTGCATATTCCTGTCAAAATCAAAGTACTTTTCTGAGCAGTACTAGAATAAAGAGAAACTGTATTGTATTATTGAAAAACTATTGTGATCATGTTCCTACTCATTGTCCCTATTTCCATTATCGTGGCGTTTGTAAGGACATGGTTGGTCGATAAAAGTCCATAGATGGTATTCCATTGAATGTAGAGAGTAGGGTGGTCGAAGAAGTGGCAAATATATTATTTGATGGAATTGACAAAAAGTTCGATTGAGATGATGATATATGTGGAAGGGACTTGATGTCATTTGGGGTAGTTGAAAATTAAAATCAGCATCATATTGTGGTTGAAATTATTAAACAGTAGAAGACGATTCAATATGTTGATGTTGTGGTTGTGTTTGTGTTTGTTTAGGGTTGTGGGATGTGTCATGTGTTCAAAAAGTAATGGTTAGTTAGATGTGATTAAAAATTATGTTATGAAATCTAATAAAAAATGAACCTACATCGTCTTCTAACATAGATGTTTCTTGAAGTGTTGTGTATCATATAGTAAGTTGGATGTGCCATTACATATATTGTGTAGTGTCACACAAATAGCCATTTTCGTTGAACTAGTGTCTTTCAATTGGGCGGTTATGTTGATTATTCTAGATGGTGATTCACTTTTCATGATATTGAGGCCAATGGCTACATGTTCTTCCTCTCATGTCGTCTTCATGAAACTAATTTAAGTTTAACGGGTTTGTAGGAATATATTGGCAAAGCCCAAACTAGTTCATGATCCTATTAGCTTGATGAAACTCTATTGTTAAAAAACATATAAGAGGAACACTTAGGGGAGGGACGCCAATAATGATCAAATGCCTTATAGGTATGGTCAGGAGTCTACAAGAACTGAAAAAAAATTGTTGCTATGATGAGTGTGACAAAATGCCTTTGTGGAGAATAATGTAATAATTGGGTTTAAGAATGATCTTCTTTGTCAAATATGTTTTGTAAAAGATGAAGTGCATATGTAATCTTGTTTCTCCTTTGTGCTAGATGAGACCACCAATCATAAAGAATAATTACTTAATTAACAAGATAAAAAAAATATAAGTCTTGCATTGCATGCAATTACACTGTGAGGAGCTTAAAAAATAACCTTTTTGCTAGTGGAAAGTCAAGACAAGCTTCAATGTATTCAGGCGTTAAAGGCTCAATAATGGGGGGAGTCACATGTAATGCGATCCCAAGCCTATGATTGCTATAATAACTTGCAACCTTTAATATTTTGTTGGTTAAAATCAACGCTATGATTTAGAGAATGATATAGACATGCCAAAATAGTAGAGGCGGCTCAATTGTAATATGACATGTAATTAAGGTCTCTTAATAACAGATGATACATCAAATGAATTTTACTAGCTGATGTATCTGACATCAACAAATTTCCAACTAGTGTCAAAATATGTGTTCGTGCATGTTGACTTATAATGAGTTTAGTTGCATTATCTCTAAATGCATTGTTCAACAAAGATAATTTAACCATATTTCTTTTAACCACTTCAGCGGGCGATAATGAACCAAGTAGTTGTTAACAAATTGAAACCGAGTCACTTGACGGGACTCCAGTTACTGGTTCTTCATTAATTGGGAGACCAAGTTGCAATGGAACATTTTCTAAAGTAATTATACATGCTCCAAGAGGAAAATGAAAGGTGTGTGTTTCTGTTTTCCATCACTCAACTAATGTTATTAAGTGATGGTTGATATCAATATCTGTTAATTTCAATAGGTGGCCAAATCCAGAATATGAATTAAAGTTCGTACTTGTGCTTATAACGATGACTTCTAATGAGGTAAAAACAAAAGTCACACTTGTAAGGATGATTTTCTCACATGTATATACCCCTCCATGCACAATGCCTAAAATTTTATTTCAGGAAACTATGTTTAGATGCTTTATTTCCCAAATTGCATGACATCAAGGTCGAAGTTGCCTTTCATTATCCTTCCAAATTGACTTAGTTACGTGTTTGTGTTATAGTTGTAATAAAGACAAATCAGATGAGAGGTTGTGACTAAAGCTATAGCAGCAAGAACCTACTATTAAAAGGAAAATTGTGATTATTTATAAACTTTAATAAAAAATAATTAAACTATTTTGGGGAATATACATATGAAGTTGTCTTTATAGGTACGATTCTTGTTTTGGCCTCATTAGAAGCCGTCCTTGTAGGCACAAGTATAAGCTTTAATTCATCATGTTGGATTTGGTCAGATATTGATATCAACCATCACTTGGTAACAACATTGAGTGATAGAGAACATAAACACACACTTTTTATTTTCCTCTTGGATAATTCACAATCACTTTAAAGGATGTTGCATTGCAGTTTTATCTCCCAATTAATGGAGAACCTTAACTGGTGTCACGTCTGGTGATGTGGTTTCATTTCGTGAACTACTTGGTTTGTTACCAGTAGCTAAAGTGGTTAAAGGAAATTTATTAAAATTGTCTTAGTTGAACAACGTATTTTGAGAGTTGTTTGATAATGCAATCGAGCTTGTTATAAGTCAACATGCGTGAGAATGTATTCTAATACTTATTGGAAGTTTGTTGATGCCAGATACATCAACTAATAGAGTTCATCTTATGTATCTTCTGTTATTGACAGACGTTAATTACGTGTCAAATTCGAGTTGGGATTCAACTATTTTGGCATATATGTATCGTTCTTTACATCATGATGCTAACTTCAACCAACAAAATATTGAAGGTTGTATGTTATTGTTGCAATCATGGGCTTGGGATTGCACTACATGTCCTAAAATCATTGAAGTCGGTCTTGGCTTTCCATTAGTGAAAAAAAGTTAGTTTTTATGCATTTCATAACGTAATTGCATCCAAGACTTATATTTTTCTATTTTGTTAAAATAATTATTGTTTATTATAGGTGGTCTTGCTCAACACAAAAGACAAATACACCTACATATGCATTTCATCTTCTGCGAAACACATTTGACCACTTGCAGCGAAAAGAGGTCATTTTGGAACCAATTATTATATTATTCTCCACGTGGATATTTTGGCACACTTGTATAATTTTGGTGGACTCCTTATTGTGCAAATAATGTTAGGCGCTTGGTCACTATGGATGTCCCTCTTGTGAGTCATGCAATTGTTCCTCTTATATGCTTTCGACATTAGAGTTTCATTAGGCTGATAACGTCATGAGGCAGTTTAGGCTTCATCAATGTAATCCTATGGACCCTTAAACTTAGATAAGCTTCATAAAGACAATATGAGAGGAAGAACAGATAGATATTGACCATGAAAAATGGATCGCCATCTAGAATGATCAACATAACCACCTAATTGAAGGATACTAGCTCGGCAGAAATGGCTATTTGTGTGACACTGCACAATATATGCAATGGCGCATCCAACGTACTATTCAGTACATAACACCTTAACAAAGATCTATGTCAGAGGACAATAGAAGTTCATTTTCTGAGATTTCATAATGCAATTTTTAATCAACCCAACTAACCGTTACTTTTTGAACAGTATGACACGTCCTATAACCTGAACAAATGCAAACACAACCACAATATTAGCATATTGAATCTTCTACTACTCAACAATTTCAACTACACTATGCTATTGATTTCAACAACCTATCTAATTGTGTAATTTTTTTAAAATTTATCCATTTGTGTAATTTACGATTAAAATTACACCACTTATGTAAAAGAGCCTTAATTATCTTTATGACTAATCTTATTCATTCATTTATTGGATAAATATTTATGAATAAGTTTTATAGGGAATTCAAACCACAAAAAGTGAAATATTACAAAACTTTTAGGATTTCTTTACTAGCACAAGAGGTAATGCTTATTCAAGGATGCTTAACCAAATGTATTGAAAGTCTGTTGCAATGTTGGGTTCTGAAACTAACTGTGATTACTAATGCAAATTGAAACTACTCAACGTCTCCATTGACATCTTTGGATATTTTTGTGACTGAAATGTACTCAAATGATCAATGGATTCTGTTTGTTTCTGGATCTCTTCTGGAGTTTTTTATAGCCACAGAATTTGAACTCTTGGATGCCCTTTGAATTTATTTTTGAGCTGTTCTTCTTGTGTTTTTGTATACCCACTCTTATATTATAAATTCGATTTCTCAGTTCTGAATGAGAGTGTACTGGGAACTATTTCCAATTTCCTTCCCCATATTAAGCCACATGTTTTTTAAACATTGAGTATCTAATCTGTTTTCTTATCATTTTTTGTTCCTAACAAACACTATTACTTAAGATTAATTTCAATTTTAAATCTGAATTTTGAAACATTATTATATCAAATAGAAATTCTTTCATGTTATAGATAAATTCAAGTTTACTATTATTGTAATCTTAATCTAATTTGAATTTGATTTTTAAATTTTTGCACATCATATAAAAAATTATGTTTCTTGATTTAAATGATTTATTTTTTTAGTTTCCTCCTCAAATTTCAATTTGTGCTCTCGTTTTAATTTATTCATATAATAATGAAAACATATAACATTCTCTTTCAAATTTTTATTTATAATATTTCATTAAATTTTAATGTGCTTGCGCAACGTGTGGTAAACTTGATAGTGTTATTCCTATACATGATAGAACTCTTTGGATTTGTTTGCATAGGCGGTGATATCTGGTATCAGACAAGAGGAATTTGTTCCTGTTGCAATTCTTTTCTCTGGTGGTCTGGACTCCATGATACTTGCAGCATTGTTGGATAAATGCTTGGATCCCAATTGTGAGTACTTAATTAGTTTCTTGTTTGGTTTGGAGATGTATAAAGTAGGAGAACTGGTTGAGTTGACATGTTCTAATTTGGGAACCTTCAGTTAAGCTGATTTTTAATCTATTTTGGATTGACAGATGAAATCGATCTACTTAATGTAAGTTTTGATGGTCATTTAGCTCCTGATAGACAATCTGCGAAAGCCGGGTTGAATGAACTAAGACGAGTTGCACCTTCTAGGAAGTATACCATCTACTGTTTTCCTCTGTTTTTTTTTTTGGTTCCTTTGTTTATTATTTATTCGTTTTCTGTTTGAATACATAAATTGACTTTTTTTTCCCTCTCCTTTTCAATACTAAATTGTTGTCTAAATTAGTCTGTTCTGCAAGTATATGTTGAGTAATATTAAGTTTAGGCTGTATGGTGTTACAATTTTATTTGGGAAGAAAATTTTGAAAAAATAGAGGAAATTTTTACTTTATTTCAGCCGGAAACTGTTTCCTGTTAAATGGTCTGAGACATCTTTCTATTGATGTGGGGCACAGAAAATGGTCTGAAACATCTTTTTCCTGTTAGATATTTCACCAAGAATAATATATTTTCCATTGTTGTGGGGGTATTAAATATGGTCTGAAACATCTTTCTAGTGAGATTATGATAGAACTGGTTAAATCTATACAAAAGATTGCTGTAGAGATCTCTTGGGAAATGTTTCCAAACAGAGATGAAATGTAATGCAAACATCAGGGAAAAAGAGACATCAGTACAGAAAGAGAGATTACGAGCTCATTATGAGTTTAAGAGCCCAGTCTCTCCGAACTAATTACCCACTGATTAACTCCCCTCCAACACCCTTTTTCCTTCTTGTCCACTAAATAGGAGGGCCTATGACTTAACAGATTGATGTTGTGAGTTGACTGGAAATTACTGCAACCTAATTTCAAATAGAATGATATTCAATCAAATTTTATTGTGGAAAAAAAGGGAGAGAACAGGAATGGAAAATGTTGTGTTCACCGTTACCTTCGCATAAATTTGGAAACAGGAAATTTATGAAAAGATGGTCATTGAACATAAATTGAAAATGGGAACAGAAAACATACCAAGCATCCGTTCAGGGAGAAAGCAAGAAAATAGGGGAGAAACAGTAAACTGAGAATAGAGTAGAGCTGTATGTGAGACAAGTAATATTGATACTTAATTCAACCTCAGATCAATTATATTTTATTACACAACAATCCTTGAATGAGCAAATTTCATTTTCCTTTTAAGAAAATAAGTATGCAAAAGGATCACTATGTTGATAGTTCAGGTTGACGCCCTAATCAACATCAATCATTTTTAGCATACCTCAAATCTGTATTAAAAACAAGAAAACAATAAAAATGAGGGGACCTGAATCTAAAGTAAGGCAAATTAAGTCTGTCTTTAAAAATATCAACACAAGTAGTTAGCCTGAATTCTAATGCAAAAGGCCGCAAGCTGATCAGTGCATTTATTTTCTTCTCTATATATGTGAGAGACATTCAATCTCGTGTTCTTGAGCAACTTCATGCAATTTAACCACCTGTTTTGAAGTCTCCACTTAATAAGGTTTTGTAGAAAAAGCTTTTACTACATTAGTATAATCGTTCTCAATCCAAAGTTTAAACCAAATTTCCCCAGAAGCAATCTTAATAGCATGCATGACTCCTAGTAATTCAGGTTCAAGAGAATTATGATGACCAAGACAAATTGAAAAACAGCCCATAACCACAGCCCTATGGTCTTTGAAACTTCCTCCACACGTTAAAGGAGAGTTAATGGGTGTTCCATCTAAGTTACACTTTACTCGATAACAAGGTGCAGGTAATCAATTTACTTGAGTGATCTTTGGAGCAAGTTTCAACTTGATTACCAAGTTATTCTTAATTATGTAATTTTGAGATCCCATGTCGGCTAAATATATGTTCAAATTATAGTATATAAGTAGATGCAAATCTTACTTTACAAGTCAGTTTTATAAGATTGAGTTAGGTTTTTAGTTCACTTTCTAATAATTGAAACAATCAAATGACCTAATTTATTAAAGTTGTCCTAATAACCCCAAAATACTAAAAGTTCAAAAAAATACAAAAATTTCCATCCTTTGTGATATTATATAACTAATAGTCTTACCATCCAATTTCCGTTCCTCATTTTTTACTATGATATCATACTCCATTAATTAGTATCATGAATTCATGATGCTTATGTTAAGCTTAAATTACAGATCAAGATTTATTGTGTTAGTTTTTAGTTTCTGGTGTAAGCTCTAGCATATGCTAGGTATGATTACTACAAAAACAAATCCAGGGTAAATTACACAGATTAAGTGGTAACGTTGGGCTGTATTAAGGAGAATAAAGAAAAGGTATCCTTTTCTTGGCTTCATGAACATTCTATTCTTACTTGCTCTGTTATGATGAATCTCTTATTCTGTTATTATACTTTTGGTATATATTTTGTCATTAACTAGATTCTTATGTAGTTAGGTTGTTGTGATCATGCACCTATTTATTATATGTTCTTTGTGTCAAAAATATCTACTGTAGCATCTATCATGTTCAGGTGAAAGGACGCTATAATTTATAATTGCAGGTGGAGACTAGTGGAAATTGATGCTGACTTGTCAGACTTGGTGTTCGAAAGTAGTCATGTTGTGTCACTCATAAATCCTGCCAACACCTACATGGTACTAATCAATCCTCTGGATCTGAAATTTATAATTTGTTTTTTCTGTCATGTATAAACATTTCTAGTTATTTTAAGTTGATTTGAGTAATTGAATGTTCAACCAACTGCAACTGTCACCTGTTGAGAGGGGATATGCGAATTATCAAGGTAGTCAATAGCATATGTCTATAATGCAGGCAAGCATTTCCCAATTTAGCTATTTGGAGATAAATGGTTGGGGGGAGAACAGTATCCCGTGAAAAGATATTAGAACCTTGTTAAAAGTTTTTAACTATATGAACTTAATTTCAAACTCGGTGAAGTTACAGGGATTGGTTGCTTGACTTAAAAAAAAAAAGATTAGCTGTTATTTAGTAAATTACTTGTAGCAAGAAGAGACAAACAAACAATGCATAGTGTTGAAAAGGAAAGTAAAAGGCATCATATTGAAAGGTGGGCCATGATTTCACCAAGATTGTGCCACTGACCACAATCTACTTCCTGCTTATGGTTGGTAGTTTCTTTCATGCTGAATGAAACAATTTTTTTTTAATTGACTTCACTTTAACGTTCGAGACAGTTGAAATGGAAATTTTAGACTGAAAACCATATTGCTAAGTTTTTTAACACCTTTAGTATTTCTATTTGATGATTGGTCTGCACTTATATTTTCAGGACCTTAATATTGGAATCGCTTTATGGCTTGCTTCTGGTGGCGATGGATGGGTATCTGATGCAAATACATCTGATAATGACAACAATCATGTACGGATTAAGTATAAGTCGAATGCAAAGATTCTTCTAGTTGGTTCTGGTGCTGATGAGCAGTGTGCTGGGTATGGGAGACACAGGACAAGTTATAGACGTGGAAGGTATTAATATGAAAATGATACTAGTGCTATTGTTATCCTTATGTGTATGATAAACACCTTATGTGTATGATAAACAATGATAAGATCATTTTGATTCTTTCATCTTTGTTTAATAAATAAGACGTTTCCTTCTCCTTTTTAATTTTAGTTTGGATCTTATAATATTTAGCTCAACTGTTGATTCTTATATCTTTGCATTATTCATGGAAATTTCATTTTAGAAGGGGAAATTAATGCTAGACAGTTTGTCTTTTCCATGGCAAAGAATTATAACATATACTACTTTAATAAATTTCCTTAGATTTAAAATGTTGTTCAGCTAACTTTGTTTCTAAAATTATTGAAGAAACCCCTAATTTTCTTCTCCAAAGATACGAGCATTTTCATTTTCTTTCTCTAAAAGTTTTTATCCTTGATATAGTTTCTCAATTTTCAAAGTGTCATCGAAATGCTCTTTTTTGTTAAATGGGGAGAATTAAATGTTATTTAATACTAATTTCGGGACGACTTTGACAACATTTTGCTTGATTGGGGAATTAAATTGATGACACTTTACATTATGGAACGACTAAATCGATAACATAATATTTCAAGGACCTAATGACCCTTGTATCCCTTGACTTAAAGAATTTATTGAACTGAAAGTACTTGCTTGATAATTTATTTAGAAGTTTTGTCTTTTTTTAATGTGGTAGTTTAATGCCCTTCTACTAAGAGAAGCAATATTATTGAAATTCTTAGTTTAACTGATTGTGTACAGTACTGATTAACTGTGGAATATACGTGCATTATCTGCTAATGTATTCTGATGGCATAGTATGCCTTGATCAGTTGGCTGGGGCTACACGAGGAAATGAGACTCGATATGCAAAGAATTTGGAGAAGAAATTTAGGGAGAGATGATAGGTGTATTGCTGATAATGGGAAGGAGGTAATGTTCAAAGTCTATAAAAAATTAATGTTCACCTACCAGTTACTTATCTTTCCCTTTTTTTGCTCCTGTTTCCTTTAGGCTAGATTTCCATTCTTGGATGAGGATGTTATAAGGCTGTTGCTCAATATTCCGTTGTGGGAGGTGGCCAACCTTGATCAACCTATTGGCATTGGTGATAAAAAGATTTTAAGAGAGGTATTACTTTTTCTTTGTTGATTTTGGATGAGTTTTGCTTACTTTTCTCTTTTTTAACTGTTTTATTGTTGGACCATTTAATGGTTGATTGAGCCGACACTTGCTCAAGATTCTTTGACTGAGCAAATCTAGTGATACGAGTGTTTAGTAATGTAATAAAAGCAAAAATTATATGCCTTGAGAATAAGTGCTGTTGCCTGAACTGAATCCACATTCCATACACGAGAAAAAAAAATAAAAGCTTCTGGTGTAGGTCCGACAGGAAATTTGTTTTCCCTTAACATGTTTGAAATCAGTTTCAATATACCAGTGGAATGTATTTGACACCCCCAATCCTGCTTAAATTTTATCAGATAAAGTACTGATTTGTTCTTGTTTATGGTGACTACTTTACGCAATTAATTCCTTTTTTATTTGAATTGGGCCCCATATATGAATTCCCAAACTTGAATCTCATAGTTGATATATTTCTTGAAGGTTGCCAAATTGCTTGGTTTATATGAAGCAGCAGTTCTGCCAAAGCGAGCAATTCAGGTGTGTTCTGAATCTTTACACTTGAATTAACTTGATGTGGAACACACTGAATCCCTAAACTACGTAAAACCATCAAAGGAAAGAAGGAGTTGCAATTTTTTAAATATAAATCTTGTAGGCTTATTTTATTTTTAATCCACTTTGGGATATAGTTGTTCCATTCATAGGACGCTTTTAGCCTGTGCTGAGATTAAGGAGTGGAAAATGATAAACGAAAAGAGAAATATAGAATTAAGAGAAAGATACTCGAAAGTGAAAAGGAATGAGAGAAAAAATTGTGAGTGAATTGGTTAATGTGATAAAATAATAATAAAAAGTTATAAATTGATATATTTGAAAATGACCAAAGTACCCTTATTTTAAAAGTGAAATATACTTTTAAATATTTAGTACTTGGTTCAAGTTAATAGCCTATCCTAATGTCTTTCTATTATATGTTTATTGCTTTAGTTTGGTTCAAGAATTGCAAGGGAATCAAATCGGAAGAATTTTGGAAGCAATCGAGCAGCAAATCAGGCATCAGCTGGCAGCGTAAGGATTAGTAGGAAATTCAACTTTTGTTGATTTTTCGTGGCACGCGGAACGCATATTATTTTCAATTCAACATCATTAATAGACGTAGTTGTTTAAAATTGCTTGCATCTTGGAACTACTTGGGAAACAAGAAGACATCTATTTCTGAAGGGTTTTGATCATATACGTAAATATGACCATTCAATTAACCAATTAAAAAAAATTGAAAATTGATCCAAAATATAAAAACATTCGAAATATTAAAATTGATCAAAATATTTTATTTTAACTTTTTTTATGTATTTTTTAATAGAATGAGTTGGTTCGGATTTTGGCATTGTATTTAAATACAATCAGTAATAAAATAGACATAGTGCGTATTTTTAAAGTTGTTTTTTGTAGTTTTATTGTATTATATTTGTAATTTGTAATATAGTTATATTTATTAAAGGATGATAGTAAATTTTTATTATAGTTTTTAACTAACGAATTATGTATTATATTTATAATTATTAGAGGAAGTTGAAATTATAAATTTAATAGTTATACAAAAAGATTTATTACACGACTCTATATTATTGAAGTTTAAATGTGAATTAAAGTTTTATATTTAAAAAAATAGATAAATTGAACAGTATGTAAGAGGGAAATGTACATAAATTTGTTTTGGATTTAATAAAGTATCATTTTATGTAGTTGGCTTGTGATTGGGTAGTGAATATTTGTATGATGTTTTTCCTTTTCAAAATGTTATATATTATTTATGTGGAAATTTTTTATTATAGAATATTTATATTTTTTAAATGTTTAATAATTTTATAATAACAAAAATGAATTTGAATAAAATCACAGAAGTTATTTGACTTTGGTTTTGATTTAATATTAAGTTAAAAGCCAACTAAAATTGATTTCAATTTGAGATTTAAGTTTGGTTCAAGTGATTTTTTAAATAAAAAAACTAATTAAAGCGAGTTATAAACACCTATTTGAAGTGAGAGGATTCGGCCAAGAGGTCTCTCTAATACCAAAACTTATGCGGGCTTTATCTCTCGAACGTGTTTTTAAACCACTTTTGAGTCTTAGGGAAATGATTCCAAGATTAATTGTAAGAAACAAGGTTATGATATTTTCTGATGATCAACAACGTGATTTCTATTCTTTAGTTAAATTACGAATTACTCTTTTAAAGTTTTAAGTATAACATATTCCTAAATATATGAAATAAAAGTGAACTTGAATTTATTTAATGCTATGCAGGGCAACTTTGAAACACAGGTTTTAGAGTGTGTATCCGTCAGGTAAGAGACAAATACTGCCACCGAGATAAAATTAAGGACAATGTTGTCACGTGAAGATAAAATACTATACTACACGATAAGCGGACAATCTAGTAATGATGTTGCCAATAGTGAAAAGTTATTTAGAATTAAAGTACTTGATAGAGCAGAAAGAAACAAAGCATTTTGAATGATCTTAAGGGATACAAATTTTAGGAATCATGGATTTGTAATATAGGCATTTGACTTTGCCTTTATCCTCTTATTATGTGTATATTTGATATTATCTATTTAATATTATTCATTTCTCACTAATAAATAAAATTATTCCTCACCTCCAATTCAATGATTAAATGAATACATTTTTACTTGAACTAGGAAATTTATTGTATAATCTAATAAGTTTCAGAAGAAATATCATAGACTGCACCAACCTTAACACTTGAATGTCTCAAAAGAGAGAGAATTGCATTACTATCTCTCTTGCTTAAGTCTCTCTTGCTTAAGTCATTGTTTAATGATATATTGTGTTGCTACCACCTTAAACAATGTATGCAATAATTACTCCTATCTTGGATGTGACTTAATCCGTAATCAACACTTAAATAATATCAATCCATATTTATCACATTTTAGATTGGAAGTATGATTTCAATAACCATTCTACTAATTATACTATGTTTTAATAATCTATAACACTAGATATTATAATTTAAGTAATTGTTATAACTTACTTTCAATTAAATTATAATACTCTAATCCCACAATAATACAACATCATTTTAGCAATTATACCTAACTCTAAATATCTCATTTTAATTCAACCCAATAATGTATATCACACATCTAATTTAATGTAAACTTAATAGTCACAACTTAATTCACTTTTTTTTTTTTAATTAAAAGTAGCTTGCCTACTATTAAAATTATTCTTATACCCCTTCAAAAGTTCAAATTGTGCTTATGGAACTCCTAAATTTTTGACTCTACTCTTATCAACACCTCTCCTTAATTAGAATCTTAAGTTTTGGCATTTGCATGGACTTTTAGCCTATACTATTTAAGTATTTTTCCTATAGTGTAATTACTACCAAAATTGTTTTAACCATACATTCACCAACACCTCCCCTAAAATTGAATCAACAATATCTAACTAAAACCTTACTATGATAAATAATCTCTCTAAACTTTCTTTAATCTAACTCTAACTCTTACTTTCTCAATATATTTGTTATAGAAACATATAATTTAAGAACTAAAATTTATAAAAAAGAGTAAAAAAAATATAAATATATAATTTATAAATAATGAAAGTTTTAATAACATAACAAATAAATCTATAACACTTGAATTGACTAATTTGTATAATATTACATAAAATTTTTTAATTTTACCTTAATTAAACAAATATTGTGATGAAATTGGTTCTAATATAAAACAAATTATAAATAATTAGTTAAATTATTGCACTCATTATATAACGTGAGTACATAAAAGATAAAACTTATTATATAAAATATCAAGTACAGCATCTGAATTATATAATATTTACAATAAATAGTGAATTTCAAAGACATATTTGATTAATTAGTGTATCTTAAATCACACTATTATTATTACCATTACTTCTCCAATTATTTGGAGGTTTAATTGGTGCAGAGAGAAGTAGAATGCGAACAGAAAGAGAGTAGCAGTAAAGTGTGGGAAAACAGCAGTAAGAAATATGAATAGTATTTATGAAGGATGAAATAATTTATAAAAAGAAAAGAGTGTACAGTTTTTTTGTTGAATCTTAAATGGTGGTGTGTAGCCACAGCCACAGAAGGAAAGAACAAGAATACAAAGTGATAATGGAGAAGGAGTTGACCAGAAGGGGGTCAACAAACGTGATGCTGGAAGGCGCCATGTTATTATTCTTCTCTACTTTTTTCCGTACAAACTACCCCTCCAAAGGGAAGAAGGAGAGGTAATAGTACTCTAACTCACCAATATGGCGCTGGCTTTGGCAGACCCACCACGGCGCCACATAGCAGAGCGTTCTCCGGAATGTTGTACTCGTCCCTCAAAGAACGTTCTGGAGTTGGAACACTGATGTAAAGCTGCTGCCCCAAGTACCGATTCTCAGCAATCTCCGACCTCAAGTTCCACATTCCAACGTTGTCGAAAGTCAACATTATCGCAGCCCAGGACTTGGGGAATACCTGAATCGTGTGCCTGCTCACAGCATCCAGAAGGTTGTAGTTCTTCCTCTTATCAGGAGTCCACGTGCCAGGCTCAATCCTACAAACAAACAAACAAATTTTTTTTTTTTTTTCATTTCATTTCCGCTTCACAATATCAAGAATAATGGTAACAGTTATAGTAGTAAGGAATACTCACGCCACTGCGAAGAAGGAGTAACCGTTCAAATTGTAGGATTGGACGCTCTTCTCGTGGTTCTCCAAGATGATCTCGATGAAGGTGCGGTATTCGAACTTCACAACGTTGGGAGTCAAGGTGACAGCGGTTCCAAGGTTGGCTGGGGGCTCATCGGGAATGGTGTCGTACTTGAAGAACTTATCGCCGATGCCGAAGTACTCAGCCAGCTTCAAGGGGGTTTCGGCATCAACGTGAGAGACACCGTTGATGGCGTAGCGGAGCTTGCCGTTATCCCTGCTGACGGTGTTAACGAACTTGAGGGTGCGAGTGATGTTGATCTGGCCGTAGTGGTAGGAGCCCTGGGGGTTGGGCCTGGCGGCGCTGGCGGTCAAGTTCCAGCGGAAGGAACGGAACTGGTTGAGAGACCAGGCCCAGCCCACGGGAGCCTCGGGGATTTCGGGGGAGGCCGGGCCCTTGCCGTTGGCGTAGCGGATGATGCCCTTGCCGGTGAGGATGGTTTTGGTGAAGCGTGTGGAGGCGACGAGGTAGTAGTCTTTGGGCTCTTGGTCAGCGGTGACGAGGACGCCGAAGCACTGGCCAAGGTGGACGTCGAGAGAGTCGTAGCTGTTCTGCACGGTGTGGGAGCCTTCCATCTCAACGAGTTTCATCTGGTGGTTTTGGAAGCGGAAGTTGATGGAGTTTTTCAGACCCACGTTGCAGAGACGGTACTTGTAGGTCTTGCCGGGGAGCATCGTGAAGAGGGGCTTATCAGTGCCGTCGCCCTTGGCGTTCTGGCCGTTGATGAGGAGGGCCTGGGGGCGGCCCAAGGCGCGGCCGCTGTCGAGGAACTTGGCGAGGGTGGAGTGGCTCTTGGTGTACCAGTCACCAGCCAGCACGGTGTAGTCGTCCTCGGGGTCGGCGTAGGGCACCGGGATGAGCAGGCGGCTGTTGATACGGAGGCCGCCGAAGCCGCCGGCTGCGCGGTGCATGCCGAGGCTGGGGTAATAGAAGTAGCTTCCGATCTGATCCTTGACCTGGAAATGGTAGGTGAAGTTGGCGCCTGGCTGAATGGGGCAGTTGGTGCCGGCTACGCCGTCTTGCCAGGAGTTCTTCCTTTGCTGGATTCCGGCCCAGTGGAAAAGGAAGGGCTCGTCGAGGTTGTTGAAGACATTGACGACGACGTTGTTGTTGCTGGTGGAATTGATGTTGGGTCCAGGGAATTCCCCGTTGATGAGAATAACCTGCTGGGGTACACCCGCCGGAGCTAGGGTTCCGTAGGTTACGTTCCATGTGAAGTAGAGGTAAGGGTCTTCAGCCCTGGTCGGGTAGAGGGCCCCTGCCAAGAGGCAAACCAACATGAGCGAAATCCTTGTTACCCCACCCATTTCTTCTCCTCTTTCTTATTACTATTGATTACAGTGTAACACGAACACTATATCTTCCACCATTTCTCTCCTTCTTATATACATCTCTCTCCTTCTTTCCCAGCCACTCAGAATCTCCGCTTCCCTCTCCTCTTGCCCTTACATTATGCTCCCTCCAAACGCGCACTTCCTCTCACTTCCCTTTTCTTTCTCCTTACCTGTTGCCTCTCCCTATTGTTAGAATTCTCCCACTTTGGACACGCCCAATTTTTCTCGCTGCACATTTTTTTCTCATCTTCTTCGATCTATATTACCCTATTTTTAAATTTATCAATTATTTATGGCCATGCTTACATAAAACATAAAATAAAACCATGCATTTTCAAATTTAATAGCTATATCATACTTGTTGATGATGATAACTATATCAATATGGCTCTCTTTGTTTACGATAATGGTCAGATAAAATTTATGTTTCCGTGCGTGTGTTTAGTATCATGCTTGAATAAGTTTGAGGATCCAAACGTGTAAATAATAAAAGATTAATTTAATTTTTTATGAAAATATATTTATTTATATTTATCTTTATTAATATGTTTTCTTTAAACGACTATTTAAAATTGTTCTGCCATAACAAATTGTGACACCATAAATGTCATCATACAACTTTATCTTATCATCACAAAATTGAAGGAAGAAAGCTGGTACGTTGTTGCTACTTGTGATAAAAACATTTGGTGCAAATTTACATTCGCTTAAGCGAACTAGAAGTCGCCTAAATCGATCCTATGTAATGATATTATAGAGATTTGTTATTTAAGCATAGTATGATATTTGCTTAAGCTTGTTAACTTTCTTTCATTTAAAAAAAAATCGTAGCATAAGCAAGTTACAATTTTAGTTCATGCGAATTAACTAATATGAAGTTAAAATTAAATTTAGCTTAGGTGAGTTAGTATAACAATAAAAAGATGTAAAAATTATTAAATTTTAAAGAAACCAGTTATGGTTGGACTCATCATCAGTCATTGTTATCGTGTTCGTTCTATTGTAGGAGGATGTTTGATCTGCGTTAGAGGAGGTGATATTGATGGAAATGGGTGATTGAGTAAAAAATTCAACATAGTGTCATTTGCTTTATAAAAAATGTGACTCTTTTTTTTCAATAATTAACATGTCATTCAAGGTCTTATTTTCTTCACATAAGTTGGACACAATAAGTCTTATTTGCTCAATTTCAATTGATATGATGACATTTGAAGAACTTTAAAGAAAAGAAGATCTAAAATTTTCACTTGCTGATACTAGGCCACAAGGTCATCATCTTTTGTCCATTCCTCCGACAACATCACATAATATGTCATCATCAGATCTTGACACACCATATCCTTCGACATTTCTTAAGACTAGTCTCTATCAATATTAGGTTTTTTTGAACTTCTCCCCAAAAATATCAAAGCAAGATTCAATATTAAATGATGCATAAGTGTACATATGAAGTAATGTATTAAAAACTTGAAGTGGTAAAACAATTATCTAATTTACAATAATTTTCCAGGCCTTAGAGGATACTCATGCATCATTTTTAGTGGTCTTATGGATCTTTTGAAAAAGGTCCCAACATGTTAGAGTAATGTTTTTGTTTATGAAATTAAACAAAGAAGTTAGTGGTGTTTGTAAATGAAATGAAAAATAAAAGTAAATTATATTACATGCTAGTCTCATCCCCATAAAATGCTTTTATGCAAGGATTGATCCTTTTGTGTACAATGAACCATAAGAATAACTTCTATTGTAAACATTAGTCTTTGTTCTATTTCTCCAAGTTCGGTTGCTCAATTTCAGTTGTACATTACATTAGGAATCCAAGCACCTATATCAATACTGCATCGAACTCTACACATGACATTTGAAAAGTCTTTAAACATCTTTATACACATGAAAACTATTTACTTAATCAAAATCTAAACTCAGTATGGGCAAAGTCGAATCAGGCCAAGTTAGGCTAGACGACAACATGTTAAGTTGGTCGAAGATGGGTCTGATCAGGTTAAGTCTAGTAGAGTTTAGGCCAAGCTAAGACGGATTAGATCCAAGTTAGACTGAGTTAGGCCTAACCTAAGTCGTGTTGGGTCGACTTGAGCACGTGTCTGAGTTCAAGTTGGACATACTCCAATTTTGGGTAGGTGATGATAGTCTGAGATGGGCTCAACTCCTGTCGGCCAACTAGGGTTAGACTCACATTGGCCTAATCGAGTCACAACTAAGTTAGGTTGAGTTAGGCAAAGCCTGTCCGAGATGGTGCCAAGTCAAGATGGGCAGAGCTAGGACAGGCCTAAGTCAAGTAGCCTAGGTCAGCTTGAGCCCATGTGATGTTGGGTCTAGGCAAGCCAGGGTTGATTGGGTTCATACCATGCTAAGTTAAGTCGAGCCCAAGTCGAGCCAAATCGAGTTAGACTCATGTCTCTTTCATCTAATTAATGTAGAAGTCGTGCACTTCTCAATGTCATGACTTAGATAATTGAAAGTTAATAATGAAACATCAAATAATGAACTTTGTCATTTGTCATCATTTGAAGGAACTCATGTCTTTCTTGATGAAATCCAGGTAGGATAATAATATGAAATAAAAGTTGACATCTAAATAAGCTTGTCAAATTGAGTCTTTTACACTGTGCTTTCTTTATAACTTCTTTTTAGTATACAAAAAACCTAAGCACCAAAAAAGGGGTGTGAAGTGTATATCAAGTTTATAACATTGTTAAGGACTCTTCATGACATGGAAAATCATGGTTTAATATACCTTTTAAGCATAAACGTCCATATGTATTGTATTTGTCCTCGCATCCATGTTTCGTACACTAAATAAATTTGAAAATATTCATATAATCTTAGAGGAAATATGTGATCAAGTTATCACGTGAAATTATCTTCTGATATATGTAGATTGTCTTCATTCAACATTGAAGAACAAATTTCTTGAAGAATTGAATGCTTATGCACTTCATATTAGTAGGCAATACTTTAAAAGCAAAGCGTAACCATGTGTTATAGAAAATAACTTTTTCTTTATTTGCGTCAGAATATCTACTTTAATTGAAAACATAACTATGTAGTAGCTTGAGCTACTTGACCCACTGGCAAAGAGCCAATCTTTGGAATATTGAGCTTTTAGCTTCACAACACTGTCATTATTATCATGTTTGGCCTCCAAACCTTTTTTGCACAATATATTTATAGATCCTTTCTAGATTCTAATGTATCCTTCTTCTTTCTTTCGTGTTTATTATTGTGTATAAAATATTTAAACACACGTTTCTTTTAATGTTCATGATATCCGTGAAAGAAAAAAATTTACAGTATGATAACTTCTTCCAAAATATATTATATTTTATCCAATTATGCGCTTCATCGGTTCATTATACGACATAATTCTGAATTATCATACTATCCCACTACTATTCAAATCTTATAACTATTAGACGATATATTCATGAAATAGTTCGGTTTATCAAATATGTATTTTTTTCAATTTTGTTTTCGTCCAAATATTATTTTTGGTAAGACACTTGAGTAAGTTTCGGCCAAGAGTCAATGTGTTCATTACATGAACCCAAGATAATATGTTAACCTTTGTAAAGTCTAATCTCCTTCTGTCCACCCACTGCTTTGATTCTGATTAGAAAGTTGCTTGATAATCAAAAGTCTACTTTCAATAATCTTCACAATGGTAGAAGCAGCTATATTGTGGAAAAGTGCTAAACAAACTCTTATAGCTATATCTAATAATTAATTGAAACATAATATATAACTTTTTTCGTGCTTACCAAAAAAAACTTTTTTCGTGATCACTCCTCATACTATATGGCTTAAAAAGTTTATATCTAGTGCTCACATGGTTGAAAATATTTCCAGTACACTTTTATTATGTGTCAATTAAAGATACATTATCTCTTTTATATAACGAGATTACAATAGATTGACTGATGTGTTGAGCCAATCACTAATAAATAAACCACTGAAAGGATAATAAATTGTCATCCCATTAAATAAATTAATTGCAATTCTCTCCAATACAGGTTGGACTATACTTGCATTGTTTTTACATTTCATAATCTGTTAATGAATATTATTTTTTAAAATTCCATCATGTTAGTATCTTGTGAATGGTTTAGAACGATGAGTAGGTTCAGTTCATTTCAAAATTTTGGAGTCTTAAAATGTATATATTCGCTAGGTACTCCGTTTTGGTTGTGGTTTTGACATACTAAATTATTTTGTATTTATTTGGTTTTGTTTGTGCAATGTAACAATTTTTTGTATAAGCATAAATATAAATGTAAAAAAACATTGGTAAATTGTAGAAATCAAACTCTTTTAATAATGCTGTGCTTACGATAGAAAGAAAAAATCTATTATAAGAGAAAAAAAATTCTATTATAAGGATAAAAATGTGATATATTATAGTTTGTCGGAATATGTATTGCATTTTCTTTCTTGCTTGATTTCTAATGCTGTATAAGAGAGAACTAGATGGGATGACAATAAGGCCTGATTACTCTAATTTGATAAACTTACACAGTTTATAAAAATGGAAGGATGACTCTATCAATAATAATATCTTTGGTTAAATATATGTAGAATTATGATTCTTTGACATTCTTTTTTTATATTTACCCTACAACCGTATAAATTTTTATTGTAACATAATATTTTATCAAGAAAAATAACTATAAAGTAGATGTCTTTAATAAATAGTTGTGTCAAGATATATTTTTTCAAGTGATGCATTTAAATCATTTAATACTTAGGCTCGTAACATATTGTGCTGATCTTCTTAATTGAAGAGCTGGAGCCATGGAATAACCTTTGACTTTAGCGTACCGTTATTCTTTTTTAGTGGTTCTTTTCCTTAATTTCAATTTAGCAACTAAGTAAGAACTAAGTGATTAATTAAGTTTATTTCTGATATATTAGATGACAGTAGAAATTACTTGTTGAGATAGAGTGATTCTTCAAAAAGAAAGAGGAAAGTAGAGTGGAGTGAACAATGTTAAAAGGAAGGAGTAGTTTTATATATTTATATATAATATTTTTTGCATATGTGATATTGATTGGGAGAAGTTATAGGAAAGGGTTGATACATCAGTGACCACAAAGATAGAAATTAACTAACTACAAGAGCTAATTAATCAATGAAGAGTGTTGAAGCGATCGTCACGTGGCTCTGATTTGAGAAGAAAACAAGTTTAGGAAGAGTAAGGTGGTGGCTTGGGGAGATCCTTGACAATGCCGCAGAGAAGCTGGGTCTCTGGAAGGTTGTACTCATCCCTGAGGGACCTGTTAGGAGACAAAACACTCACGTACAACTGCTGTCCCAGGTAACGATTCTCGGCCAGCTCCGACCTCAAGTTCCACATTCCAGCGTTGTCGAAGGTCAGCATGATAGCAGCCCAGGACTTGGGGAACACCTGAATGGTGTGTCTGCTCACAGCATCAAGAAGGTTGTAGTTCTTCCTCTTCTCCGGTGACCACTTCCCTGGCTCAACGGCGACGGCAAAGAAGGAGTAGCCATCCAAGTTGTAAGATTGGGGAACCTTTGTGGGGTTCTCGAAGATGACCTCGATGAAGTCACGGAAGGTGGCATTGATGACGTTGGGAGCAAGGGTGAGGTCGCCGATGGGGGAAGCGGGGTCGTCGGAGATGAGGTTGTACTTGAAGACCTGGTCGCTCACACCGTAGTACTCAGCGAGTTTCAGTGGGGTTTCGCTGTCAACGTGGGAGACACCGTTAAGTCCGTAGCGGAGTTTTCCACCGGCCCTGCTGAGGGTGTTAACGAGCTTGATGGTGCGAGTGATGTTGATCTGGCCGTAGTGGTAAGATCCCTGAGGGTTGGGCCTGGCGGCGCTGGCGGTCAGGTTCCAGCGGAAGGATCGGAACTGGTTGAGAGACCAGGCCCAGCCTTCGGGTGCTGGGGGAAGCTCAGGGGAGGCGGGGCCCACACCGTTGGAGTAACGGAGGATGCGGGTGGCGCCGAGGGTCTTCTTGGTGAAGCGCGTGGAGGCGACCATGTAGTAGTCCTTGGGCTCCTGGTCGGCGGTCACGAGGACGGAGAAGCACTGTCCGACGTGGACGTCGAGGGAGTCGTACTGGTTCTGAACAACGTGTGAGCCTTCCATCTCAACGAGCTTCAAGGGGTGGCCTTGGATTCTGAAGTTGAGGGTGTTCTTGAGCCCCACATTGCAGATTCTGTATTTGTAGGTCTTGCCGGGCTCCATGGTGTAAGCGGGCTCAAGGCCACCGTTCTTACCGTTGATGTGGACCCCACTGGGCCTGCCAAAGCTGCGTCCACTGTCCAAGAACTGCTTGAGAGTCTGGTGGGTCTTGCCGAACCAGTCACCGATGAGGACCCAGAACTCGTCAGCGGGGTCAGCATAGGGCACTGGGATCAACAGGCGGCTGTAGATTCTCAAACCACCGAAGCCTCCGACGGCGCGTTGCATGCCGATGGAGGGGTAGTAGAAGTAGCTACCGATCTGGTCCTTAACCTGGAAGTGGTAGGTGTAGTTGGTGCCAGGCTGGATGGGGCATTGGGCGCCTGGGGTACCATCTTGCCAGGAGTTTTTCCTGTGTTGGATACCATTCCAGGTGAAGAGGATTGGCTCGTCAAGGAAGTTAAAGACATTGACGACAATGTTATTGTTGCTGGTGCAGTTTATTTCAGGGCCTGGGAACTGGCCGTTGATGAGGATCCCCTGTTGTTCCACACCCAGTGGTGCGACGGTGCCGTAGGTGACGTTCCATGTGTAGTACACATAAGGATCTTCACCACGAACTGATGCTGCCATCAGGCAAGCCATCAAAGCAATCACCACACTGCTTACTCGACCCATTTTTGTTTTTTTTTTTATTCAACCCTTTCCTATCTCCTTCCTTTTTATTATTCGAGGAAGAAGAAGGATTGTCACTTGCTTCTTGCTTTCATCTGCGCCTCCTCCTTCCCCTTTTATACCCCCTGCGTCCAACCATGTCCACCCGTTTCCCTCTCACCCCTCCTTTCCTTTCGCTATAATTCGTTCCGCTCCTCATGCTTCGCTCTGGCTAGACTTTTTCTGTGGCTATCTTTGGCAATTAGGGTTCCCCCTCGGGACAAAATCCAGCTACCATTCCCCTTTCTCTCGCAAATTCTATATCTAGCTCTCTTACGTGCATAAGAGGGTTTAATTTAACCGTTTGAACAACAAAATGGAAAAACAGCAAACCTCGTCTCTAATATTCTAATATTTAGATTTACTATGATGGCTCCTTATTAAATATCATAGCTCCATCATTCAGTTCTACAATGAAGTTTAATTTGAAGGATTTAATGTATTCAAATAAGGATTTTTTTTTTTAATTTAACAAAGGCTCTTTTGAATAAAGGAAATTCAATTGAAACAGATAAATATCCCTCAATCTAATTTCCTGAAGTTATGTACAAAGCAATTATTTAATATTTATTCGTACCGTTAAGATAATTTTTTTATTTAATAAAAATTATAAATGAATTCTATATGATTATTTAATTGAAATACTTTTTTATACGAAAACCAAATGGAGAAAATTTTAATTTTCATGTATTTAAAATATTTCATCCAAATACAAAGTTAAGGAGACGAAAGTAAAATATAAAACTAAATTTAAAACTTTCGGTGAAGTTTAGTTATTTACTCGTACGATTTAAAATTTTAAAAACTACATGTTTTAAGAAACTATGTTGGTCTTAATTTTACAACATCAAGTTAAAAATGAAAATATAATGTACCTACCCGAGACAATCACATAATAGTTATAAATGGAGTTGTTTTTTTTTTCACCAAAATAGTACAATTTTAGTTCTAAATTATTAGAATGAGTAAAAAAAACTTTTATATTATGTTTTTAGGTCAATTGTCAGTAAGAGGACGATTTTAAATAAGAGAAATCATACCCATAATATACTACTTAAAATGACAGAGAAACATCATAAGTTATAGTGACTGAAATCATTGATTTCTTTTTAAATTTTTTAAACCCTATCTGGTTATAATTCAATAAATTATAAATGATATTATAAAAATGTATTGAATTATATTTTTAGAAAACAGTATTTTAATATAAAATAATTAAATAAGTATAAAGTATATGATTAAATTTTTTAACATATTAATTATTATATTCAATTATGTTTTTAAGTATAATTATATATAAAATAAGAAATATGAATATTATTTTGTTTATATGTTTCTTTTAAAATTATAGTAAGAAGTTAACAAACAACTACACAATAACTTTAAAAAAATATTATTTATTTATCATTATTTTCATCTTTTTAATAAAAATAAGGTTATAAATAACATATTCGTCGCGATTTCAAATCATACTTATTCTTCCCATTTATTCTCAATTATCTAATATCCCACTTGGAGATTTTTTGTAAGTGCACTTCAATTTGGTGGTTCACGACCCTTCTAAAGAACTTTTCTAACTGAATCCCACAAATTTAATATAAGATTTAAATAAAACTTTATAATACATAGACTTACATGAATGTACTTTCATAATAATAATAATAATAATATAATAAATTATAATAGTTAATAACATAAAAATAATTATAAATAATTTATTTTTTATTAATTTTTATAATATTATAGTTACATAATATTTGAATATAATTATTGTTTATGATAAATAATGAAGTTAATAAAATGAGCTATATTGATTAAGGTCAAATTGATAATAAATTATGTACACTACAAACAGTTACATATAGGTTGTAAGAAAATTCTTTATTAAAAGTTATAGAAATTATATATAATAATAATATTGTTATTATGATTATTATTTATCATTTAATAAAGTATATAGTCAATTTTTTTATCTTAATATAGTTATATGAAACTTCTTTTATGTTAGTTTAGTTTTTACTTCATAAATTGAAAAGTCATGCTTATTTATCTTTAATTATATACAGTTGAATATGATTTAAATATTTGTGTTTAATTTTTTTCATAAATAATGTCGATATTTGTTGTAGTTCTAGTGTAATAAGTCACTATTTAATATTATTAGCCCTTTGGGAAATTATCTTAATTAAATTCTTTTTATTAAAGTATTATCATATAAAAATATTATCATTAGTGTGAAAGAGTCTAACAGATTGGCAGGCTGGTGCGCTAATTTTTTAATTTTTGTTTTTTAAATTATATATATATATATATATATATATATAAAGTACATTTAATTATATAAATATTTTTAAGTTTTTAATTAATCAATATATTAAATTATTACATTATGATTAATAATTGAAACTTCATTTCTTAGGTTAATGGTTTAGTTCCAGAAATATTGCATATCTGCATCCTTCAAATAATATAATACAAACAAGGAGGTTAATTGTTTAAATTATTTAATTTTTTTTAATTTTAAGTTAATTTGGCAAGTTAGGGGTTTAGCTTGAGAGTTAAGATGTACTTTGTCACCCCTAATCCTGAATTAACCGTCATCAAAGAGTTTAACTTTTTTATAAAATTGTCATGACATTTTCTTTAACAAACTTTTGATTCCTCGTCATTTTGGATTATTGTTTAGAAATGTTACACTATTGATAATCAATTTTACATATATATATATATATATATATATATATATATATATATATAATTAGTGAATGTTTTAAAGAACTTATATAATTTATAATTACACACGACAGATATATTCAGCTCCTAGTTTTTTTATGCAATTTTCTTCACACGAAAGATGTGTACCTACAATGGAAAGTCTCTCTTCCCATCAAAAGTATTGGTGTCCATGGCACATCCATTAAATTTTTACCTATGGTCATAACAACCTCTACTGATACAGCCATAAGATTGTTCGTAAATAATTATTTCGTTTTTTGGATAGGAAACTTTGTTTAACGTTACATAAACAACAATTTGATATTAGTGAGAATATAGAGTATTTTCAAAATGTAATAAACTTTTACTTATAACAAAGTGTCTTATGTTAGCCTCACAAGATTTGTAAGTCAAACAATGAATGTCTTGAGTGTCTTTGCCATATTAGCAACATTGTATGTAGGCACACGAATTGCAGCACGACCATGATGGGCTTTCTTCACCACAACTTTTACAATATGAGAGGGATAAGACACTATGTAACACGATGACTATTTCCAGATCCTCTCTAATGACATCAATCAAGGAAAAGAATTGTGTTGGCCTATAAACAACTCCCCTTAATGTTAACTCTAATTCCAAACAACAATTCAGATTGACTACATAGAGTGTTTTTTTTTTTAAGATGCCTAAAGTTCTTATTTACTTGTCAAACTCTCGTATGAAGTTTTGTGTTTGTTCTTATGTGATTTCCTTCTTGATTTGTTACTTCAGTTTTTACATCAACTCCTCACTAAGACTCATGTTGCAATGGAACATACAGAACAGAATGAATACGGCTAAGGTACTCAAGCTGTCCAATGATATTAACAAGTATATCTTGATGATGATAAGAGTATAAATACTCTAAGTTCTATGCTCAACCAAAGAATTTTAAAACATAACAAAAATGTATTATGATTTAAATTTTATATATATATATATATATATTCAATAAATTGACATGATTTATTAGAAAGGCACTGATGGAGTGTGAATTGGTAGATTGCAATTCCTACTTTTCTTTATCATCTTTTACTGAAGCATGCATATGATAACCTCCTTACTGAAACGATAATTGAGCATCTTACTAGTGCCTAAATGGTTAGTGTCTTTTTTTCATGACTTTGTCAACCTTCAAATAACACTTATGAATTAATTAAAGTGGATTTAATTATAATTTACATTCAAACAACTTTTATTATTATTTAGAATTTAAAGTTTAGGGTTTACATTACTTATTTATTTATTATTATTGTTACTATTTTTTTTTTGTTTAGTATTCTTGATATTATTATAATTAAACTTAAAGATGCTTAATTTTAAAGATTTTTCAATATCAACCATAAGCTAGACTTAATCTTTATTTACAATCTTTATTTCATTTTCTCGTAATAGAGAATTTTTCATTTAAAATGTTGCTCATAACCAATGTAAACCGGTACGAAGCAAGGAAAATTTTGGGGACAAGCAACTATTAAATTGAAGTTCATTTAACTGTATGTATGCCCGTAGGTAGAATAATGATAAAAATGATAAATATTTTTAATGGGCCTCAAAACTCAAGTTATAAATTCCTTAAATAATACTGGTAAGTTTTATCATTGAAAATATAAATAAATAATTTTAATTTTTAATTAATTGTAATCGTGTAAATATAAAGGGAATATCTTTAAAATGATTACTATTATGCTTGTCAAGTAAAAATTGTGAATTGTCACTGTAAAAATTGTGAGAAGTGAAACGACACTGATAGGAAAAACGGTGACAAAATACTAAGAATAATTATCCAAAATTGAATAAAGGTTAAATAAAAATGAATAAAAAGTAAAAAGTATTTTACCTGCAATAAAAACTAGCTTTTTATATATACATAATGGAAACTATATTTTATTGAATAGGGGGTAAGGTAGAGAAAATAAAATGCAACGAGAACTCAATGGAGAATAGGAAGACGAGGGTAAAGAAGGGAGAAGAAAACTGACAAAAAAATGAAACAGTGATGCAGAAAAGGGGAATGGGCGCGGATTTGGGAGATGTAGGCGAGATTGAGGGGTCGGAGTGTAATAATATCATAGACATCCAGTATTAATATAATAGTATCACAACAATTTAAAGAAGAAAAGAAATGAAAACGTAATAGTGGAGAATTTTATTTAAATTTCAGAGGAAGGGAACATTCCTTAATACAAAATCTCAGAAGATATACAACTGTTCTCCTTTTCTCTCTCCTCTTATTATTTAAATATTAATATTTTGACCACTCATAATCAGCCCATTTGGAATTAGCTATTTTGGGCCGTGCACTGTATCTCTTTCCTTCGTAGCCTTTTCCTATAATACCACTATTCTCTGCAATTGCTCTTTCAGTAACTATCTTTGTTACATTACCTTCCCCTTTAAAAACAACCTTATCCTCAATTTTAAAGTTTGGAAAGACCTGCTTAATAACCATGGTATCCTCCCACGTTGCTTGAGTTTCATCCATCCCCTCCCATTTTATTAAATGTTGTTGCACATGCTGCTGATTTCGAATAATGACTCGGGTTTGTAAGATGGCTTCTGGTTGTAGCAATGATTCAACATCTGACTTGGTAATGGGTAATGGTATATAGGGTTGAAAATGATCACCTTTGCACAATTTCAGCTGGGAGCAATGAAAGACAGGGTGGATTTTTTGCAGAAGGAGGTAATAGTAGTTTATAAGCGACTTCCCCAATCTTCTCAATTACAGGAAATGGTCCAAAATAGCGAAGGCTCAGTTTTTGATTTTTTCTTAGCAGTACAGAGTGTTGCCTATACGGTTGAAGTTTAACCAGTACCATATCTCCAATTTCTAACTGCATGGGCTTGC